>Ga0255363_100152_pt1 | contig 15755 bp, 15 predicted proteins | sample GFST100metaG_FD_186007 | JGI IMG/M metagenome (GOLD analysis project Ga0255363, IMG submission 186007) | Peat soil microbial communities from Stordalen Mire, Sweden - G.F.S.T100 | ecosystem: Environmental > Terrestrial > Soil > Wetlands > Peat | place: Sweden: Norrbotten County, Stordalen Mire... | reverse complement strand
TTATCGGATGTTTCAAAAGTTTGAGACCGCCCATGGAGCCATCGATCACGACGGTGCCTTTACAGTTTTCGGGAGCCGTATAGACTTCCCCTGCCGGCAAGTTTGTGCTGCAACCTTGCTGTTGACAGCACCCCACGTCGAGGTTCCATTTCGACGCATCGACTTCAAACGAGATGTCAGTTCCAAGATCTGAGACAAGTCGGATCTCCGACGCGCCTTTGAACGTTTCGGCTAGGCGGCGGGTATGTTCCACCACCTCCCGGGGATTCGCGGTCAAACCGCCTTCAATCATCATTTGCTCAGTGACGCCGGGCATGCTCGCGGTTCGCACACCGGCATCATTTGCCTGCTTTCGCGCGCTCGTGTGCGTCAGTGACATCGTCGTAGGGGCGATAACAACGTCAACGTTTCGCATAGCTTCTGCCACTGCTCGGGGGGGCTCTTCTCCGTGGCGGGAGCGCGGCGGCATCGTCATCATTATAGCGTCGCAGTCCATTTCGCGCGCGGTATCATACAATGATTTGGCAATCTTAATCCTCAACGTGTCGGTGACGATAAGCACGGTCTCGGTTTGTTTTAAGCCGAGGTAAGTGTGTAAAATCGTCCACGAGCTTTTATATCCGCTAATGCGCTCACTTCCTTCGAAGTCTTTGAGTGCTCTACCCTTATATAATTATTTTATGCAGTGTGTGAAACGACGCCGAGCAAGCGCTGTCCGTCCGCAAGCGTTCCGCAGTTGATTTCGTTTACAAAAACATTAAACTAGCAGCACTGCTATTAATATTGTTTCCATGAGACAAAGCGAAGCAGAAGCAGCAAACATCGTGCAGATTGAACGGATAGACGATCTATGGGCCTACGTGCTTCCAGATGACAAACTGGTGACCGGAAGCAGCTATGGAAACAAGAAATGCTTCGCGAATTCAAAGGCGACGGGAGCGATCGAAAGCTTGTTTTCCCTAGACCTTGGGAGGAACGTCATTGGCTCAACGCTCGTCCGCTACTACGACGCGGAATCCGGCGTGTTGCTTGAACAAACTGGCACCGGAGATTTCACAATTCATCCGGCGTATCAAAAACGCACGTTCAAACTCGCTCACGGACTCTGCGTTTCAGAGATCTTCTATGTGCCAAATGCGCCGCAGGATCATCTTGACGAGTGTGCCGCTGCTTATTTAGGGCTACAGATCAGGAACAAAACCGCAAACGTCCAGCGGATCTCTATAGTGGCCTATTCGGACCTGCGCCCTACGTACCTCGCAACAGCTCCCGATGTGGAAATCCGTTATAACTACAAGAACGCAGCCATAATAGCGAGCAATCAAAGCAATGAGCACTGGACTAGATTCTTTGGAACGACGGCGAAGAATCCAATATGCTCATATACCACCGACATTTCAGCGGTCACCGACAATTTCAATGTCACCCCGAGCCTGCGTCCTTCGTGCGAGCAGTATCTTGGCGGCAGTTTCTCCTCAGAGCGCTGTTCCGTACAATACGTTCCGCTTAAAGACGAATCTGCGGAACTGAATTCAGCGAAAGGCAGCGCTGACAATCGCGCAATCATCGGCAGGATCCAAGTAGACATTGACCTACCTCCAGAGGAGGAGCAAGAGTTCACCTTTGTGATTGGCTTCTCGATGGCGGGCGACGCAGACGCCATTCGCAAATTTGAGCTGCTTGAAAACTATGAAAATGCATACGAACAGACATTGCAGCATTTCGTGAATGAATGCAGCTATTCGGTGGTCACGACCCCTGACCAGGTCATTAACAGAGGGGTGCAGTGGGCCAAAGCTAATATGGCTCGCGTGAAAGCCCTGTATCCGCAAGGCTGGGGATTCACGAATGATCCGAGCCTCTCGAGCAATATCGTCGCCAGGGATACCGCGTGGTTTGCATTTGGGTGCGACTACGTAGCTCCGGAGTTTTCTAAGGAGGCTCTGAGAGTCTTTAAGCGGCTGCAATCGGCAGATGGACTCATCGCTGAATACTATAACGGCGTGACCGGAGAAGTTGACGACTACCAGCTCAACATTAACGACGATACGCCGCTCTACATCCTCGCCGTCGAGCACACGTTCCAGATCACCGATGACCGCTCATTTCTCGAAGAGATGTATCCTTCCATAGAAAAAGCGGCTGATTACATTGTTTCTCAGAAAGACGAGCGTGGCCTCGTATACTGCAAATCGAACGGCGTGGGCGTCTATGGCATCTGCGGCTGGCGGAACATAATCCCAAACTACGCCATAAACGGCGCGGTTACCGAGGTTAATGCGGAATGTTTCGCGGCGCTGCGAGCGACTGCGCTGTTGGCCGATTTTATGGGCCACGACGATCGAGCGGCGTATTTTCGAACGGAAGCCAAGAAGCTCAAGAACGCGATCAACACGCACTTAATCGACCTCAAGAACGGTCTTTACTACCTAAACATCGACGTAGCCGGCAATGAGCACCCGGACGTTACGTGCGATCTAATATTTCCGGTGATTTTCAACGTAGCCACTCCCGCAACATCGCACCTCATCATCGACCGGCTCAACCGCCCCGACTTCTTGACGACAGCAGGCCTGCGAACCGTGCCGCGGACGGCCCTGAACTACCATCCCGAACGAGGATGGGGCTTGACAGGCGGGGTGTGGCCTGACGTCGCCTTCATGTTTGCCTATTCGTGCTCGACCCATCAGCCAGATGTTATGGTAAACATCATGCGCGGCACGTTTCGCCAGTACGAGCTTGACCCAACAAACCAGAACACGGTCCCTGGGCAGTTCTCCGAGTGGTATCACGGGGAATCCCTCGTCAATAACGGCATGAAGCTTTCACCGTGGTTCCCACCGAAATACTTGTGGACCGCCGTGGAAGGCGTGTGTGGCGTCGGCCTCTACCGCGGGTTGCACATCAACCCCAACATTCCACTCAGATGGAAATGGGTGAGCCTTTCAAACATGCCGTATCACGGCAGCGCTGTGACCTATTTTGCGTGCTGGGTAAAAGGGCGCCTCACTATTTTCGCAAACTATCCGTTTGCGACGAGTTTGAAAAACGCTGGCATCGAACTCGATGATGATGTTTCGGCCATGATTCACGAACAGCTTGAAGAGATACACCTCATTGCGCTCGCGTCGCCATCCCACGTCGTTATCTGTGTCGGCAACATGGCGGCTAGTTCGACTTCGTTCACCTTTAGTGTGAGTGAGATCATCGAAACCTACGTCAAGCCCGGCCGCTATCGAATACGGGTGTTCCACAGCGAAATCGACGACTGGTACGATCAAGGAGCGCGCGAAAGCAGCAACATCCGCGGTTTCACCGTCGGACTCGAAGTGGGCGGATTTAAGCTGATTGAACTGACCGCTCAAGTCACCTAGCGCGAACCGCCGTCAACCACCTTGAGCCATTCTTGGAGTGAGCGTTTGTCGGTAGCTGCGGTGTTGTCGAGTGTGAGTGGTGTAACGGAGACAAATCCGTTGTTCAGGGCGTAAACATCGGTATCGGGCTGCTGACTATTCTTAAAGTCGCTTCCGATCCAAAAGTAAGCGTTTCCGCGCGGGTCCAAGCGTTCTATGATCCTGATGTCAAAAACGTTTCGCTGGAGCCGCGTTGTTTTGTATCGCGCAACGGCAGCGCTCATCGGAACGTTAACGTTCAGCACATCTACCTTCGCCGGCAGCCCGCATGCAAGGGTGTGAGCGGCTAATGTTCTGCCAACGTCTGCTGCCAAGCCAAAATCTACTTCGGATCGTGTCTCAAAGACGTGTGCGCGGTGCGCCTGCAGTGAGATGGCAATCGCGGGAATGTCCTGGCTTGCGCCAGTTAACGCGGCGCCTAAGGTGCCCGAAGTCATGACAGACTCTGTGCTAACGTTCTCGCCGACGTTGATGCCCGCCACCAACAAATCTGGTTTTCGTTTCAAGATCGCATATTCAGCAATAAGCACGGCGTCCGTAGGGGTTCCCGCGACCTCATATGCTTCATATCCCGCAACATTCGCACTGGACACCCGGATTGGCTCAAAGAGGGAAAGTGACCTTCCTACGCCGCTTTTTTGGACCGAAGGAGCGACGAGGATGAGTCTACCCAGATCGCTCAGCGCGTTTGCTGCTGCAACTAGCCCCAAAGACCGTATGCCATCGTCGTTCGTTATCAGAATTGTTTTTTCCTGCGACATGAGCCCCCCTGCGACATGAGCCCCCTTATAGCACCTATCAGCGCGTAAGCAAACTAGCGCTCGGCAAGCACACGAAGCGTCGTCACGCCCAAGGCGAGTGGAAACCAATCGCTTGATGTAACGCGCAGCTCAATGCGTAAGAGTCACGAACGCCCTACGTGCACGGAACGTGATAGTCTTTGCGCAATACAGTTGTTGGAGGAGCCACTCCTGTTTGAGGGTTTTGCGGAACAGCTTTCATCGATTCTTGTACCACACGTTACACGCTCCCTCGCCGGAAACCATGCACGGCCCAACCGCTTTGTGCGGCACGCAGGCCTTTGCGAAGAGTTTGCAGTCGGTAGGCACTCTGAGCCCCTGCAAGACAAGGTTGCAGATACACCCAGTTTTGACTTCTCTGCTCGCGAAATCGAGATTGTGCCTCAGCCGGGCATCATATGACGCAAACTCACGCTTTATCGCGTACCCTGACTGACTGATGACAGGAAAGCCACGCCATTCAACGTCAACGACGTCGAATGTCCGTTGCATAAGTTCTTGCGCTTTGACGTTTCCTTCGTAGTGCACGACGCGCGGATAGGCATTTTCCACCTTGTGCTCGCCATTAACAATTTGCTTCGCGATAAGATAAAGCCCATAGAGCACGTCATTAGGCTCAAATCCTGCAACTACCTGTGGAACTGGGAATTCCTCGAATGGGCGCAACCCAATAATAGTGCAGACGTGTCCCGGCAGCAAAAAGCCGTCTATTTGGGCCCCGGATTGGTATACTTGCTCCAAAAGCCACCGTAGCGCCGGAGGAATGAGTCGATGCGAGCACATGATCGAAAAATTATCAGGCAGCGTCTGCAATAGCGCTACAGACGTCGTTGGCGCCGTTGTTTCGAATCCCACAGCGATGAATACCACTTCATTGTCGGTCTTTTTTGCGAGCTCTGCGGCGTGTGTGATGCTGCCGACGATGTGCACGTCCCCTCCTGAGTCGGCCAGAGACCCTTCAGTCCCGGGTACGCGCATCAAATCGCCGTAGGTCGCGACCGTAATGCCATCCTTCGCCATCTTTATGGCCGCGTCGATTTCTCCTTGGGGGGTAATGCACACCGGGCAGCCGGGCCCCATTACTACACGCAAGTTTTCGGGCAAGAGGGATCTCACACCGAAGCGAGTTATCGACGCCTCGTGGGTTCCGCAAACGTGCATTATTTTGATCTCTTTCCCGTGTTTGCGCACGAGCTTGCCTATTTTGTCAGACAGCCTGAGTGCCGTTTGGTGGTCGCCATAGTCTACGTTCAAGGTTCTTCTCCTGTTAGTGGGCGCCGAGAGACCGCCACGGCGGCCTCACCGCCCAACTTCATATGGAATATAGACTTGAGCCATGCTAAAAATATTTAGCTACGCCAGACGGAAGTGCGATTTTACGAAGAACGATCAAATCTCCTGCCACGCAATACGCTTCGAAAGACAACGGGGTCACAACATGCCCCGTAAGCTATATTTCATGGTGCCAGACGACACTGTCAAAAGGCAAACATAGTTCGAGTTGCTGACTAACGTCGCCGTCGAGGCAACCTTAGCGCAAACAGCGAGGACTACGTAGGCCTTAACAGATGCCCGACGCCGAACATCATCTGTAAAACCAGCTCACGACAAAAAATCGTTACGAAAGAATGGGGCGTGAGCCGCCAAGTTTCGCTTACATAAAACCGGGTTCCATACCAATGTTAATCGAACGCAGCCGAATCTAAGCTTTGATCTGCGCGGCAGAGAATCCTTTTTTCGCAAGAATTTCTTTAACTCTGCCCTTGTGATTCCCCTGCAATTCAATGAGACCGTCTTTCACAGTGCCTCCGCATGCAAGTCGTGCCTTGAGATAGCTCGTAAGCTCTGCGAGATCTATTTCGTGAGGGTCCATTCCCTCGATGACGGTGACCTCCTTTCCGTAGCGCCTCTTGTTTACCTTCACTGTAATTCGCTGCTGTTCTTTGGCTACTTCTTCACAAATACATAACTCGCTAGGGAGTCCGCAAACGGTACACATTCCTGAGCTCATGCCTTTTTGGAAACCTCCGATCTCTCGGTATGTATCTAGTTATGTCGCTTCAGATTAATAAACATTAGAGTTGTGTCAGGGGCTTTTTCGGCTTCTTGCCGCCAGACTGAACCGCTTCCAAGAAGACCCTCACGGAAAAAGCCGTCTTCAAAAAATAGAAAAGGTCCGACGGCACCACAAAGACTGACTAAATCCATTAACAGTCTGGTGCTTTCACTTCTACCTATAAATACATTTTTTACTAATCGTGTTTTATGATGTGAGCATGCAAGAACTCTCAAAAGACGAAGCCATGGCGTTTATCAAAACGAAAAAGTACGGAAACTTAGCCCTGTGCAATAAGAATCAGCCTTATAGCATTCCGATCGTCTACACGCACACCGATACCGCACTTCTCCTCTATCAACGCTCGCGCGGACGAACGCTGGAATATCTTGAAGCAAATCAAAGAGCCTGCTTTGAAATTCACGATATCAAGGGCTTTCTCGACTGGACATCGGTCATCATTGAGGGCTGGATCAGCCGCGTCACCGATCCTGCGGAACTCAGAGAGTCGCTCAGGACGATCGAAAAGAACATCAATTTGATCGACGGGTCATATGAAGAGACCGCACGAGCCATAGCAAGTGGCCGAGTTGGAGGCGTCTACAAGATCCTGATGGAAAAGGTCAGTGGCGTCCAATCCTCAGAATAATTACAGCCGACGAGCCTATAGAAGCATTTTTTCCAAACCAGTCAGAAGGGCGACCCGTGGAGCCACCGTCTAAGTTGACATTTGGCTGAGATAGTCAGCCAAAGCTGGGGCCACCGGGTTAGCGGTTCTTCCGGACCTCCGAGCAGCACTTGCTTCCCTCGCTTTATACTCGCATTTGTTAGTCTGAAAGAGCCACGCGCTTGGCCAGCTTTTCCGCACCTCGCGGGAATGGCACACCGCTAAAACTACTAAAGGTATATCACTCTAGGCACAAGTCTTAAGACGTCTTGGACTCGCTCTGCATGCGTGTCGACCTGCAGAAGCTTCAACGGCAAGACGTCCGCGGAGGCGCGATAGAAATGAGGAGGCGCGATGAGCAATAGTCAACTGAATTGGAAGATTGGGGGCGAAGCCGGATACGGTATAATGACCGTCGGAGAGATCTTCTCAAAAGCATTTATCAAAGGCGGTTACTACGTTGTTGCGCACACCGAATACCCTTCACTGATCCGCGGTGGCCATAACACCTTTCAGATCAGGATAGACGCTCGGCAGATACGGGCTCCGATCCAGCCCGTCGACGTCCTTGTTGCGCTGAATGCCGAAACGATAGAACTGGATCTGGACGATCTAATCCCCGGAGGTTTGCTTGTCTACGACGCCGCAAACTCCAAGGTTGCTCCAGCGCGCGAAGACATCACCCGGTGTGACGTGCCGCTCACGAAGCTCATGGCGGACCTGCACCTTCCTAAGGTCGCCATCAACATGGCCGCAATGGGGGCCTCCATTGGCCTGATCGGCTATGAGCTTGCCCTATTGAACGCGGCCATCGAAGACGCGTTTGGAGATAAAGGCGAAAAAATCGTCGAACAAAACGTGGGCGCGGCAAAGGCCGGGTACGAGTACGTAACCCGTACCTACCCGGAACCGTACAAGGGCGGCATGACCTCGATGGAAGGGCCGCCCAGAATGACGCTGACCGGGAATGACGCGATCTGCATAGGCGCCCTCAAAGCCGGGATGAAGTTCATCGCCATCTATCCGATGACACCAACGCACACCATTATGACTTACATGGCCGCGCACGCGCGCGAGTACGGCGTTATGATGATACAGCCTGAGGATGAAATTGCCGGGATCAACCTCGCCATTGGCGCCAGCTTTGCGGGAGCTCGCTCAATGGTAGCGACCTCTGGGGGGGGCTTTTCGCTCATGGTCGAGGGGCTCGGCCTCGCAGCTGCGACCGAAATCCCGCTGGTCGTCGTCGAAGGTCAGCGCCCCGGCCCTTCCACCGGGCTCGCGACGCGAACGGCCCAAGGCGACCTGCGGTTCTGCCTCCACGCTTCTCAGGGGGACTTCTTTAGGGTGGTGCTCGCGCCAGGCGACCCCGAAGAGTGCTTCTACGAAACGTTCAGGGCGTTCAATCTCGCTGATGCACTCCAAACGCCGGTGCTCGTCCTGACCGACAAGCATCTGGCGACGTCGTTTTTCGCGACAGAGCCGTTCAATACGGACGGACTACACGTAGATCGCGGGCTGCTGCTTGCGGAGGGCAAGGTACCTCCCGATTTCAAGCGCTATGAGACGACGCCCACCGGCGTATCCGCGCGAACCGTTCCCGGAACCGAAGGCGGCGTGTTCAACGCGAACAGCGACGAGCACGACGAGAGTGGGTATTTTTCCGAAGACGCACCGGTCGTCGCGACGTCCGTCGACAAGCGGTGCAGGAAGTACTTCACCGCCGCCGCGTCCCTTGACGGAATAAAGCTCCACGGCAATCTGTCTTCAAGCACGGTGCTCGTCGGCTGGGGCTCGGCGAAAGGGGCCATCCTCGACGCGATGGATTTCCTTCGAGCGAAAGACGGCATTGATCTCGGGTTCCTACAGGTGCTGTTTATGAGCCCATTCCCCTCGCAGCCCGTAAAAGAGCGCCTAGAGGGCAATCGAGTCATTCTAATCGAAAACAACCGGGGTGCGCAGCTTGGCAGCCTCATAAAGGAGCACGCTCAGATCCGCCCAAATCACACCATTTTGAAGTATGACGGAAGGGCGTTCAACGCGGATGAACTCTACAATCTCATCAAGGAGGTGCTCTGAAATGGAAGACGTGCATCGCTACGACGTGCCCGGCACGTGGCCAACGTGGTGCCCAGGGTGCGGGAACTTCGGGATTTGGAACGCGATGAAAAGCGCGTACGCCAGCATGGACCTCGCCCCCCATAAGACGGCAATCGCGTGCGGCATCGGGTGCTCGGGAAACCTCAGCTACTGGATCAACACGTACGTGCTCCACAGCCTGCACGGGAGGTCTGTTCCGGTGGCACAGGGCGTGAAACTCGCCAACAGGAACCTGACTGTCATCGTGCACGCGGGGGACGGCGACACGTACGGTGAGGGGCTCGGCCATCTTTTGCACGCTGCACGGCGAAACATCGACATTACGGTTTTTGTGCACGATAACCAGGTTTACGGCCTTACGACAGGCCAGCCATCACCAACGAGCTTCAAGGGCACTAAGTGGAAAGTGGACCCGGAAGGCGTCGTTGCTTCGCCGGTCACGCCACTCCCCCTGGCGCTTCTTGCCGGGGCGACCTTTGTCGGGCGCGGCTTCAGCGGCGAGGACAAGCACCTCAGCGACCTTATGACTAAAGCGATCCAGCACAAGGGATTCTCGCTCGTCGACATCGGACAGCCGTGCGTCACGTGGAATCACGTCAACACCTGGAAGTGGTGGAACGACCACGTGTACAAGCTCGACGAAACGGAGTACGATCGCTCCAATTACGAGCTCGCCCTCAAAAAAGCGCAGGAAGTCGGAGACAAGCTTCCCATCGGGGTGCTGTACGAGGCCGATAAACCCACGTTCGACGACGAGTACCGCTCCTTGAACGCCGAGCCCCTCGCACAGGTGCCGATCGACGAGATCGACGTCAGCAAGCTTATGGCGAAGCACCTTTAGGTGCTCGCTTGCCACGAGCCGCGGGCTTGCGAAAGATCATGACGTACTCGTGCTTGAATAGATAGAACCCGCCCACGAGCGCGCGATACTTCCAAAGGTTGCCGTTCTTTCCTTTGCCCCGCTCGTTGTTGAGAATCTCCTTGACGTTAATCGCCTTGAGTACAAAACCCGCGTCTATGCAGCGCTGCATGCACATAAATCCGAGCGGGACGAGCTGCGAATCCATGTATTTGTCGCCGATCACGAGCGCCATGAACCCAGCCGGCTTCAGCAGCTCATACGCGTGCCGCGCGACCAGACCGATCTTGTCCAGAAAAGCGGCCTCTGTTGACACGCGCGACAAGTCGCCATCGCGTTCGCTGAACCTAATGATGTCGTGGTAAGGCGGATGCAAGATAATGCAATCTGCCGCGGCTCCGCCCCATTCTTTAAGCGTGGCGCGGACGCGTTTTGCCGTTAGAGTCGTTGTGGAGTCACCCACGAGCACGGCGACCGGAACGTTGTAGGGGTTCTCAGCGGTGTTTATGCGCTCCAATGAGCGTTCAGCCACGCCTGGATCGATTTCGACGCCGAGTCCGGCGCGGCCGAGCCGCTTGCACTCGATAAGCGTCGTGCCCATGCCGCTGAAGAGGTCAACGACCACCTCGCCGCGCTTCGTGAAACGGGTCAACACCTGATATGGGATCTGTGGGATGAAGTTGCCCCAGTAGTCCCCGACGTGCGGCCCGGTCTTATCGCGCGGGCCGAGGAGCCACAGGGAGTCGAGGATGACGTCATCGTAGTCCTTCCAGCGGCTGAGGTCGATGTCGGAAAACTCGGTTGTTTTTTGATTTCCTTGCATGAACGCGTTCCGCTCGGCGGATACTCCGAAAGCGACTCTTCTCGCACTTTCTTTAGCAAAATGGGAATTGAGGTGTCAGAACGATAAACTTATCTGTTTTGCAAAAGACGTGAAAAACAGGGCTCGTGGTCTAGGTGGTTATGACGTCGCCTTCACACGGCGGAGGTCGCCGGTTCAAATCCGGCCGAGCCCATCGTTCTTTTTTTGATTTAGAGGCTAAAATGGTGGCGGATGATGATGAAAAAAAGTTGCCAACTTCTACGGAGTTGCCAACTTCTGCTGAAAGCGACGAAAACGAAAAAGAACAGCCAGAAACTGTCATCGTCGACTATGGTGATGGGATTATCGTTCACAGCAGAAAAGCAGACGGAACACTTGACGAAGGCCACGAATTTAGCACAGAAGAGCTGATACCAGACGAGGACGAGGATTATGCTCATTTGGACGAGAGCGTGCGAAGCGCGTGGCACCAAGCTCAAAAAATAAAGACGGTTGACGTTGAAACAATAGAAGCCGTTAAGGATATTCTAGAGACTTACGAAAAACCTATTTACCACCCCGCTGAAACGCAAAAAACTCGCGAACAGGCCACATCTGAGGAGCTGCAACTCAGTTTTTCAAAATCTGACCTTAATGGCTTTACAGCTCACAGGAAAGAACGGCTCGCTAAAAAGTCGCAGGATTGGATAGAGCGAGCTTCAATAGAGTTATGGAAGTCTACAAAGGGAGAGGTTTCGCAACGTAGCCTGACGGAATTCAGACAAAACGTGCTTAACAAGTACGAGTCGACCGATTCACACTCTAAATTACTCAGCTTCGCAACGTCGTTCCTAAAGTTTCTGGCCACTACCCGTTCCGAACCTCGATACCAGAGTTTTTCCCCCTATTTAGAGCGTCCGAAAACGGTCAAAGAACGCAAAAACGTAACCGAACGAATCGTTACCAAAGACGACATTGAAAACGTTCTCAGCTACATCAAGCAGGCTGAAAACGCGGGAGATATTAGCGCGGAACGTTCTGCACAGTATACCGCATTTGTCACGTTCGGCGCGTTCACAGGCCAGCGAAGCTTGGCAACAATGGCAAAGCTGACTGTCGGACAATTTCGAGAAGCATTGCAGTCCGAAAAACCTGTACTCACCATCGACTCGTCGCAAGATAAGATTCGGATGCAACACTACGTCCCCCTTCATCCGCAGGTAGTCGAAGCTATGCAAGCAGTGCTTTGCGACCGTAAGAACGAGGAAAGCGCGTTTGGGTATCATAGCTTCCAAATGTGGATGAAGCGTCAGAAAATCCCGATGTCACACTTCAAAGGGCATTTTGTGCTTGGAGATTTGCGAAAATTTGCGGAGCAGCACGGCGACGTTATCCAGTGGGATCAGTCGAATAGAGCCTACATCTTGACTCATGACGTTTCAAGCGTTTCGTGGGGCCACTATCGAAATCCGTTGCCCGAAAATGTGTACGAAATTTACATGCGATATTGGCTGGACGTTGATCTCACAATATAAATCTGCACCTGAACTTGATGACAAGCTAAATAGTTACGAGATTTCAGAATTCTGCAAGCGGAACAGTCTGCGTTTTTCATAAGAAAATGCTTTCTCAGTTAGGTAATTGAACATTGTCGAAAAAAGAATGGTATAAGAAGGCCCGTTGCTCGAAAAGCGGCCTTATCCTGTCTATAAGTAATCGCCGAGGGTGTCTGGCGATTTTATAAGCATCCGCTGCAGGAAACGTATATGACGCATATGCTGTACTCGCTGGAGATCGACTTTAAATCTGGCCTCATTTATAAAGCGCCGTCAAACACTTTGCAAAAACTCGTCGGATATGTGCATCGAAAGGCCGTGAGGTTTTCTGAAATATGGCAAGCGCACAAGATACTAACGAACGGTTGACTCTTCTTAGAGAGGTTGTGGCCCTAGGAAAGGAGATTGAAACTGCTTTTGAAAGTAAGATTCAAAGGGACTTCAAAGGCCGTGTGCCATATGACATTCCTGACGAAGATTTAGACAGTTATTTTGTCTATCAGTTCGTTAATAATGCACTTGAGCACGCAGCTTCGTTGCTACAAACGACGACCTTTCTGCAGGTCAAATCTTGGTTGACTTTGATTCGCAGTTTGCGCTCTGAGCAACTTCTTTTTCTGCTCAGCGAATTCTTCATCCGTCAAGATGCCTTCGCTCTTCAGTTCTGCTAACTTCTTTAATTCATCTGCTACGTTGATTCCCGTCACTGTGGGTTGCTGTGCAGGCACAGGTGTATAAGAAGAGCTAGATGCTGCGTCCTGATGTTGATGCACTATTCCGATGATTTTATCAGCATTTTCTTTGAAGAGGCCGTCGATTACGAAGGAGCCATGAGTGCCCGTGCTTATATGAAGGGCTACGGTCGCAGTGAGTGTGTTCAGAAATCCCCTATTCTTTTTAATGCTGTTAATCTGCTCGTAGGGAAGCTCAGTTACATCTTTTAGCAATCCAAACAAGATTGGACGGTGTAGTATCAGTGCCCTCTTTGTGGCATCAATCGAACTCAGTCCAAGTGAAATCAGTCCATACCACCACCATTGAGATACGGTGAGCAATACATCGCACTCTTTACAGGTTCCTATTTGCTCATCTAATGGTGTGCCACAATTTCTACAGCGACGTGTTAGAAACGCCATACTACAACCTCCAAGCCCTCATACTCTTATAGAAGATGCTAATGTTAGCTTAAAGCGTTGTGGTTTTGCTGCCGAATCTCAATTCTGTTCAGTAGAGGCCAGGCGCGGGGTGGTTTTAGGTTGATCACTTCACACGTTCTGCTTCAGGTCTGCAACGGAACTCAAAAATCAAAGGAAATCGAAAAAAGAATGGCAGGCGAAGGGCGCTGCCATGCTCACGCCTTCGCTTGCTTGTTCGTCTGTTGAAACCCTGGCATAACCGATAACCCTCATAGTCTAGCCCTATCTTAACTTCCTTCTCATTTACACGTTAAAGATCAGGGTGGAGTTCGCGTAAAGGTAAACGACGCACTCACACCCATATAAGTCGCGGTTAACGTGTGCGTTCCCACTGCGGTATTCGCAGCGCCGTTCGCGTCTATAACCCACGCGCCAAGCGGACTCGACGGGCCAAGAATCGGCGCGTCCTGAGTGCGTACCATCCCCGGCACTCCGTTGCTGTTCCACGTTATTTGCGCCGTTTGTTCGGCTGTCGGTAACTGCCCGTTGATGTACACGGCAAAATACATGCCCTGCCCCATCTTCATCGTCGTCGGCCCATTAATGTAAAGTGTGGTCGGCGTAGGTGTTGGCGTAGGTGTTGGCACGACTGTCGGTGTGAGTGTAGGCGTTGGTGTAGCTGAAGGTGTACGTGTAGCCGTTGCTGATGCTGACGCAGAAGCAGAAGTTGATGCTGTCGTTGATGCGGCTTGTGACCTGTTGCCTGCCGCTTGGTTGCTGCTAGTTGATGATGTGCACCCCGCTATTGATAACGAGGCAACATCACCAGAACGGTAATAGCTAACAACTTTTTTATCATACAAACTCCCCTTGACGGAAAAATGAATCAAAAGCGTGAAACGGCGACGTGATGGCTTAAGTGCTCTCGTTTCGCTGCGGCCGCTCTTTGCCGCGTGATCGCTTGAAAAACAAGGGAGTTATCAGAACTACCTTAACCTGTGCATTGCACGTTTACACATTGAGATAAAAACCGTCTGAACGGTCGCGTGGGTTTCCTTTTTTTCATGATGCTAGCTGATAACGCGGTGATACTCAGCATGATTCATGTATCTGGCACCGAACATAGAGAGGTAAAGGTTTTCTCTTATGATTGGGCTCTTCGTCTTTGATCTCGGCAACGTCATCCTTCCCTTTGAACACAGACAAATTGCCGTGAAACTCCACGAAGTCTCCCGGATACAGAATCGTTTTACACCTGATGACCTTTTCAGGTTTCTCTTTGAACGAGACCGGGGTTTCGTAAATCCCTACGAAGAAGGCCGCATATCGTCACTGGATTTTTTCGCGAAGCTTAGGGAGAGATACAAATTAAAGCTGGAATTTGAAGAATTCAAAGACATATGGAACAACATTTTTGAGGAGGATCCCAAAGTTAACGCGATTATTACACATCTGAAGAACAAAGGCTATCCGGTTTTTCTTCTCAGCAACACCAACGAACTCCATTTTTCCTACGTCATGGAACGTTATCCCATTGTCCATTCCCTCGACGAGTGGATACTCTCTTATGAGGTAGGCGCAAGAAAACCTAAGAAAAGGATATTTGATGCCGTCTTCGAGAAGACAGATATCGCACGAGAAGAAACGCTCTATATTGACGATATTAAGGCATACGTGGAGGCCTCAAAGACGTATGGCCTTCAGGGTATGCATTTCAAAAACCCAAAAGATTTGTGGGAATTGCTGAAAGAAAAATGCATATAAGTGGCAGATTTAAGCAGATTTAAGTGCTATATTTCAGTATCAAGCACTGAATGCGTGCGATACTAAACAACTAAATCCTTAAGCGCGTCTAACAATGCTTTCCGCTCAACTGAGTCAATCGGGTATATGTAAAAATCGACGCCTTCGCCCGTACCCCATCCTTTTCGTTCTACCTCAACGTAGCCGTTTAATTCCAACTCAGCAATGAGTGGCACTCACTCGCTTAAATAAGCGGGTTCGCCAAGATGCTTTCGTCGAAGATAGATAGCGAGATGCGTCAGAAAATGCCTCTAAAAACGCTAAATCCTCCGTCTATATCAGAAGGAGGTCACTTCAAGCGCCCTGTTAGAGCCGTGCCTGCTCATTTAGATCAAACGGTGATTAATGCAGTAGGTCTGTATTCGCTACATACAAATTATCCCGTCGTTAGGTCAGAACTATGGTTGTGATGTGTATTTCACCGATAACGCTGTTATTATTGCCCACGCCCCCGCATCGATAGCGCCGCCAATTACCGCTAACGGTAGACTAAGCGTCGCGTATACGCAACTTAATACAACGAGAAAAGAGAACGTTGTCGCGCAGGAGAGTATGTTCATACC
>Ga0255363_100149_pt1 | contig 16020 bp, 16 predicted proteins | sample GFST100metaG_FD_186007 | JGI IMG/M metagenome (GOLD analysis project Ga0255363, IMG submission 186007) | Peat soil microbial communities from Stordalen Mire, Sweden - G.F.S.T100 | ecosystem: Environmental > Terrestrial > Soil > Wetlands > Peat | place: Sweden: Norrbotten County, Stordalen Mire... | reverse complement strand
CGCTCTCGGAGTGGGAGCAAACGCTGGCCGACTATGACAGCACCGGGCTGACCGCCGGCCACCATCCGCTGGCGCAGCTGCGGTCGCGGCTGCCGACGCATCCGGGCGGCAGCGTGCAGCTTCCGCGCATCCGCCATGGGGCCAGCGTCCAGGTCGCCGGGCTCGTGATCGCCCGGCAGCGCCCGAGCACCGCCTCTGGAATGGTGTTCGTGCTGCTCGAGGACGAGCACGGGACGATCAACCTGGCGCTGCCGGAGACGGTCTACGAGCGTCATCGGCTGCTGGTGCGGACCGAGCCGCTGCTGCTGGTGGAAGGCAAGCTCGAGCGACCGGCGGCCGGCAACGGCACGATCAGCATCCTGGTCAGGCGGGTGGCGATACCCCCGATCCCGGGACAGGAGCTGGCCCAGATCCTGGGTTTGCCAGGGGCCGATGCGGCCGGCGTGCCCGCGGCCGACGGCCGCGGGCACGGCGGCGCAGCTGCCGACGAGATCGAGAACCGGCGCGCGGCGGCGGCCGGCGCCGAGTCACCGGAAGAGCAGCTTGCCGACGCACGGACGCAGATGCGTGCGGTCGCGCACTCTTGGCGCTAAGCACTCCTGGCGCTAAGGGGCCGTAGGGAAATTAGCTGGCGTTCTGGTGGCGTCTGGACGCGCCATGGCGGTTGGCGGCGAGTCCGCCGTACCACCAGTACGTCTTGGCTCGCCGCCAGCCGCCAGCCACGCCCGGCCACTCGCCAGCTCTACCAGCTAATTCCCCGACGGCCCCTAAGGGTTGATTCATGGAGGAATCTGCGGGCGCGGGTTGGGTCGCCTGGTCCGCCGACGACAGCGGGGATAAGCCCTCCTGGTTGCTCAACTGACATGATCAATACACTCAACTAGATCGACAGAACTAAATAAGTTAAGAAGATCGAGAAGGTGATACAGTCGCCCGGATACTCGACGAGGTCATCGGGCGCTCACCGTGGTCGGGCGGGCGGGCGCCAGCGAGGACCAGTGCCCGATCGAAAGGAAGTAGAACGTTGAGCAACAACACTCAGTCTCGGGGTGATCGCTGGCGCGTCCACCGCGAGCGGAGCGGCCGCAGGCGGCGTCGTCTAGGCCTGCTTGCCACTGTCGCGGCTATTGTCCCGATGCTGGCTGTGCCAGCTGCGGCGGGCGCGAAGACGAAGAACATCCGCCTGATCGGCTCGGGGTCGAGTGGCGCCCAGCCTTACATGCAGCTGCTGTTCTCCGCCTACCACAAGCTGCATCACAACATCAACTTCACCTACACCGCCGACGGCGGTAACCAAGGTGTCAAGGACGTCCAGAAGGGCGTCAGCGAGTTCGCGGTCCAGACCGCGCTGACCCCTGGCATCGGCGTCGCTCTGGCGCCGCTGATGTCCGACGCGCTGTGCGTCGACGTGAACTCGAAGAACTCGCTTGGCTCGATCTCGTTCGGGACGCTTGAGAACATCTACGCCGGCAACTTCCTGACCTGGACCCAGGTCGGCGGCAACCTAGGCAACAGCACGATCGACCTGCAGGGCCGCAACACCGCCGCCGGCGAGTACACGTTCTTCACCTCTGAGGTGATGGGCACCACCAAGTACGCCCAAGGCGTCACCGAGGAGCCGACTGACGGCCTCGTCGCCCAGAACATCAAGAACGACCGCAGCGCGATCGGCTACGTGGGCCTCGGCAACTCGGTCCGCAAGGGCGTTAAGCGCCTGAAGGTCTCTGGCACGTCGGGCGGGGCCTACGCCTGCACGGCCGCGAACATCAAGAACGGCCACTACCCGCTCTGGCACTACGACTACGGCGTCCTGCCATATTCCGGCGCCAACAAGAACGTCGTCGCGTTCTTCAACTGGATCACCGACACCAAGGCGGCCGCGAAGATCGTGAACAAGGCCGGCGCGGTTGCGACCAAGAAGCACAGGTACGGCAGGAGCTTCTAGTCCTCCCGTGCTGTGCATTCGCAGGTGAGCGAACGATTGCTCTCAGAAGCTGACGATCTCGAGCTGGCGGCGGATGACGCCGCCGGCTCACGGCTGAGCCGCGACCAGCGCGCCGAGCTATGGCTCGTCGCGCTGGTCGTTGGTGTCGTCCTGATTCTGGTCGCGATCGCCGTCTTCGTCACGGCCTCGGGCTGGCCGTCGTTCGCCCACAACGGGCTGCGGTGGTTCGGCTCCGGCGGTAACGTCGACAACCAGATCCAGGCGATGATCAAGTCTGGCCAGTACGGCCAGCACCCGGTTTACACGTTCCGGGCCTGGCCGCTGATCTGGAGCACGATCCTCACGACCGCCGGCGCCGTGGTGATCTCGCTGTTCATATCGGTCTTCATCTCGATCTTCCTGGTCGAGTTCGCACCGCAGCCGATCGCCCGCGTGCTGGAGCCGGTGGTGCGCGTACTCGCCTCGGTGCCTTCGGTCATCTACGGGCTGGTCGGCGTCGTCGTGCTGATCCCGCTGATCGGCAACCACCTGATCACGGCGTCCGAGAAGCAGGCCGTCACACCGGTGCTCCAGCTCAACGGCGCGAGTCTGCTGGCGGCGGTCGTGATCCTCTCGCTGATGATCTCGCCGATCATGATCTCGATCTTCAGCGAGGGCATGCGGGCCGTGCCGAGGAGCTGGTTCGAGGCCTCGCTGTCGCTTGGTGTGAACCGCTGGCGCTCGTTCTGGAACGTGGCCGTGCGCAGCGCTCGCCCGGCGCTGATCGCCGGGACGGTGCTGGCGACCGCGCGCGCGGTCGGCGAGTCGGTGATGCTGGCGATGGTCAGTGGCACCGTTGGCTTCTCGCCGAACCCGTTCGACGGGCTGCTGTTCTTCTTCGAGCCTTCGCGCGGGCTCGCGCCGACGATCCTGCTGAATAACGACGAGCTCTCAAACAACGCCGTGGCGCCGATGCTGTTCGCGATCGCGACGGTGCTGCTGTTCTCGTCGCTGATGTTCTCGCTCAGTGGCTGGGCGGCGCGGCAGCCGATGAAGCGCTACTTCAACTACGGAGGCGCCTCGGCATGAGCATCACCTCCGCTACCCCGACCCGCCGGCCGACCGCCTCGGCCTGGCGTCTGCGCGACCGCCTCGGCCTTGCCCTCGCCTGGTTCCTCGGCCTGCTGTTCTGCGCGATCTGCGCGGCCCTGATCATCTATCTCACGATCCAGGGGATCAACTACCTGCACCCGGCGATGCTCTTCGAGAACCCGAAGATCGGTTACAACCAGTCCGAGTCGGGTGGCTTCCTGGCGCCACTCGTGGGTTCGCTGATCTGTGCGGCGATCGCGATGCTGGTAGCGATCCCGGCCGGTATCGGCGTCGCCGTGTGGCTGAGCGAGTACGCCCGCCCGCGGGCGCTGGCGCGTCTCGCCGAGTCGACCGTGGAGATGCTGGCCGGTACCCCGACGGTGGTGCTGGCGCTCTTCGGCCTGGTCGTCTTCCGCTCGCAGGTCCTGGCGTTCCTGAGTCAGAGCGCTGGCGGCGTGGTGCTCGGCAAGTCGTTCTTCAGCGCTGGTCTGATGCTGTCGCTGCTGGGGCTGCCGTTCGTCGTCACGTCCACCCGCGAGGGGCTGACCGCAATCCCGAACCACGTCCGCGAGGCCTCCTACGCGCTCGGCAAGACGAAGATCGCGACGATCCGCCGCGTGCTGCTGCCGGCCGTGCGGCCGTCGGTGATCGCCGGCTCGTCAATCGGCACCGGCCATGTGATCGGCGACACCGCAATCATCGTGATGCTGCTCGGGAACACCTACACACTGCAGGGCGCAGGCGGCCTGCCGCTGCTGTCGACGCTGCGCGGCACTGGGCTGACCCTCACCAGCTACGTCTACGACAACGCCCCCACCGGCGCGCTCAACCATCCCCAGCAGGCGTACGCGGCCGCCGCGATCATGATCCTGCTGGTGCTGGTGCTGAACCTGGTGGTTGACGTCTTCGCCAGAAAGGCAAGGGCCCAGAGATGGAACTGAAGCCACCGCCTCCCGCCCGCCGGCTCGATCACGCCAGCCGGCTGACGCTGGTCGAGCCGCCGCCTGAGGCGACCCCGATCCCGCTGGCTGCCGTCCCGAGCGCCGCAGGCGCGCCCAGCGTCGCTGGCGTTCCCAGCGTCGCTGGCGTTCCCAGCGTCGCTGGCGTTCCCAGCATCACTGGCGTTCCCAGCATCGCCGGCGTGCCTGACGGTGCGCCGGCCCGCGCGGCCACCCGACTGCCTGCGATCGACCGCATGCAGATCGAGGACGTCTCGCTCTACTACGGCACCGCGGAGATCGTGAAGTCGGTCTCGCTGCCGATCCGTCAGGGCGAGGTGTTGGCGCTGATCGGCCCGTCGGGCTGCGGTAAGACGACGCTGCTGCGCTCGATCAACCGGCTCACCGAGCTGACCAAGACCGCGCGCATGACCGGCACGATCACGCTCGACGGGATCGACACGCAGGCGCTCGAGCCGACCGAGCTGCGGCGTCGCGTGAGCATGGTCTTCCAGCAGCCGAATCCGTTCCCGATGTCGATCTTCGACAACGTCGCCTACGCCCTGCGCGAGCAGGCACGACGGCGGCCGCGGCGCGCGGTCCTGCGCGACCAGGTCGAGGACGCGCTCGACCGTGCGGCGCTGCTGGACGAGGTGAAGGACGATCTCTCGCGCCCGGCTCTGCGCCTCTCCGGTGGCCAGCAGCAGCGCCTCTGCATCGCTCGCGCGCTGGCGGCCAAGCCGGAGGTGCTGCTGCTTGACGAGCCCTGCTCGGCGCTGGACCCGGTTTCCTCGCAGATGATCGAGGACCTGATCGACACGCTGCGGGAGGATCTGGCGATCGTGATCGTCACCCATAACCTCGGCCAGGCCTATCGCGTCGGCGACTACGTAGCGTTCATGTATCTCGGCGAGCTCGTCGAGTATGCGACGGCACAGCGCCTGTTCAGCGCGCCGGCCAAGGCGCGAACGCGGGAGTACGTGAGCGGTGCGTTCGGATAGGCCCGCGAAGCTGCTGCGCCGCCGGAGCTGGCGGCTGCTGGGTGTGCTCGTCGCGCTGGCGGCAGCCGGCCCGCTGGCCGGCTGCTCGACGACCTACCAGAAGGCCGCGCGCCTGCAGCTGAACAGCCGGCGGATCGTCCTTACCGGATCGGTGACGCGCGTCGGCGGGCCCTCGCGGACGGTGCGCGCGCGTGACGTCGCGGTCGTGCGCGACGGTGGCCGGGTCGCGGTCGTCGTCAACGTCGTGAACGAGGGCCGCAGCGCCGTCAGCGATCTGCCGATCGCGGTCGGCTACCGCCTGCGCGGCCACCACGTGAGGTACATCAACATCGCCGCGGGTGGGCAGTACTTCGATTCGCATCTGCCACCGCTGCGCGCCGGCCAGCAGCTCGTCTGGGTGCTGAGCCCGGCTCGCTCCCTGCCGCGCGGTGCCCGTCCGGTGGTGGTGATCGGCTCGCGTCCGGCGACCCACTCGGAGGTCACGCTCACACACACGCCGGTGCGACTCAAAGTTGATAATCGCGGCAGCAGCCTCAGCATCGCGGTTACGAATCTGACCGGCGTGGAGCAGGAGAACCTGTTGCTCTACGCGTACGTGAAGGAAGCCGGGCGATACCGGCAGGCGGGGTCGGCCACCATCACCGAGCTCGATCCGGGCGCAAGCGAGCGCATGCGTCTCGCGCTGGTCGGCGGTGGCAGCACGAGCGCCGTCCGGGTTGACGCCGTCCCGACGATCTTGCAGTAATCGAGGAAGCAATGAACGAGCCCGAAAGCAACATCGATAGCCATGCAGGCGCAGTGGAGCAAGAGCACGGCACCGCCGCCGCATCCTCACCGGCCGGCTCGCAGATCGAGCACTGCGATCAGTGCGGCGCGCCAGTTCGCGGCGACCAGCGTTACTGCCTCGCCTGCGGCGCCTACCGTCGCGACGTCCGCGACCCGGCCCACCGCTACTTCAGCGAGCTCGCGGCTGCCCGGGCGCGGGTGACACAGGCTGATGCGGCCCGTGCCGCGGCGCCGCGGCGCCGCGGCGGACTGCGTGGCTTCCCGGGCCTGGTGGTCGTCCTGGCGATCGCGCTGATCCCGATCTGCGCCGCGATCGGCGTGTCGATCGGACGCTCCTCGAATCACCAGGATGCGGCGCTGATCAAGGCGCTGCACAACCAGAGCGTCCAGACCACCACGGTCGCGGCCGCCGGTACGGGCAGCGGTGGCACGGCGACTGCCGCGACCGCCGGCGCGACGAACAGCGGCGGCAGTCGCGCGAAGTCGGGGTCGAAGTCGAAGAGCGGCAAGCAGTCCAAGGCCGCGAGCACGGCCGATACCGTCGCGACGACGACGCCCAGCTCCGGCCAGGTGAAGAACAGCGAGTCGGTGGCCAAAGCGGTGCAGAAGGCGACCGGCTCCAACTACACGAAGATCGAAGAACAGAACACAGGGTCGGTGGGGATTCCATGAGCGAGCAGGACACTGACCTGCAGCAGCGGCGCGATCGCCTGACCGAGCGCTTTGCACTGATGCAGACCGAGCTGGGCGGGCTGTTCTACGAGATGGCGATTCGCGACCGCGTGCAGCTCGATCTGCTGACCGCGCGCGCCGCCGACCTGCAGCGCGTCGACCACGAGCTTGCTCAGGTCGAGCTGCTGCTCCGCGAGGGTAAGCGCGCCGGCGGCAGCTGTCCGAGCTGCGGCACCGTCTACGCGGAGGGCGCGGCGTTCTGCTCGCAGTGCGCGACACCGCTGATGGGCACGGCACCCACTCAAGGCAAGTGATGGGCCGGCTCAGGGATCTGCGAATCGGTTGGCGGGCGCTGGCGCTGCTGGTGCTGATCTCCGCGGCGGCGACGCTTGTGGTGCTGCGTGGCAACGGCCGCACGCCGGCGCAGCAGGAGGCGCTGACGGAGCTTGCCGCCGCGCGCCACGTCGAGGTCGTGCAGCCAGCCGCCGCCGGCAGCTCTCAGGCGGCTGGCGACGCCGCGACGGCCGGCGACTCCACGGCGAGCACTGCCGACACGAGTAACAGCGACGCCGCCGATGACGACTCGGCGCCCGCGAGCGACGACACCGCTAACGCCGCCGCGCCCGCCTCCACGCCGGACACCAGCACGGCGGCCAAGCCCACCGCCACGACCGCGGCACCCGACGCCGGCCTGCCGAAGGTGAAGCACGTCTTCCTCGTCACGCTCTCGACGCCGAGCTACGCCGCGGTCTTCGGGAAGGGCTCGCAGGCCACCTACCTGCACTCGCTGCTCGCGCGCGGGATGCTGCTGACGAACTTCCATGCGCTGGCCGGCTCATCGGAGCTCGCGGACGAGCTCGCGATGATCTCCGGTCAGGCGCCGAACGCCGACACGGTGGCGGGCTGCCCGACGATGTCGAGCTTCGCGGCGAACGCCAACGTGAACGCAGCGGGCCTGGCCTCCGGGAAGGGCTGCGTCTACCCGGATGCGGTCACGTCGATTGCCTCCGAGGCCGATCTGCTGGGCGACAGCTGGGGCGCCTACATCGACGATCAGGGCGAGAGCTGCGAGTACGTGAACTCCGGCCAGAGCCAGCTGGCGCAGATCAGCGGCACCGACCCCGGCTACGACTCGCTGCACAACCCGTTCATCTACTTCACCTCGCTGGTCGAGGGCGACTGCGCCTCCAGCGACCAGGATCTGAGCGCGCTGCCGAAGGCGATCGCGCATAAGGCGCTGGCGCCGAACTTCGTCTACGTGGCGCCTGACGCCTGCGCCGACGGCGACCCCTCGTTGCAGGCGGTGAGCAGCTCGACGACCACTGACACGACTACCACTTCCACGGGCACGGGCACGACCGGTACAGAGGCATCGACGTTGTCGACGACCAGCACCAATGGCACGACTACGACGCCCGTGGTGAACGAGCAGTGCCCCGCCGGCTCGACGTCAGGCGTCGCCGCCGAGGACGCGTTCCTGCAGACCTGGGTGCCGAAGATCCTGAAGTCAGCCGCCTACCGCGACCACGGCGTGCTGGTGATCGCCTTCGCCGGCGCCGGCACCCACTCCGCGGCGACCCGCACCGGTGCGCTGGTGATCTCGTCGCACACGAAGCGTGGTCGCCGCATCAAGACCAGCTACGGGCCGTACTCGCTGCTGCGCTCACTCAGCGACATGCTCGACCTCGACTCGGAGGGACACGCGCTGAAAGCGCCGTCGTTCGCGAAGCGGGTGCTGTAGCGGCGGGCGGGTGCAGCAGCACCCACCCGCGGTTCGAGCCCACTTGACACAACCTGCACAGGTAACTCGATATAAATTGTCTAGTTTGTTCACAACACATGGCCGGCCAGTAACGCCGAAGTCTCGACCGGCCTGAATCCGGAGGTACCTTTGTCCGATCGCAGACGTTCATTCGCCAGCCGCTGGCTGGCACGGAGGATCCCCCTGATCGGGGTGCTGGCTGTCGTGGCCACGCTTGGTGGCGCGCAGATCGCAAGCGCCGCTGGTACCACCAGCCCGAACCGGACCAGCAGCAACGGACCGACTTCGCTGACGGCGTGCGGCGGCACTGTCGCCCGTGACAGCGGTGGCGGCGCGGCGGAGCCCAACCTGCTCGACTACCAGTTCCACTGCTGGGCCGAGGAGGCCAACCAGACGCTCGGCACGAGCACCGCGACCGCCGAGAACCCGATCGGCGGCAACGTGTGGGCCTACACGATCTACGCCACACGGCCCGACATCACGCAGAACACCATCGACGACTACAACGCCACCCCGTACACGACGTTCCCAAGCCCGCTGACCCTCGATCCCTTCTACACGATCAACCCGAGCGCCTGGCCGGCAGCGGCGACGGCCGGCTCCGCCGATACGGCGACCGGCATCACCTGCGAGCAGAGCGCCCAGCTCAGCGCGATCAACTGCAACGCGGGTCTGCCGACGGTCACCTCGGGCGTCACGACGAACAACGGCTACATCCCGGAGTCCGAGCGCGTCCACGGTAACCTCGACCTCGACCAGGCTTACTGCAAGCATTTGCCGAACACGAAGAAGATCGGTAGGCCGGCTGTGCGCCAGGCGCAGCTCTGGTTGGTCGTCTCCGATAACACCGGTGCCCAGGACGGCCCGTTCCGTCTGACGCTGACCGGCCGGAAGTGCCCGAAGGTCGGGAACTTCGTGACCAAGAAGAGCATCAAGGCGGCCGCGAAGGCCTCGAAGAAGCACGGGAAGAAGACGACCTCGAAGAAGGGCACCAAGAAGAGCTCGAAGCAGGCCGTTAAGTCAGCAGTCAAGGCTGAGCAGGCCACGAAGTAGAGCGACGAGTAAGTTGCTGCGCGCTCAGGCTCGGGCCGGCTCCGGCCTGAGCGCGTGATCGCACGCTGTTACGCCGGGGCGTCGCCGGGCTCACCCCGTCGGAGACCGATATAGATGCTGGTCTATACTCAGGGTATGGCTTGGGACGTTAGGCTCTGGGACGAGGTGGCGTCGTGGATCCTCGAGCTGGACGGCGAGAGCTATGACTTGGTCGCCGCTGCGGTTGACCAACTGGTCGCGCACGGACCGGCGTTGGGGCGACCGCTGGCGGACCGGGTCAGGGGTTCCCGACACCACAATATGAAGGAGCTGCGTCCAGGTTCAGTGGGTAGCAGCGAGATCAGGATCTTGTTCGCATTCGACCCGATGCGGCGAGCGGTGCTCCTGGTTGCCGGTGACAAGGCCGGTAGGTGGAAGCAGTGGTACGACGAGAACATTCCGGTCGCGGACCACAGATTCGACGGATGGCTCGATCGCGAGGTGAAGTGAGATGAGCAAACCTAGGACCGTTAGCTGGACTGAGGTGCGCACGCAGCGGCCTCCTGATGCGGCTGCCGTGGCAAGGCACCGGGCCCGCTTCGATGCGGAGGCTCGCGCCTATCAGTTGCGTGAGATTCGTGAGGAGCAGGGTTTGACCCAGGCGCAGCTTGCTGAGCGTATGCAGATCACCCAGCCGACGATCTCGGCGCTTGAGTCTGGGAATCTCGACCGCTCGGGTCTGACGACGTTGAAGGCGTACGTCGAGGCGCTTGGGGGCACAGTAGAAGTCACCGCCACCTTCGGAGAGCGCAAGCTGGTGCTCACCTCCGGCAATTAGCGCGGAGCGGATGGTGCTGCGTCGGCGCCGCGCGTGCCTATGTTTGCGGTGAGCGGTTCAGCCGCCTACTTCTGCTTGAGGTAGAAGCCGCAGCGGAAGTTCTCGGGGGTAGAGACAGGCTCGGAGCCGGCGAAGCCGCCCTGGTTGTAGTTGTCGTAGACGGTCACGTATTGCAGCGTGTCGGGCATCGGGTTCGCGTCCTGTCCGACTGGCTGAGGCTGACCGGAGTCTGGGTCGACGACCGTGTCCGAGCTCACGCCTTCGGAGCCGGCGGCATCGGAGCCGGCGGCGGTGGTGATCAGTGTCGAGGACATCTCTCGCTGGTTTGCGGCCGGAGTGCCGGGGTCGCCGCCCTGCACGGTGGCGCTGGCGCTGTCATCGTCGACGGTCGACTCGAGCCGTACGCGGTTCGCGGCACCGACTAGCTCTGCCGCGCTGGGCAGGAAGCCGCCCAGCGTTTCGCACGCCCGGCTGGCCCAGACGAAGTTGTTCACGCCTGCGACCTGCTCTGACTGGCTGAGCTGGTACGGGGCCAACATCAGGCACCAGGTGCCGACGTCGACCGTGCCGGCGGGGCAGGCGGCAGTTAGCTGCTTGCGGGTCTTGCCGCCGAGCTTGGCCGCATTGACCGACGGGATCATCGCCGCGGGAAGCTTGCCGTTCTTACCCAGCACGGGGATCGCGTTGCGCTTGGCCTTGGTGCTGAGCGCGTGACCGTCAACCAGCCGCGCGACGGTGCGACGGGCCGCGCCCGCAACGCCGCTCATCGAGATGATCAGCGCCACCATCGCGATCGCCACCCCGACATAACCGGCGCGCGAACCATGTCCGGCGCGCGAGCGTACCTTCACGCTGGCGCCGTAATCCGGCGCCGCTGCGCCGCTGCGCCGGCGCAGGTGGTCTGGCAGATGAAAACGGGGGATCATTCGTCCACCTCACGCTCGGGGCGCGGTTCGCCGCGTAATCTGGCGGGTATTGGGATCTCGTCGATCGTGACCGGCTGCGCAGCCGACAGCGACGCGTTCAGCGCCTCGCCGGAGAGGGTCTCGAACTCGACCAGCCGCGCGGCGGTCTCGGAGACTGCCTCCCAGTTGTTGCGCAGCACGTGCTCGGCGCGCGTCTCGGCGGCGGCGACGATCCGCTCGACCTCGGAGTCGATGATGTCGAGCGTTTCCGGGCCGATCGAGCCGAGATCCTGCAACGCGGCGCCGAGGAACACCTCGCCGCCGGCCTCGCCGACGGTGACATGCCCGAGCCGGGGACTCATGCCATAGGAGGTGACCATCTGACGAGCAAGCTCAGTGGCGGCGTGCAGATCGTCGGAGACGCCACTTGACTCCTCCCCGAACTGCAGGATCTCGCCGCTGACGCCGGCCATGATCGCCACCAGGTGAGCCTCCAGGTCGCTACGGCTGTGCAGAACGGCGTCGCGGTCCGCGAGCATCTTCGCGGACATCCCGAGCTGGCGACCGCGTGCGACGATCGAGAGCTTCTGGGTGGCGATCTCGTTGCCCAGCGCGTAGGTCACGACCGCGTGCGAGGCTTCGTGAATCGCGATTCGCCATTGCTCGTCCTGGCTGAGCACGTGCCGCTTGGCGGGGCCGGCGATCACACGGTCGATTGCCTCTTCGAGCGTCTTCTGGTCGATGATCTCACCGCCGTGGCGGACGGTGAGCAGCGCCGCTTCGTTGATGACGTTGGCGAGCTCGGCGCCGGAGAAGCCGGGGGACATGCGGGCGATCTCCTCGAGGTTCACGTCTGGCCCGAGCAGCCGGCCCTCGGCGTGCAGCTCGAGGATCTCGACGCGACCGTGGACGTCGGGGACGTCAACCACAACCTGGCGGTCGAACCGGCCGGGTCGTAGCAGCGCCGGGTCGAGGATGTCAGGGCGGTTGGTGGCGGCCATCACCACAAGTCCGGCGTCGCCGCCGAAGCCGTCCATCTCAACCAGCAGCTGGTTCAGCGTCTGCTCGCGTTCGTCGTTGCCCTGCCCGACGCCAGCGCCGCGCTTACGGCCGGCGGCGTCAAGTTCGTCGATGAAAACGATCGCGGGTGCGACGCGGCGGGCGCGGGCGAACAGGTCTCGGATGCGGGCGGCGCCGACACCGACCAGCGACTCGACGAACTCGGCCCCCGAGGCGGAGAAAAACGCCGCATCGGCTTCGCCCGCAGTCGCCCTGGCCAGCAGCGTCTTACCGGTACCTGGGGGACCGACCAGCAAGACGCCTTTCGGTGCCGCCGCCCCCGCATCCAAGTATTTACTCGGGTCGTCGAGGAAATCGCGGATCTCACGCAGCTCGGCGAGCGCCTCGCCGGCGCCGGCAACCGAGTCGAACGTGATCGCCGCCGCCTGGCCCTTCTTACGCTTACGACCACGACCGCGGAAGGTCGAGAACGACGCGATCCCGCCCGAGCTGTCCTGGCTCTGGCGCATGAACAGCGCGAACAGCGCGACCAACAGCAGGATCGGGATCAGGAACTGGATCACCAGCTCGTGCAGCTCCTTGCCGGTCTGCGGGTTGACCGCCACCACCGCGCCCTTGTCCGAGAGCGAGCTCAAAAGGTCTTCGGTGGCCGCGTCCGAGGAGGGGTAGTAGGCGCGGAGCTGCAGACCCGTGTCGGTCAGCACCACCACTTGGTGGTCGTGATCGAACAGCGTTGCGGAGCGCAGACGCTGGCCTTTCGCCAGCGAGGTGATCTGCGAGAGCGCCACCGGATTCCCGTGCTCGGATGGCTTGAGCGTGCCCAGCAGCGCGAAGAACACTGACGCCAGTGCGATCGCGGCGATCAGCAGCCCCAGCGAGATCCAGTCCCGCGTGACCAGGCGCCAAAGGACGGCGGTGAGCTCGCGCAGGCGCTGCAGCGCGCTACGCCAGCGTGGCAATTGCCGCGCGGCGGCGGCGGTAAGGCGAGGATTGCTCATAGCTGAAGATGACTCATTGCTTACGTTGTGTGTGCGCCGCGGCTGCGGTGCAGCTTCCCAGCGTTACACAGTCGGCCCCGCGAAACGTGAAGAATTAGAAAACTTTGCTCTGGTGTTAGTAGTCTGTAACCGCAGTCACAGAATTACCGAGCAACTAATCCCGGCGGTGCAGCGAGGCCAGATACCAGCGCAGTCCGCGCGGCAGCCCGGCGTTGATGGCGTCGCTGGGTAGCGGCCGGGTCGTGGCTTCGACCGTGACAGCGCCGATTCGTACGCGCACCAGACGCACCTTGGCACCGGCCAGCCCGGCGGCGTAGCGGTTGCTTGCGCTGACCAGCGTGAGCGTCTGCGCACCGTCCGCCTGCGGCAGTGGCTGGCACGAGCTCTGCTCGACGCCGCCGGCCAGTAGCGCCCGGCAGAGCTGGCCGCCGTCCAGCCAAGCTTGGAGCTTCCATGCTTCGCTGCCGGCCTGTCCGCTGGCGGCGGTAATCGGATGGCCATTCGCGGCGGGCCGCGACCGGCTGCCAATCTTCGTTGCCGCCCAAGTAGTGGCGCCGATCAGCAGCAAGATCGTCGAGAGCGTAACCACGCGCCGGCCACTGCGGAGCCATCCGATCGGTTGCAGCCAGCGCCCGCGGCGCGCTGCCCGTTCCTGCCGCCGGCGCTCCCGCCGCGCGCGCTCGTAGGCGCTAGGGCCCTCGTGCTCGAGGTAATCCCGTAGCTCGGTGAAGTAGTCGAGCGTCGCGAGATCCTGCTGGCGGGCGCGATCGCGGTCTTCCTCGTTCATTGCTCGCGCAGCCATTCCGCGTAGTCGTTGTCGAGCCAGGCCTTCAGCGTCCGCAGCCCCCGGGAGACGCGGGCGCGCGCAGTCTGCGGTGTGCAGTTCATCTGGCGCGCAACCTCCTTATAGGGCAGCTCCTCGATGATCCGCAGTCGTACCGCCACGCGCTGCTCGAACGGCAGCTCGGCGTGGCGCGCGGCAACCCGCCAGCGGAAGGCCTCAGTGCTGTAGAGCTCCTCCAGCCGCTCAATCTCGGCGTCGGACAGGGACGGAACGTGGCCTGGCAGCTTGCGCCGGGCGCGCTCGTCGACGCCCACGCGGCGGCGGTGCTCCACGAGCACGCTGCCGGCGATTGCCCGCAGCCAGCCACGGACCTGGTCCTCGTTGTCGCCGCGGTATTCGTCGGCGTGCTCCCAGGCCTGTAAGAACGTCCAAGCGACCAGGTCGCCGGCGAGATCGAGGTCGTTTTCCTGGCGCAGAAAGTAGTTGAACAGGTCAAGGTGGTAGCGGTTGAATAGCCGTTCGAACTCGGCGTGTGTAAAGGGCATCGGTTGGCGTTGCGGTGTGCCGTCTGCGGATCGCGCTGACTTGCTCGGGCTTGCGTCGCTCCTGGCTGCGGCGCCTGCTTGCTTGTGTGGCGTCAATGTATACCGCAATCCCGACAACAATCCCAACGCGGTTATTAATCTGGGCCTGATCTGGGCCTGGTGGCCGAACCGCCTGGCCGCCCACCCGGCCTTCTTCGACGCCGCTGCGAATCCGCGAGTAGAGCACCGCGAATCCACGACTTCGGTGCTGCGAATCCACGAGCAGGACGCTGCGTCAGCGCACGATCACGCGGCGTTCGAGTGCCGCCAGGCGGCGGGCCTGGGCGGCCTGACGCTGCAGGAACGCGCCTAGGTGCAGGCCCGAGACCGACACTGGCGTGAGTCCATCGGTGTGCAGCGCCCGCCGCCACTGCGCGCTCGCGGTGATCTTTGCGGACTCGCTACGCAGGCGCGCGAGCGCCGCCGCCGAGGTCCCGGGCGGCGCCGCCAGCGCTACCCAGGCCGGCGCCGGCCGGCGCTCGGGCCAGTCCAGCAGCCGCAGGCGATGCGCCTTCAGCCCGGGGACCACCAGGCTGCGTGGCGCGAGCACGACCTGCGCGCTGCCGTCCCCGAGCCCCGCGACAGCGTCGGCATCCGAGTCGAACGCGCTGTAGGAGCGACGCAACTGGAGATTCCAGTCGCTGATGAGCAACGCGAAGCTATCGCGCACCCAGGGGTCCGCCCCGAGCCCGAAGATCCGCCGCGCCGGCTCCTGAACCAGTAGCTCCTGCAGCTCAGCACTGCTGTGCAACTGCGAGCCGGCGGGAACGGCCAGCTCCAGCGGGTCGCTGGCGAGCACGGCGACGAGCGGGGCGTGACCAAGCAGCTTGGTGCCATCGGCGCGGGTGCTGAGCTGCGTCAGCGAAGCACTTGTCAGCACCAGCAGGTTCTCCTTCCCTGCGTTCGGGCGCCAGCTTCCGTCAAAGAAGTGCCCGACCGCCGCCCGCGCCTGCCCGGGCAGCACTGCGACCGTCGCCTCCTGATCGGCGGAGTCCCAGCCGGCGGCGACCTGCCGCGCCAGGGTCACATCCGCAGGATTGGTCTGCGCGCCGGCTACCCAGAGCGTCACCGACGCCTGGGCGGGCGCCACAGAGCTGCCCGCGGAAGGCATGTGGATGAAGCTGACGACAAGCGCTGTCAGCGCCGCGGCGACTGCCGTCAGCCACAGCGCACGATTCACTAGCGGCTCTGCGGGCTGCACGCGCCCAAGCTTAGATCGCAGGTGCCCGCGTATCCAAGGTATGGGACCAACTTGGTCACAAATGCGGAGCAGCGATGTGGTGGTCAGCAGCGCACGCGGCCCCACAGTTTGAGTGACATTCACGACTTGTTCACCACAGCCGGCCGCAAAAGTTCGACAGTTGTTGGCGAGCGCTTCGGCGCGACCTCACTTCGGAGGGGGTCGCTAACCGGGGCGCATCGCTGTTTAAGCGGCCTTGTCACAGAAACAACTGCCAACTAATCCCGTGCTTGACACTCACTCAACGCCCCCGCTGCCGCCCGATGGCGGCGGCGCCAGCGGGCGCCGTCGCACGCTGCTCAGCACCCGCGCGGCGCTCATCCTGGCCGTGTTGGTGACGCTGGTGGCGCTTAGCGTGCCGGCGGGCGCATCCGCCACCACCGCAAGCTGGCAGTTCGCTCCGGCGGCAGCGCCGGATGCGCCCGCCGGGGTCCCGCCGGCCCC
>Ga0255363_100147_pt1 | contig 16066 bp, 13 predicted proteins | sample GFST100metaG_FD_186007 | JGI IMG/M metagenome (GOLD analysis project Ga0255363, IMG submission 186007) | Peat soil microbial communities from Stordalen Mire, Sweden - G.F.S.T100 | ecosystem: Environmental > Terrestrial > Soil > Wetlands > Peat | place: Sweden: Norrbotten County, Stordalen Mire... | reverse complement strand
CAACATCGCCAGCGCCGGGGCGCGGGGGCGCGGGCGGCGCGGGGCACCCCTTGCTCAACGCTCTCGCGGTCATCTACTGCTTTCTTTGTCGAATCACCTACACCATGCGTAAGTGATTCGACAAAGAAGGGGGTCTAGCGCTCGGCAGACCCGGCGCTGGCGATGTTGGTGCCGATGATGAGGTCCAAGCGCTCGCCAAGCGCATCGAAGTAGCGCGACTCGGCGGCAAGCCAGGCATCGTCCCAGTGCCCTGGCTTGACCAAGCGCCGCAGGCGCGCCAGGCGCTCGGTGTCCGGAACCTGGACCAGCACTCGACGGTCGACCAGGTCCTTGAGGGGGTCGGTGCAAGCGCCGACCCCCTCGACCAAGATCACCCCAGCGGGCGCGAGCGCGACAACTTGCGGCTCGGCGTCCGGGCGTGACTGATCGTGACCTCGGTAGCGGGCAATGTGGCCGGCGCGCAAGGGTTCGAGCGCCTCGCGGCGCAGTCGCGCAAGGTCGTAGTAGTCCGCGATCTCGGGTGCTGGGGCCGAGGTCGCCGGCAGCAGGAAGAAGTCGTCGGTGTGGATCACGGTTGCCGGTAACAGCGCGACCACGGCAGTCACGAGCGTGGTCTTGCCAACCGCGCCGCGTCCGTCGACCGCAACCACCAGCGGCGCCGGCTGCTGTCGCTGCCAATCCCGGATCGCCGCAAGCAGCTTGGCAGCCGCGCCAGCGGGCGCGGCGTCACCGGCCGTGTGGTCAACGGCTGCGCCGTCACTGGCGGCTGCACCGTCGCGGTTCACGTCAATCTCCGGGTTGGGGCGCGATCATCCATGTGACGAAGTCTGACGCGCGGCCGACATGTCGACCGCCACTGGCGCCCGGATCCGTAAAAGTGCGTAATCCGCTCGCGCCTCTAACGGAGATCGCACTTCTGCGGCCATAGGACGTAAAAGTGCAGAATGCGCGGACGATCCCACCGCCGTGTGCACTTTTACGGATCCGGACGCCACGCGAGCCCGCGCAACTCAGCGGCGCGTGGATGCGCGGCTGGCGGCGTCAGCGGGCGGACGCGAGGACGGCGGCGAGGGACTTCGGGGCCTCGAAGCCCTCGCGGAAGGCGCGTTCGGCGTCGAGCTCGCCCGCCTCGGCGGCGCCGCCGATCACGATGTGCGGCACGTGAGCGGCGGCGAGGGCGGTGGCGAGGGCGCCGCCGGCGGGCTCCTGGCCAGCGGCGATCACGACGTTGTCGGCAGGGACCAGGCGCCGCCCGTCGCTTTCATCCTCGATGACCACGCCGTCGCGGGTGATCTCGCGGTAACTGATGTCGGTCAGCATCTGCACGCCGGCCAACTGCAGCTCCTGCACCACCGCCCAACGGCTGACCGGTCCGATCCCGGCGCCGATCCGGCCATGGCGGCGCATCAGAGTCAGCTCCCGGTCACCGAAGCCGGCCGCCGTGAACGGTCCCAACGTGGCGTCTGGATGCAGCCCGTAGCGGGCGTAGAAGTCGTTGCGCGGGGAGTGGGCCGGCGCCGGTTCGTTGGCCGACGCTTGTGTGGGCGCGCCCGCTGGCGCGCCCGTGAGCGCTCGATCTTCACCCGTGAGCGTCCGATGCCCGCCGGTCAGTGCCCGATCCCCACCGGCGCGGCTGAGCAGGTGGGCAACGTCGACGCCGATTCCGCCCGCGCCGATGATCGCGACCCGGCGCCCGACCATCGCGGCCGGATCGCGGGCAGCAAGCAGCTTGCGGTAGCTAAGGACGTGTGGCAGCTCGACGCCTGGTAGTCGCGGTCGGCGCGGCCGGACGCCGACCGCGACCACGACTGCATCGAACGCGTCGAGCTGCCGCACGTCCTGGGCCGGGACGCCGAGCCTGACGGTGACCCGTAGGCGCTCAAGCTCGGCCTCGAAGTACTCGATCGTGCTTGCGAACTGGGCTTTGCCCGGGATCCGGCAGGCGAGCCGGAACTGACCGCCGAGCCGACTGCCGGCCTCCAACAGCGAGACCCGGTAGCCGACCGTTGCCAGCGCCCGCGCCGCCTCCATCCCGGCGGGGCCGCCACCGACAACGGCGACGCGGACGCCGTTGCCATGCGGCGGCATGTGATCGAGCTCGTGGCCGGCGCGCGGGTTCACGACGCAGGAGACCGGCTCGTCCATGATCGAGTGCTCGACGCAGCGGCTGCAGGCGATGCAGAGGTTGACGGGCTGGAAGGACTCTGCCTCGGCCGGGGGGACGGTAAGGGCGTCGTACGGACGCGAGCGCCCAGACTGGTCGGCAGCTGACCCGGCTGACCCGGCTGACCCGGCTGACTCGGCGGACACGGCGGACACGCCTGACACTGCTGAGTCAACCGGCGCGACCGGCTCGCGCTCGAGGGTCTTCACGATCAACGCTGGATCCGCCAGGAACGGCCTGGCCATCGCGACGAAGTCGGCGGCGCCGGCGGCCAGCACCGACTCGGCGACCTCTACCGACGGCACGCGGTTCGAGGCGATCACCGGCACCGGAACAGCCGCGACGGCGCCTTTTCTGGCGACCTCCCCGGCACCTGCACCGACGGACTCCCCGGCAGCCTTTCCGGCGACTTTTCGCACGGCCTCGCGGATCGCCCGCGTCCATGGTGCCCAAGCGGCCAGAGGCACGAGACCCTGCACGGTCGGCACGCGCGACTCGTGCCAGCCGATGCCGACGCTCAGCGCGTCGGCCGGGCCGTCCGCCAGCGCCTGCGCGAGCGCCAGCACGTCCGCCAGCGGGGTTCCGTCAGGCACAAGGTCGGTGCCGGAGAGACGGTAGATCACCGCCAGTTCGGGGCCGGCGGCCGAGCGTACCGCTTCGGCGACCGCCAGTGGCAGCCGCCGTCGGCGCTCGGGTGAGCCGCCCCAGTCGTCCTCGCGCTGGTTCGTCGCTGGTGCCATGAACTCGTTCAGCAGGTAGCCCTCAGAGCCCATGATCTCGATGCCGTCGAAGCCGAGCGCGCGCGCGAGGCGGGCGCCGGTCGCGAACTGCTCGATCGTGTCGTCGATCTCCGCGTCGGACAGTGCGTGCGGCTCGCAGCGAGAGATCCGCGAGTAGACGGCGGAGGGCGCCACCGGCTGCAGGTCGAACGCGGCCGGCGAGGCGTAGCGGCCGGCGTGGAAGAGCTGCAGCACGATCAGCGCGCCGGCGTGGTGCACGGCCTGCGCGACGCGAGCGAGCCGACGCTGGTCTGAGGGGTCGTCGATCAGGGCGTAGGAGCGGCCGGCGGCGCCGCCCTTCGAGACCGCGACGCCACCGGTGACGATCAGGGCGGCGCCGCCGGCCGCCCGCTCCCGGTAGAAGGCGGCAAGCTTGCTTCCGTCCTGGTCGGTGGCCTCCAGGCCGAGGTGCATCGACCCCATGATCAGCCGGTGCGGCAGCCGCAGCGGCCCGATCCGACCGGGGCTGAAGACGTGGGACAGCGCGCTGGGACCGGGCGGAGGACCGACCGTGCTGGCGCCAAGTGGGGAACCGACCGTGCTGGCGCCAGGAGGCGGGCCGATCGTGCCGTGCCCGCCGCCGGCTGTGCTCACCCCAGGATCTCCTTGGCGATCGTCATCATCTGGATGTCGTAGGTGCCCTCTTCGAAGCGCTGGGCGCGGGCGTCGCGGTAGATGCGCTCGATCGGGCTGCGCAGGTAGCCGGTGCCGCCGTGCACGGTGATCGCCTCGTCGGTCACGCGCTGCACCATCTGCGAGGCGAACAGCTTCGCCATCGCCGAGACGCCGACTGAAGCCGCCGGGTCGCGCTCCCACTCGTCGGCGGCGTGCAGGACCAGCCGGCGGCCGGCCTCGACGTCAGTCGCCATCTGCGCGATCCGGAACGCAACCGCCTGGCGCTTCGCGATCGGCTTGCCGAAGGTGACGCGCTCGTGCGAGAACTTGATCGCCTCCTCCAGCGCCCGCTGGGCAAGACCGACGCAGCTCATCGCCAGCGAGATCCGCGACGGCACGAGGAAGCCGCCGATCGCAACCTCGAGCCCCTGGCCCTCCTCGCCAAGCCGGTTCGCGACCGGCACCGGCGCGCGGTCGAAGATCAGGTGCGAGTGGTCGGTGCCGTGCAGGCCCATGCCTTCGGGCATCCGCTCGTTCGTGATGCCCTCGCCGTAGGCGGGGACCATCAGCGCGATCGTGCCGTCGTAACGCGAAGTGCCCTCCAGGCGTGCCGCCAGCAACAGGTAGTCGGAGATCGTCCCGAAGGTGATCAGGTGCTTCTCGCCCGAGAGGTAGTAGGTGTCGCCCTCGCGGGTGACCGAGGCGCGGATGTCGGCCCCGGTGCCGACGTAGGGCTCGGTGAGCGTGAAGGCGACCTTGATCTCGGTCGCCACCTGGGGCTTCACAAACCGCTCGATCTGCTCAGCGTTGGCGTAGGGCAGAAGCGATCGCCAGATGCCGTTGGAGACGTGCACGATCATCCGGATCGAACCGTGCAGCGTCGAGAGCAGCTCCAGCAGCTCGAGGTAGCGGGCGAACGGCAAACCGAGGCCGCCGAGCTCCACCGGTGCCGCCAGCCGCAAATAGCCGCGGTCACGCAGCTCATCCCAGAGCGCGTCGGGGACGCGGTGCTCGGACTCGATCAGCGTCGTCCAGCGCTCACCCTCATCGGCCACCCACTCGGCGATCTCAGCTTTCAGCGCCGCAAACCGCAGCTCGTCGAAGCTCTCGCCGGACAGTTTCGTCGCTGCTGTGCTCATGCACTCACCGTCGCTTTTCTCATTCTCACTCATGCTCTGAAGGGAAGTGGCAGCCCCGTGGGGCCGATCGTGCGCCCTCGCCGGGACGCTAGAACTTCGCAGTCAACTCGCGTAACAGGAACTTCTGAGTCTTACCGGACGGCGTCTGCGGCAGCGCGTCGACAAGCTCGAGGCGCTCCGGCCAGTAGGGCTTTGCCACTCGCTGCTGCTCGAGATATTGCTGCATCTCGCCGAATTTGAGCGCGGCGCCGTCCTCCGGTACGACGAAGGCGCAGGCGCGCTCGCCGAGCCGCGGGTCGGGCATCGCCACGATCGCGACGTCGCGCACCGCCGGGTGCGCGAACAGGAGCTGCTCGATCTCCGCGACTGGGACTTTCTCGCCGCCGCGGTTGATCACGTCCTTCACCCGTCCGGTGATGTGCAGGTAGCCGTCCGCGTCGAGCCGGGCAAGGTCGCCGGTCCGGTAGTAGCCGTCGGCGGTCATCACCTCGGCGGTCAGGTCCGCGCGCTCCAGGTAGCCCTCGAACATCGTTGGCGACAGCAGCTCGAAGTTCCCCTCCGTACCGGCCGGCAGCGGCCGGCCGTCATCGTCGACGATCCGCACCGTGATCCCGTCGAGGGCATGGCCATCGCTCTGCCAGGCAAGCTCGGGGTCCTGCCCCGGCACGAACGCGGTCCCGAGGCAGCTCTCGGTCGAGCCCCAGGCGCCACCGACCTCGGCCTCGAGCACGCTGCGGGCGTCGCGGGCCAGCTCGCGCGGGATCGCGGCTCCGGTGGCGACGAACAGCCGCAGCGCGGCCGGCACGCCGCCACCCTGCTGCACGTTGCGCACGAGGTCGGCGAGGAACGGCGTTGCCGCCTGCACGAAGGTGATGCCCTGCTCGTGCATCGCGGTCAGGGCAACCTGCGGATCCCAGGTGTCCTGGATCACCTGCTTGGCCCCGAGCAGCAGTGCCAGCCACATCCCGTAGAGGAAGCCGGTCTGGTGCGCGAGCGGCGACGGCGAGTAGATCACGTCGTCGGCGGTTAGGCCGAAGTGGGTGCTGTGGATCGCGATCGCTTGGTTCAGCGCGCGGTGGCTGTTCAGCACGCCCTTCGGCTCGCCGGTCGAGCCCGAGGTGAACAGCAGCTGGGCGATCGCATCGAGGGGCGGTGTGCTCTCTGTCGCGGTCGCTGCGCCCGCTGGCGCCGCGACCGCGTGCGCCACCAGCTCGTCGTAGTCCAGGTCGAACGTCACGACGTGCTCGAGCGCCGGGCAACGCCCACGCATCGTCTGCGCGAGCGCGTGGTGGTCGTAGCGCTTGAAGCTGGCGGGAACGAACAGCACGCGCGCGTGGCTGCGGTCGAGCATGAACTGCAGCTCGCGCTCGCGGAAGATCGGCATCAGCGGCTCGCAGACGGCACCGACCATCGTGATCGCAACCGACAGCGTCACGAACTCGACGCGATTCTGGAGCTGGTAGGCGACCGGCTCGCCGGGCTGGACGTCAAGCGACCGCAGCAGCGCTGCGGTTCGCACCGCACCCTCATACAGCTCCCGCCAGGTGAGCGTCTGCGGCGCATGGCCGGGGCCGACGGACACGACCGCGACCGCGCCGGGTCGCTGCCGCGCGACGGCGGCGACCTTGGTGAAGATCAGCTCTGAAGGATCGACCATCGACTTCGCGGCCACCCTAGGCACCCTGCCGGAGGCTGTCGATCACGTGGGCGTCGATGTCGCTGGTGACGGCGATCGGCACGCCGAGCGTGCGCATGTGGTCGACGAACTCGGGATAGGAGATCCGGTAGGCGTGCGGGTACGAGAGCTCGGTGACGCCCTCGGCCGTTGCGCCGGCCACAGCCAGCGCCATCAGCACGCGGTGGTCGTTATAGGAGGACAGCTCGGTACCGTGCAGGCGCCGCACCCCGTAGAACTCGAGGTCGTTGCCGTCGAACTCGACGCGCGCTCCCATCTTCCGTAGCTGCAGCATCGAGACGACGCGGTCGGACTCCTTCAGGCGCACATGCGAGATGTGCGAGAGCACCGTGTGACCGCGAGCCCACGCGGCCAGGGTCGAGAGGATCGGCACCATGTCGGGGATGTCACGGCAGTCAAGCTGGCCGGCGACCGGCGGCGTGCCGTCGTGGTCGATCATGATCGAGCGACCGTCGGCACCGAATTGCAGCGGTACGCCGACGCCCTGCAGCTCCTCGAGCACGCCCGCCTCGGGGTGGCCCTCGATCGGCGTGAGCGTGCGGAACGTCGCCTTCGACGGCCGCAGCGCACAGGCGGTGAGGCCGAACACCGCCGAGCCGATGTCGGGCGGCAGGACGACATCGTGCGCCTGCGGCGTCTGCAGCGGCGGAATCTTGAATTCGCGCCAGTCCTCGCGGACGTCGACCTGCAGCCCGAAGTCGCGCATCATGTCGACGGTCAGCTCCAAGTAGCCACGCTCGTTGAGCTCGCCGACGACCTCGATCGTGGTCTCGTTCTGCGCGTACGGTGCAAGCATGATCAGGCCCGAGACCCACTGCGAGAGGGTGCCGTCGATGCGGACGTGCCCGCCCTTCGGGCGGCCTGGGTAGACCTTCACCGGCAACGTCTGGCCTTCGTACTCGAGCTGCACGCCAAGCCGTTGCAGGGCGCGCAGCAGCGGGCCGATCGGGCGGCGCTTGAAGTAGCGCTGGCCAACGATCGTGACGGGCCGGTCGCTGAGGCAAGCGAGCCCGACCAGGAAGTAGAGGGTGGTGCCGGAAGAGCCCACCGAGACGGTGTCGGTGCGTGGCGAGAATTCGGCCTCACCGTTCACGACCCAGTGATCGCCCTCGTTGCGGATGTCGGCACCCATCGCCTTCAGCGCCTGCACGGTGAAGGTCACGTGCCGGGCGTCGGTGCGCTGGGTGATGGTGCTGGTTCCCGGCGCCAGCGCCGCCATCATCAGGGCGCGGTGCGCGTGGTATTTCGAGGGGGGGATCAGGATGTCGCCGGTCAGCGGTTCCTGCGCCTGTCCGACTAGAAGCCGCATCTGGACCTCCCGACAACTACCGCATAGACAAAGCTCATCGGTTTACAAGTACGTGCCGCTGGGCAAGAAGTTACGAGCGCGGGAGCGAGGGCGCACATCTTCGCGGAGGGCAGGCGGCCGCCGCCTGCGGGCGGTTCGGAGACTCGCGGGGCGATCAGGCGGCGGCCGCCTGCAGACGGCGCAGCAGCTCGAGCGCCCCGGCCTTCGAGAGCGGATCGTTGAGGTTGCCGCATTTCGGCGATTGCACGCAGGAGGGGCAACCGGACTGGCACGGGCACTCCGCGATCAACGAGCGCGCGTTCTGAACCAGGCGCTCGAACTGCTCGTAGCCGCGCTGACTGATGCCGATGCCGCCGGGGTGGCCGTCGTAGATGAAGATCGTCGGCACGCCGGTCTGGGGGTGAGCGTTGGTCGAGAGGCCGCCGATGTCCCAGCGGTCGCACATCGCGATCAGCGGCAGCACCGCGATCTGCGCGTGCTCAAGCGCGTGCAGCGAGCCGAGCAGCTTGTCGGCCGGGAACGGCTCGGCGCCGATCGGGACCTCACCCGTGCCGGCTCCGGCAGCGGTCGGGGTTCCGGGCTGGGAGCCCGCCTCTGCCGCAGACGCGGTCCGGGTCCCCGGCATAGCCCCGGCCCCGGCCAGCGGGCCGGGGCCCGCGATCAAACCTTCGAGCTCGTACCACAGCGCCCGGGTCGGAAACTCGGTCGAAGGCAGGTCAAGGCCCTGGAAGTCGATCACGCTGTGATCGGCGACCTGCTTGCGCTGGTAGCCGAGCACGGTCTCCGAGTAGATGACCGAGCCATAGGAGAGTGTCACGCCGCTGGTCAGGCGGCGCTGGGTCATGCGCTCGATGTAGATCATCGACTCGCGCTTGGTCTGCGTGAAGTAGCTGCCGTTGAACGGCTCGAGCAGCGCGTGGCGGGCAACGAGGTTCAGCTCGCGGACCAGGTAGGAGCGGCCGCGATGGAGGTAGACGGCACCCTCGTGGACGGTCGAGTAGGCGCGGGCCGCTTCGATCGTGCCCATGATCTCGCCGGTGGTCGCGTCGATCAGCAGGAAGCTCTCGCCGCTGGAGGAGCGCAGCGCGACATCCGCGGCCGGGTACCCGCCGGGCGCCGCCGGGACGAAGCCGCTGGCGCGCTCGCGCAGCAGCCCCGCCTGCGTCAGCTGCTCGGCGTCCGCCAGCAGACGGTCGCCGAAGTACTCCTCGTCGGCCTCGGTCAGCGGCTGCTCGAGGGCGGCGCAAAGCAGGTGTGCGCCCCGGATCTCCGGGCTCTCCGGATCGATGATCGCGGCCTCGACCGGGCGCCTGAGGAACTCGTCGGGATGGCGAGCGAAGAACTGGTCGAGCGCGTCCTCGCCGGCGATGTAGACCGCGAGGCCACGGCCGCGCCGGCCGGCGCGGCCCCACATCTGCTTCAGGCTTGCGACCGTGCCGGGGAAGGTCACGCAGATCGCGGCATCGAGGGCGCCGATGTCGATGCCGAGCTCAAGCGCGTCGGTCGCAACGACGCCCAGCAACTTGCCCGAGACAAGCTGCCCCTCGATCTCGTGGCGCTGCGTGGGTGTGTAGCCGGCGCGGTAGGCGGTGACCCGCTCCGCGAGGCCCGGCGGCAGCCGGTCCTGGGTCATGCGCAGGATCAGCTCGACGCCCTTCCGCGAGTTCATGAAGCAGATCGTGCGGGCGGAGGCCGTAATGAGGTTCGCCAGCATCTCCGCCGCCTCGGCCAGGGCCGAGCCACGGGTGCCGAGCGCCTCATCGGTCAGCGGCGGGTTCCAGACCGCGACGTGGCGCGCCGCCGCGGGTGCGGTGTCGTCGTCGATCAGCTGCACGTCGGGCAGGCCGGTGAGCCCGGCGGCAAGCTCGCGTGGGTTGGCGATCGTGGCGCTTGCCAGCAAGAGGTGCGGGGTCGTGCCGTAGTGCGCGGTGAGGCGCCGCAGGCGGCGGATCACGTTCGCGACGTGGGAGCCGAAGACGCCACGGTAGACGTGCGCCTCGTCGATCACGATGAAGGCGAGGTTCGCAAGGAAGTCGGCCCAGGCATCGTGGTGTGGCAGGATCCCGATGTGGAGCATGTCGGGGTTCGTGATCAGCACGTTCGCGTGCTTCCGGATCGCGCTGCGCTCGGAGCTGGGGGTGTCGCCGTCGTAGATCGCGGGGCGGACGCGGCGAGTCAGGCCGAAGGCGCCCAACGCCCTTGCCTGGTCCTGGGCGAGCGCCTTGGTCGGATAGATGTAGAGGGCGCGGGCGTAGGGGTCGCGGGCGAGGACTTCGAGCGTCGGCAGCTGGAAGCAGAGCGACTTGCCGGAGGCGGTGCCGGTCGTGACGATGATCGGTCGGGTGGCGGCCTGCGTGGCCGCCACCAGTGCCTGCTGCTGATGGACGTAGAGCGAGTCGATGCCCGCCTCCGTGAGCGCCCGCCGGACCGCCGGACTCAGCTCCTCCGGGACGGGGACGGTGTAGGCGCTCTGCGACGGGTAGCGGTACTCGTGCACGAGCCGCTCATCCTCGCGACCCTCCTGCAGCAGGGGTGCCCACGGCTCGGCGGGGGTGGCGGTGGAACGGTTGCGGGTTGAGGCTCGATCGGGCATTGCTCTGGGGTCAAGTATGGAGCGGCGGCGACTACCGGCAACAGGCCGGCCTCGGCTGTGCCCTGCCCGGCTCAGCGCCGGCCAGGGCACAGCCGAGGCCTTGGTAAAGTCGCTCTATGTTGCGCGCGATCTACGTCGATCTCGACGGCACCTTGCTGGGACCGCGTGGATCGCTGTTTGCAGCCGGTGACGGCAGCTTCGACCTGGCCGCCACCCGAGCCTTGCAGGCTTGCGCGCGGGCGGACGTCGAGGTCGTGATCTGCTCCGGTCGCAGGCACGTGAACGTGTTCGACGTTGCGCGCCTGATCGGCCAGCGTTCCTACATCTTCGAGCTGGGGGCCGGGCTGGTGCTGGACGGCGAGCTGGAGTGGCTGGCCGGCGGCCTCGAACCGTCGCCCGAGCACGGCACGATCTGGGAGCAGATCCGCGACTCGGGCGCCCCGGAGTTGCTGTCGCACGTCTTCTCGCATCGGCTCGAGGAGCACACCCCTTGGGCCGTCGAGCGCGACGTCTCACACCTGTTCCGCGGCGAGGTCGATTGCGATGAGGCGACCCGCCTGCTCGCGGAGCGCGGCTTCGAATGGCTGCGCCTGGTCGACAACGGCGTCGCCGCGGAGGGCGTCGTCGCCGCGTTCGGCTCGGGTAGCGACCTCGCGGTCGAGACGGTGCATGTCTACCACCTCTCACCGGCGGCGACCTCGAAGGCGCACGCGGTCGCGCGCCATATGCAGAACCGCGGCTACGACCCTTCGGAGTGCATCGCGATCGGCGACTCGCGCGAAGACATGGAGACCGCCCCGGTCGTCGGCGAGTTCTGGCTGGTGGCGAACGCGCTCGAGCGCGATCCGGCGCTACTGACCGGGGCGGGCGCGCGGCTGGGCGCAGGGCCGAGCGCGCCGGTGCCGGCCAACGTCCGCATCGCCACCGACTCCTACGGCGCCGGCGTCTACGAAGCGGTGATGACGAAGCTGGCCGAGCGCTAAGGGCGCGCTGCGGCCGGCGAGCCGAAGCCAACGCGCGCTTTTGCCGGCTCCGTCGCGGGGTGGTCGGCGAGCTTGTTGCGCATACGTCAACAAACTCGCCGACCACCCCGTGCTGATGGCAGGGACGGCTTCCCGTCGGCTAGTGCAGGCATCGAGTTGCGGCGCTGACGCCAGGATTGCGGTCGCGGCTCAGGCGGCGGCGTTGCGGGGCAGGGCGCGGGCTCGCGCCTCGCGGGCGGCCTCGTCCTCGCGCGCGACGGCCTCGGCCAGATCGGCCGCGGTCTCAGCAACGCCGCCGAAAGCGGTGGCGACCGCGGCGGCATCGCTGCCGCTGATCGCGATGTTCAGCTCGCGCACGGCGGCGTCGAAGCGGATCCAGAGATCCTCGGGCCCGCGCCGGCCGGTGCCTGGTCGCAGCTCGTAGGGAGGCGCGGAGCTCGCAGCATCGGGAATCGGGCGCCAGCCGAGGCCGAGCTGGTGGGCGTGCTCCCAGGCGATCTGCTCGGTCGCCGCCGCTTCGGCGAGGCCGCGCAGCCGGCCGGCGAAGCCGCTGTCCGGCGGTGCCAGCATGTGCGCGCGCATTGCCTCGGCCCAATTCGCGCTGGCATGGCGCACAAGCCGTCCGACCTGCTCGCGCTCGCGCTCGAGGTCACTGCCGAAGCTCATCGATGGTCGTCTTCCTTGCCGGAGTCGGTGTCGGCGCGGGCATCGGCGTCGGCGCTGGAAGTGGCCGTGCCGGACTTGCCAGCGGCCGGCGCGGCCGCGGCGCTGGGCTCTGCCGGCTGCGGCTGGTTCACGGCTGAGCCGACCGGCTCGCCGCCCCAGAAGTCCTCGGCGCTGAGATGGACCGTCGTTGGCGCCGGGCTGGCGGCGTGGTAGTCCTGGCCGAGCAGGCGATCGAGGTCGGCGCGGCGGATCCGCACGCGTCGCCCGACCCGCAGCGCGGACAGCGTTCCCTGGTCGATCCAGTTGCGCACAGTCTGCTGGTTCAGCTTCAGCATCGCCGCCACTTCGGCGACCGTCAGGAACTCATCGTCGGGGTCTGTTGGAGCCATCTTCTATCGCCTTGACGAATTCTAATGAATTCAGTCTTTTCTATTTGAGTCTCATTCGGTATAACTGAATGTCCAAGGTAACGGACGCATCGGATGGATTGACTCTCTGATTTCGGGGCCGGAATGTCGGGGCTTGGGAACGAAGGCAATGGCGGTCGTGACCTCGACGGGGGCGATGTCGAGGACGATCGGAACGTCCTGCGCTTTCCGGGCGATTGGATCGGACCGTACGACCGTCTGGTACCGCTGACACCGGATTCCGACCCGGACGAACCGCAACTGGCTCCGGGGCAAGCGCGGGACGTCCGAGGCGACTCGCGGCGATCCTCAGACTCCGCGCAAGCGTCCGCAGACAGCGCGCATCCGGACCGGCCGGTGCGGCTGGCCGCGGTCCCATCGAAGTCTGGGCATCAGCCGGGCGATGATGGCGGCTTCTGGGGCGAGCACTCGGAACGTTTGCAGCTGGCGGTCGGTCCGGGGAAAGCCGCGGCGGCTGGCCGATCCGCCGAGCCGGTGGAACCACCGGCCCGGGCCGAGACCCAGTCAGACTCAGAGATCACCGCTGTCCAACCTGCCGTTCAGCGCGAAGCGCCGCGGTCCGGCGAGCGCGGCCCGGGACACCACGAGCGCAGCTCAAGCCGCGGCGGCACGGCCCGCTGGGTGGCGGCAGCGTTGGTCGCGGCCTTGATCGTGGTGGCCGCGGCCACGCATGTGCTCGGCCTGGGCGGCGGCGACCGCAGTCCAAGCGCCTCGACCACCACACCGAGCTTGGCGACTAAGGCGGCCAGCACCGCCAACAGCGGCACGCTCACCGGTGCCGCGAAGTCGGCGGCAGCCCCAGCCGTCAAAGCGGCCCCAACCGTCAAAGCGGCGACGATCGCCAAGGCAAAGGCCCGTTCCCGCAAACAGGTAACCGCCGCGAAACGGTCGATCGCTGAGAAACGGCCGACCGCGAGGAAGCGGTCAAGCGCCGCTTTGACTGCTGGCGGCGGCAGCTCGGAGGCGGTCGGCGACCACGGCTCCAGCGTCGCGTCGAGCACCGCCGGCGAGTCCTTGTCCAGCTCCGTATCGACCCCGCCGCCGGTGTCGTCGCCGGCGGCGCCGTAGGCCTCTCGGTGGGTGATCGGCGATGACAGCTCACGGCGGTATTAACCCTCGGTTGCGTTGGCGTCCGCGCGCGCGTGATTTCGACCGCGATCGGTCTATGCTTGACGCAAATGATTGGGGACATCCTTCAGCCCACGCATATTCTGTTCATCCTGGTCATCGCACTGATCGTGCTCGGTCCCAAGAAGCTGCCCGAGGTTGGCCGCTCGCTCGGCAAGTCGATGCAGAGCTTCCGCAGTGCCATGTCGGGCGCACAGGATCAGATCAACGAGGCGACGGGCGGCTTGACCGGTCCCATCAGGCTCGACGACGAGCCTGCCGAGGAGACGGAGCGCCAGCCGATCACGCCGGCCCTGACCGCCGCCGCCGAGCCGGTTGTCAGCAAGCCGCCGCCGGCGCCAGTCGCGGCCGCGCACTACAGCGCCCCGTCGGCAGCGGCCGCCACGGCGACCATGGCTTCCGGTTCCGCGAAGACGCCTGCCTACGAGCCCGATCCCTCCGAGTACGCGGACTAGCCGGCGTTTGCCGGGTCGCGTCGACCAGCGGGCACGGCCGGCTGGTGGACGCGGCTGAGCAACGGACGGCACTGGTTGCCTTGCGGCGCGCCGGCAGGCGCGCCTTCAGTGCTTACGCCGTAGCGCTGCGTGACGCCGCCGACCCGCGGGCGGTCGATGCTCGTGCGGTGCTCGAGCAGCAGCTCGGGTTGCTTTCCTACGACGCCTACGATCGGGCGCAAACGGAGATCGCCGGCTGGCAGGAGCGCGGCTACGAAGTGCTTGCCTTCGGCGACGAGGAGTACCCGTCGAACCTGCGGAGGGTTGCGGGCTGCCCGCTGTTGCTGTTTGTCGTCGGGCGGCTCGACGCGGCCGACGTGCGTGCGGTCTCGATCATCGGCACGCGGACGCCGAGCGCTGCCGGCCGTCGCTGCGCCGGCGAGCTGGCGGAGGCGCTCGGGGCTGCGGGCTACACCGTGGTCTCGGGCCTTGCGGCCGGAATCGACACGGCCGCGCACGGCGCCGCGCTGGCGGCGCGGCGTCGGACAGTCGCGGTGATCGGCACGGGCCTCGACCACTGCTACCCGCGCGAAAATTGCGATCTGCAGCGGCAGATCGCGGCAGCCGGAGCCGTCATCTCCCAGTTCTGGCCCGAGGCTGAGGCCAGCCGCCGGAGCTTCCCGCTGCGCAACGTCGTGATGTCCGGGCTCACGCAGGCGAGCATCATCGTCGAGGCGGGTGAGTACAGCGGCACCCGGATCCAGGCGCGGGCGGCGCTTGCCCAGGGGCGCGGGCTGATCCTGATGACGCCGGTCCTGGTGCATGAGTGGGCGCGGGAATTGCGAGACCGTCCGGGTGTGGGCGTCGCCGAGCGGCCGGGCGATGTGATCGAGCTGCTGCGGCGATGATCGCGGGCCGGCGATGATCGGCGAAGTGCTGCTGGCGCCACGGCCCGGCCCAGGGCTCTGTCGCGATTGCTACACGCCGGTGCCGGACGGTGACGAGCAATGCCGGGCCTGCGGGGAGCACGAGCACCATCTGGCGGCGTTCGCGCCGATCGCCTACAGCGTCGCGCACGAGTCGCTGCACCGCGAGATCGTCGCCTACAAGCGCGACGCCGACCCGTCCGTCGACGCCGCCGTCAGGCATCTGACGTTGCTGCTCGACCGCTTTCTGCGGATGCACGAACGCTGCCTCGCCGTGGCCGCCGGCGTTGACGACTTCGAGCTGGTCTGCACCGTGCCGTCCGGCTCGCGGCGGCGCGCCGGCACCGCGCACCCGCTCGAGCACATCGTCGGCGAGCGGCTTGCACCATGCAGCGGGCGCTTCCGGCCGCTGCTCAAGCGCAGCGAGCTGCCGTCGACACCCCGGCGCTTCGACGCGCACCGGTTTGTGGCGAGCGGGCCGCTGGCCGGCGAGAGCGTGCTGCTGATCGACGACATGTGGACCACCGGTGCCAGCGCCCAGAGCGCCGCGGCGGCATTGCACCGCGCCGGTGCCGGCGCGGTCGCCGCCGTGGTGATCGGCCGGTACGTGAATCGCGGTTGGGCGCGGAACGACGAGTGGCTGCGCCAGCGGGCGCAGCCACTGGACTTCGGCTGCTGTGTCTACTGCGCATCTGGCAGCCTCGGCGGCATCGCGCGGGCGGCATAGACCCGGCCCGCAACACGCCGAAGGGCCCGGCAGCGCCGAGCCCTTGGCGGAACCAGCGCCGGTACGGTGAGCCAGTGTGCTGGCTCGAATCAGCGCAATCTGCGGCAGCGACGCCCAAGGCCGGGTTTGGTTGTCACGACCGCATACGAACGGTTCCGCCCGTACAAGCACGGCCGCCGCGAGGAAGTTGCGGCGGCGAGCATGATGCGGTCAGATCGTGCTCTCTGCCATACTGAGCTTTCCCGGGGTTGGCCCTGATCGGGTCGATTCTGTCTGGGGGTGTAGCTCAGCTGGTTAGAGCGCTGGCCTGTCACGCCAGAGGTCGCGGGTTCGAGTCCCGTCGCTCCCGCTTTGTGATGTCTCGGGTCATGTGTCTCACATGTCCCGAGACATAGGTCTCACTTTTGTGGGGGGTTTGGCCAGCGTCCGGGTTGTTTTTGTTGGTTGCGCCAGTAGTTCTTCTCGGGCTCGATCAGGTG
>Ga0255363_100141_pt1 | contig 16383 bp, 14 predicted proteins | sample GFST100metaG_FD_186007 | JGI IMG/M metagenome (GOLD analysis project Ga0255363, IMG submission 186007) | Peat soil microbial communities from Stordalen Mire, Sweden - G.F.S.T100 | ecosystem: Environmental > Terrestrial > Soil > Wetlands > Peat | place: Sweden: Norrbotten County, Stordalen Mire... | reverse complement strand
GGGTGAGTATTACCAGTATGATTTATAGAAATATCCAATATTACTTTTATTCCTTCATTATGTAATTTCAGTACCAAAGATTCTAATGCCTCATTCCCACCAAAATGCTTATCTACATTAAAGTAATCCATGCAATCATATTTATGATTAGAAACCGCTTCAAAAATTGGGTTAAGGTATATTGCATTTATTCCTAATTTTTTAAGATACATAATTTTGTCTTCAATGCCTTTTAAATCTCCCCCAAAGAAATCTAGATTTCCATATTGTTCGTATTTACCAGGTTTTTCATTCCATTCAAAAAACTTTGTAGAATAACCATCATAACTATATTCATCGTCTTTTACATCATTACTGGAATCTCCATTACAAAATCGGTCAACAAATATTTGATAAAATATAGACTCCCTTACCCAAGCTGGCTCCTGAAAGCTTGCAAGTATTTTAAAATCATACTCCTCTGTTATATTATAATTAAATACTCCCATTTGGTTATAAAAATATCCAGTATCCTCTGTAAGGATTATAAAGTGATAATTTATTACAGGTTGATTTACATATACATTGGCTCTAAAGAATTGAAATTTCCCTCTCTCTTCTTTTTTTTCCATTAAGACTACTGTTTCTTCTCCATTTTTTAAATATCTAAGATATATTCTCTTAACAGGGGCTTCCTTAAATACTCTTATGCTTATATCAATAGTATCACCAACCTTAGGTCTACTATTACTAACAAAAGTCTCAGTACCATCAGAGAATATACTATCCCTCCAATCAAAATCTAATTTTGTTTCGTCTAATATATTCATTTACAGACTCCCTTTCTATTATTTCTATAGGAACCATATATCCCCTAGTGGATAGTGGACAATTATCTATTGTCCACTGAACAAATTGTAGCATTAATTAAATGTACTATTATAGGTAGGCGTATCACTTGAACCATTTACGTCTGGAGTAGAAGTAAATGTTCTATTATTACCATTCTCCCAATGTACAACTCCACTAGAATCTGTTTTAAAGAATTTGAATTGAAAATTTGTATTAGCTGGTACACTAACTGGTAGAAACCAATTAGGATAAGCTGGGCACATCATCGCTTCAGTTACCTTTATTGCCTTGCTTGTGTCCCAATTCCCAAGTTCAGGTATGTTTCCAGTTACATAAATACTATCTCCATAGTTTGTAGTAGCATTTACATGAAAAATTGTTTGAACTTGATCTCCTGAAAGTACCATATAATCTACAGCATTACTAGCTACTCCGCCCTTTGTAACAGTGATTGGCTCATTTCCTGGGGTAACGCTAGGTACAACAGCTTTTATAGTGTTTCCAGTAACTGATAATACTTGAGCTTGCACTCCATTAAATTGAACTATTGAATTTGAATCAAAGTTTTCTCCATAAATATATACTTGATTTCCTACTCTTCCTCTTGTAGAAACAACAGTTCCTATTCTTGGGGTAGGGTCAGTAGCATTATACTGCCAAACATCAACTTCCTTAGGTGCTAATGTTATAGAACCATTATTGATTATACCGTTATTAACAGCCATATTTTCTCCGCCTAAATTTCCAGATAAATAATCATTATAAGTTCCACTTGGCATGGAAGAGTTTAAGTTCTGATTTATAGTTGTAGAATTTGTGGTTGATCTATTCATAGCAACAATAACCACATTATTTCCAAACTGTCTCTTTTCAATTAAAGTGTCATTATCTGAATAAAGAATTGTTGTACTACCATATCCTATAGCATCATTATTTTTTCTTAATTGGTTTAGTTCCTGTATAACATTATAGGCTGGTGTATTTGTGGCAAAATTGCTTTCCGCTTGCATAAATACTCTTCCACTGTTACCATCTGTTCCTTTTCCCTTAAGATGATCTTCAGTTCCATAATAAATAACTGGAGTTCCTCTTGAAGTTAGTAACGCAACTAATCCCTCATCAAATATTCTCTCATCCCATTGAATATTTCCAAATCTCTCAACATCGTGATTGTCTATAAATGTTACAGCTTGCTCAGGATTTTTATAGTCACTCGAGGTATAAGTCAACATATTAGCAAAATCGCTCATTGGTTCACTATAATTTCCAAACGTGCTAGTTGCTGATTGATAAAACTCAAAATCAAGATCATTTATTCCTGTCCTTTGTGGGAATGTAACGTATTGTCCATACTTAGGATCTGGTCGTCCTATGAAGTACTCTCCAAATTGAGTTGCTGGCCCACTTGAGTCACTATTCAATAGATCACTTACTCCCGATAGGAATGCAGAGTTTTGATGCAATGTTGCATCAAATCTAAAACCATCTACACCCTTTTGTTTCCAGAAAGAATATGCGTTATTAAGATATTTTATTGTACTTGGGTTTTCTTGATTAAAATCTGCTAAATTTGCTAAGTCTCTATATTCATAATCAAAATATCCAGTTTGGTTATCTGCCCTATTGCCATTATGGTGAAAGAAATTACCTGTATCATTAAGTGGATCTGCTAAAAGATTTTCAGATGTAGGCTCTCCAGTGGTACTATCAAAAATATAATTTCCATTTGAATCCTTACTTGGTTCATAAACCTTTCCATCCGAACCATCTGCAGGCGATGGCTGACTACTATGATTTGATGCAAAATCTATTACTAACTTCATTCCGTTACTGTGCAGTGCATTTCTAAGTGCTGTGAAGTCTAGCATTGATCCAAAATGTTTATTGGTTGCAAAATAGTTCTTTGCATGATAGCCATGATAAGCTGCGTAGGTTCCATCAATTAATCCCTCTCTATTTTCATAGGGAGGTGAAATCCATACTGCTGTTATACCCATTGCTTTTAAATAAGGTATCTTGTCAATTATTCCTTGGAAATCCCCTCCTTGATATTTATTGAGGTCCGTGTCAGTACCATCGAATTCATTGGGATCTGTGCCTAAAGGCATATCATTACTAGTATCTCCATTATAGAATCTGTCAGTAAGCACTTCATAAATAGTATCTTTTGGGGTAACTGGTCCTAAAGGTTGAGAATTAATTGAAGTTGTATTTAAATAAACCTTGACGTTTTTATGTGATACATTATCCCATTGCACAGTTACTGTCACAGCAACTGTAAATACGATTGCCAAACTTATGGTCTTGCCCCAAAAATTTCTCATAAATTTCACTCCCATCTAAATAACCAAAATAAAAAACTATTAACCTTTTACTGCCCCAGCAGCAAGCCCTTTTTCTATAAGGTTTTGCATTAGCATAAAAAGTATCATCAGTGGTAGAGATGCTAGAATTGCGGCTGCAGAAAATTGAGTCCAATGCTTATCAAAATTACCAGAAACAAACGTTTGAAGTGAAATCATCATAGTATATTTTTCAGGTGATTGCAAAACTATACTTGACATTATAAATTCATTATAGGTGCCAATAAAACTGAAGAACATCATGACTGCAATCATTGGTCTAGCAAGAGGAAGTATTATTTTTGTAAATATTTGCCAATGGTTTGCACCATCTACTTTTGCCACCTCATCTAATTCCTTAGGTATTCCATCTATAAAGTTCTTTAAAAGCCATACACTAAAAGCGCTACCTGCAGAAAAAAGAACAATTAATGGCCATAAATAATCTATCCAATTATGATCATACAAAACTTTTACTATTGCCACCATTGACATAGTAGCAGGAAACATTTGAAGTATTAAAAGCGACATTAAACCGTATTTTCTTCCCGTAAACCTCATCCTAGAAAAAGCGTAAGCTGCTGTTGAAGTTATTATAACCTGAATAATTGCAACTGAGGTACATAGTATAAAGCTGTTTTTTAAGCTTACAAAAAAGTCCATTCCTACTTCTCCCGGTTTAAACAAAATGTCTGTATAATTCTTAAACGTAATGGCCTTAGGAAAGACAGAGCCTGAAAAAAATGCATCACCTGCCGAAAGAGACGCACCAATTACCCATAGAATAGGAAACATTGTAACTAAAATGCTAATCCATATAAAAATTCTGCTTAACCACAAATTTCTGACTTCATACGGTCTCAGCTTTTTACGATAAATTAATTTAGTAGCTTTTTTCATTCTAATCTACCTCCTTAAATGCATTGGTTTTTTTCATCTGAATAAAACTAATTGCACCTATAAGTATAAATACCAATATACTAAATGCACTAGCATAATCATATCTCATAAAGCTTTTTGTAAATTTATAACCTACACCAGCAAGTAAATCGGTATAACCAGCATATTGAGTGGTTTTTATTGGTGGTCCACCACCCATGATTAGATACGGTACTGTAAAGTTATTAAAATTCATTGCAAAGGAAGATATTAGTAAAGGTAGTGAAGATGTCGTTATTGAAGGTAGTGTTATTTTTAAAAACTGTTGCCATTTAGAAGCACCATCAATTTCTGCTGCCTCATAATACGTATCGTCAATAGCAGAAAGTGCCGCTAAGGAAACATTCATCATCCATGGAAATCCTAACCATAGATTGACTATTATTATTCCAATTCTTGCACATAACGGATCCGTCATCCAAGGTATGTTACCACTTATAAGGTGTAATTGATGTAGAAGAACATTTATTCCTCCATATTGCTCATTGAGAAGTCCACTCCAAGTAAGCAATGAAATAGTTCCTGGAATTGCCCAAGGAATAATAAGAAATGACTTGTAAATATTTCTTTCTCTAAGATTTTCATTGCTTAACACTAAAGCAAAAATCAGACCTATTATGTATGTTCCTCCAGCTGATACAACTGCAAAAACCACTGTCCACACAAATACGGGCAAAAAAACATCCTTTAATGGTCCTGTAAGGATAGCTTGGAAATTTCCCCATCCTATAAAATGATAATCATTCATATGATTAAGACTATAATTTGTGAATGCAATGTATATTGTATAGACAATTGGCAGAAAACTAAATACAAATATTGAAATTAAAGTCGGTGCTGTAAATAGATAAGGTGTAGCCTTTTTTATTTTTTCCGAACTTTTCATTTCGAACCTCCTCGTCTAATTGTAAAACAGGGGGAATCTCCCCCTTATTTACTATTTGTTTTCTTGAATTTTTTGTTTCAACTGTGCTACTAGATTATCTGCTGCTTGTTTAGGTGTTTCCTTCTTTGTAACCATTAATGTTAAATTATCCTTTGCTGGTTCCCAAACATATCCAAATTCTGGTGCTGTAGGCATTGGCACAGCATATTTAGCCTGTTCTGCAAATACACTTGTAATAGGATCGTTCTTTATCTCAGCTTTTGCTTGGTCTGCTTTTAGTACTGGGATTGCTGCTGTATTCTTAAATATTGCATATGGTGCATTAGCTGCTACATACTTCATAAAATCCCATGCAACATCCTTGTTTTTTGAAGTTCCGCTTACTACAGCAAGCTTAACAGTTGCAGTAGTAGGTACAGGGGTTCCATCTGTTATTTCAGGATATGGTGCTACACCGAAGTTAACATTAGCGGCCTTAAATGTACTTACATCCCATGGTCCGCTTAAATATAAACCAACCTTACCATTTTGAAAATTACCTCTAGCAATATCTCCTGTAACGCTTGGGCTAACTAAACCTGAAGTATTTGCAAGGTCATTAACCATACTAAAACCTTTAACTGCACCCTCATTATTTAAACCTATGTCATTTGTATCTAATTTTCCATTATTGTTTTTAAATACATATCCACCACACCCTTGTATTAATGCTAAGCTATAATACATATCATTTAGACAATAATTAAAGCCTACCTTTTTACCCATATCAACCAATTCATCCCAAGTTTTTGGAGGAGTTTGAACCTTATCCTTGTTATAGAATAATAAATATGTTTCTAAGGTTAATGGAACTGCATATTTCTTTCCACCAACTGAACATGCTGCTAACGCTGGATCTATATAATCACTATCTTTCATAACTCCTGCTGGAACTGCATCAACTGCACCTGCTTTTACATATTCTCCCAAATGATCATTTGGGTAACCTATAACAACGTCAGGTCCATGACTGCTTTTATAAGCTGTCATAATTCCATCAGCACCAGTTTTGTCGTCTACAACTTTAACTTTATTGCCTGTTTTCTTAGCCCAATCATTGGCTAGTTTAGTGATAACCGGCAAATCTTTACCAGTATACTCTGACCAAATTACAAGTTCCTTAGACCCTGTTGATGTTGTTGAGCTTGACCCGCATCCAGCCAATACAGATGATATTATTAAAACTGACATAACTGAAGATAATACTTTAAGCTTTTTATTCATGTCTTTTCCCCCTCTAATAAATTCATACTAAGCAGTGCAAACGATTGCACCGTTTAATTTGATTATAGAATATTTTGGTATATTAGTCAATAGAATATTTAAATATATTTGATATTATGGGTATTTTTTACTTTCAAATACACCTAAGGCTAACTGCTTATGTTATAATTTTACTATAACTATATTAAGGCATCAGATCCCTTGTTATTTTAAACATAAAGCGAGGTTGATAAAAATGAATAAACACGCAATTTACCACATTACTGAACCCCCCTATGCTTACGGTAAAGATTTAAACACACTAGTGCTAAGAATAAGAACAGCAAAAGATGATGTTAAAAAATGCAATTTGTATTATAAATGTAGATATAATTGGCAAAATTCCTACTATGTTAAAGAAATGAAAATTACAGCTCAAGCTAACTTGTTTGATTATTTTGAAACCGAAGTATCCATAGAACGAAACAGGTATCGATATTACTTTGAACTAATTGATGTAAATAATAATAAACTGTATTTTGATGAGAGAGGGTTTAGAGATACTCTGCCAACCTTAAGAGAATTCAATGCTTTTCAATTTGCCTATTTAGCCCAGGGAGATTTATATAACGAATCTACTTGGCTACAAGAATCAGTTGTATACCAAATTTTTGTAGAACGTTTTTATAATGGTGATAAAAATAACGACCCAGAAAACACTGCCTTATGGGGCACTGAAGTAAAAACTGATTCTAAATTTGGTGGAGATCTTCAAGGAATTATTGATAAGTTAGACTATTTAGAGGAATTGGGTGTTAATTTAATTTACTTAACTCCAATATTTAAATCCAGTTCAAATCACAAATATAATACAGCGGATTATTATGACATAGATCCTCAGTTTGGAACTTTATGTGTAGCAAAAGAGTTAATAAAAAAATGTCATACTAAAGGAATAAAAATTATTTTTGATGCAGTTTTTAATCATTCAGGAAGTGACTTTTTTGCCTTCAAGGATTTACTAGAGAATCAAGAAGCTTCAAAGTATAAGGATTGGTATTTTATTGATAGTTACCCTGTTAGTACTTCTAAGATTAACTACTATACTTTTGCCAATAACGTCAGCACAATGCCTAAATTAAATACTAATAATAAAGAAGCAAGAGAGTATCTATTAAAAGTTGCAGAATATTGGGTGAAAGAAATAGGTATTGATGGCTGGAGACTTGATGTTTGCGATGAAGTTGACCATGATTTTTGGAGGGCTTTTAATAAAGTAGTTAAAGAAGCTAATAAGGATGCCGTTATTGTTGGAGAAATAATGCATGAAGCAAATTCCTTCTTAAAAGGAGATCAGCTGGACAGCATAATGAATTATCCTTTTAAATTTGCCTTAGTAGATTTTTTTGCTAATAGAAGCATATCTGTAGAAAAATTTGATGACATACTATCCTTTAATAGGACTCTCTATATGAACAGCATCACAAGGCAGCTTTGGAATCTTATTGGTAGTCATGATACTAAGAGATTTTTAACTGAGTGTGACCATAATGTAGACAGAATGAAGCTTGCAATTGTATTCCAATTCTGCTACCAAGGAGTGCCCTATATTTATTATGGAGATGAAATAGGTCTTAAGGGTGGTAACGATCCTCAGTGTAGAAAATGTATCATTTGGGAAAAGGAAAAGCAAAACACAGAGTTATTTCACCTTTACAAAACTATGATATCTCTTAGAAAACATAATAAAGCCCTAATTTACGGGGATTACAAAACAATGTATTGCAAAGACAATGTATTAGTTTTTAAAAGAAGTTATGAAGACGAGTCCATATTAATTGCTATTAACAATAACGATACGGCGTATAATGCTATGATATCTTTAGAGATCACTGCTGTAGAGATTTTCACTTCACAGGAAACACAATTAAACAATGGTTTGATCTTAGAACCTATGAATTATAAAATATTTAAATTGGACATCTGAAATGAAGCTGATTAGTTATTTTTGATTATGCCTAAGGCATTTAGACGGGGTTTTGACCCCCGCCTGACTCCAAGAACTCTGTTTATATTCTACTATATTGCGTTGATTCTCTTTCAATTAAATTAGTTTCAATGATATAGTGATTTTCTTTAATATCCTTTTTAAGTCTGTCTACCAATAATTTAGAAGCATAATAACCAACCTTATTTACATTTATATCTACAGAAGACAATGATGGTTTATGATATTCTGATGGCGGAGTGTTGTTAAACCCAACAATAGCAACTCCATATATCTTTTTTTCCTGTAAAGCCTTACTTGCACCAAAAGCTAAAAGATCATCTACTACAACTAATGCAGAAGGCACTTCTTTTTCTAAAATTTCATTCATAGATTGATAGCCAAATTCTTCTTTAAAAGCATCTACTTCTTTTATTAAATTAACATCTATTTGGGTTCCATGAACTTTATGTGCCCTAATATACCCTGCTAACCTATCTTTTGATACATTCAGTTCATTTTTAGCTCCAATAAAAGCTATTCTCTTATATCCCCTAACAAGCAGCTTATTGACCACATTATACATAGCCTCAAAATTATCATTATCCACCCATAAAACATCTTTTGTATCTTCTGGTCTTCCAATAACAACAAATGGAAAATCTATTTCTTTTAAATACCGAATACATTCATCCTTGGTTCTAACTGTTGAAAGTATTACTCCATCAACCAAGTTTCCATTTACATAATCCTTAATACATTTAAGTTCATCCTCATATGTTGTACAAAAGGTATACATAATATAATATCCTTCTTCCTTTGCATAACTGCTTATACCTGTCATAACCTGTATGAAAAAAGGATTTTTATATAAATCATCAACTTCACTAGTTAATATTATACCAATAACTTTAGTTACTTTATTGGCAAGACCCCTTGCAACAACATTAGGATGATAATTCAACTTCTTTATTACTTCATTAACCTTTTTCTTGGTTTCATCACTTATTCTAGTGCTTTCACTTATAACCCTAGACACTGTAGATGGTGATACATTTGCTTCTTTGGCCACATCTTTTATAGTAACACTCATAAATTTTCACATCCCGCATTTAATCAATACAACCGGTTTCATAAATATATTCTATATAAACTTACCATTAATGTCAATGAGAGGTGTTACTACTTTAAAGCGCTTCCTTCACCTCACTAATAAATTTTTTAACATTTTCAAGCATTTCTTCTGTGTTTTCTGTTTCATCAACTTTTTTAACAATAGCACTGCCAATAATTATGCCATCACAATATTCTTTAAGTTCTTTAGCCATTTTAGCGCTTGATATTCCGAATCCAATTGCTTTTGGAATGTCAGTAAACTTTGAAACAGTGTCCATATATGCTTTTATGTCTGTATTTATCTCGCTTCTTGCACCAGTAACCCCATTTGTTGAAACACAATATATAAATCCGCTGGCGCTAGTAACTATTTTTTCAATTCTCTCCTTTGAAGTTGGTGCTATTAAAGGTATTAGAGCTACCTCAAATTTATCTGCAATAGCTAAAATATCCTTTCGCTCCTCAATTGGCAAGTCGGGTATTATTATGCCATCAACACCAACTTCATTGCACTGCTTTATAAATTTCTCTATTCCATATTTAAATACTGAATTATAATAAACTAAGTACACAAGAGGTATTTGCGTATTTACTCGTATACTCTTAACAACATCCATTATTTTAGATATTGTTGCTCCATTTTTAAGAGCTCTTGCTGATGATTTTTGAATAGTTGCTCCATCAGCTATTGGATCTGAATATGGAACTCCAAGTTCAATAATGTCTGCACCTGCCTCTTCCATGGAATATACAAGTTTTGCTGTGGTTTCAAAATTAGGATCTCCTGCGGTTACAAAAGCAATCATTGCCTTTTCATTGTTCTTTTTTAATTTCTGAAACTTTAAATCTATTCTATTCATTTAAATTTACCCCCATTACATTTGCTATAGTGTTTATATCCTTATCCCCTCTTCCAGATATATTTACTATCATAAGTTTGTCTTTTGAAAGCGTAGGTGCCAGTTTCATTGTATAGGCTAGTGCATGTGAACTTTCAAGTGCTGGTATTATACCTTCCAGTGCTGATATATCTACAAAAGCCTTTACTGCTTCATCATCTTTAATTGATACATATTCAGCTCTTTTTATATCATATAAATGAGCATGTTCTGGTCCTATTCCTGGATAATCAAGTCCTGCTGAAATTGAATAGGCTGGAAGAATCTGTCCGTCATCATCTTGAAGTACATAAGTCATCATCCCATGTATTACACCAACAGACCCTTTTGTTATAGTTGCGGCATGCTCCTCAGTATCAATTCCACTACCAGCAGCTTCTACTCCTATGAGTTTCACTTCTTTATCCTCTATAAAAGGATAAAAAATCCCCATAGCGTTACTTCCACCACCAATACATGCTAATATGTAATCTGGAAGTCTGCCTTCCTTTTCTAAAATTTGTTTTTTAGCTTCATCACCAATTACTCTTTGAAATTCTCTTACCATAACTGGATATGGGTGCGGTCCCATAACAGTTCCTATTACATAAAATGTATCGTCAATACAGGTTACCCACTGCCTCATAGCCTCATTTACTGCATCCTTTAAAGTTCCTGTTCCTGCTGTTACAGGCGTAACTTTTGCTCCTAGTATTTTCATTTTAAATACATTAAGAGCTTGCCTTCTTATGTCCTCTTCACCCATAAATATTTCACATTTCATACCAAACATAGCCGCAATGGTGGCTGTTGCAACTCCATGTTGCCCTGCTCCCGTTTCTGCTATTACCTTTTTCTTACCCATTCTCTTAGCTAATAGTATTTGTCCTAATGCGTTGTTTATTTTATGAGCACCTGTGTGATTTAAATCTTCTCTCTTAAAATATATCTTTGCTCCACCTAATTTTTTTGTTAAATTTTCAGCGTAATACAGTGGAGATTCTCTTCCAACATAATCCTTTAAATAGTATTTAAATTCAGCTATAAACTGCTCATCCTTCATTGCCTTTTCAAATTCCTCTTCAAGCTCTGTAACTGCATTCATTATGGTTTCTGGGACATACTGTCCTCCAAACTTTCCAAATCTACCCTTCATTTTATACTCCTCACCTTTTCTATAATTTTTTTTATTTTATTAAAATCCTTTACTCCATCAGTTTCTACTCCACTGGATATATCAACTGCATATGGTTTTGCCATGCTTATAGCTTCATCTACATTATCCTGATTAAGTCCACCTGCTAATATAAGTTTTTTTTCAATGTTAATTTTAGGTATAAGGTTCCAATTAAAACTTTCTCCTGTTCCTCCTACTATTCCTTTTACGCTGCTGTCTAAAACTACTGCATCAATAGGATACCTATTTAATTCACTCATAATATCTTGAGCAATTGTTTCTGCACTTATATCTATGGCCTTACTCTTCCAAACTGTAAAGTCTTTAAAATTTGATAAATAACTTTCATCTTCATTTCCATGAAATTGAAGTATGTCTAAAGACGCATCTTTTGCAAGCTGTTTAACTCTGTGAATTTCTTCATTAACAAATACGCCAACTTTTTTTATTCTACAATCAAGTCTAGTGCTTAAAGTTATAGCCTGCTTTAAATCTACCTGTCTTTTACTCTTAGCAAATACAAAACCAATATAATCTGGTAATAGCTCATTTACATATTCAATATCTTCCATTCTTTTTAATCCACAGATTTTTACCTTGGTCATGTTTATTCACCCTTTGCTTTTGCTATAAAATCTTTAACTAATTCAATATTTTCTATATTCCTCATGAAGGTTTCTCCAATAAGCACAGCCTTTGCTCCAATAGAATTTAAATATAAGATGTCTTCTGGAGTTTTTATTCCGCTTTCTGAAACAATTATTTTATCCTTAGGTACAAATTTAATTAATTCCTCTGTATTTTTTATGTTTACAGTAAAGTCCTTAAGATTTCTATTATTTACTCCTATTATATCTGCTTCAGCTTCTAAAGCTATTTCCAGTTCTTCTCTATTATGAACCTCTACAAGACATTGAAGTCCAAGTTCCTTTGCTAACTTATAAAAACCTTTTAATTTCCCCTTAAGTACACTAACAATAAGAAGTATAGCATCTGCTCCAATATATTTTGCTTGAAAAATCTGATATTCATCAACTATGAAATCTTTACGAAGCAAAGGCTTAGTAGTAACTGCTTTTACAAGTCTTATATACTCATCTTTTCCTTTAAAAAATTCTTTCTCTGTCAGTACTGAAATTGCATCAATATTAATTTTTTCATACACCTTTCCTATAGCCTCAGCATTAAAATCCGCCTTAATTATTCCCTTAGATGGAGATGCCTTTTTTATTTCAGCTATTATACTTATTCTATCTTTGCTTAGACTAGCCTTGAAATCTCTTGTAGCAATGTCTATTATTTTGTTTTCAAATTCATAAAGTGGCAGCTGTTTTTTTTCCTCTTCTAACTGCTTTGTTTTGTAATTAACAATATCCTCTAAAATCAATTTTTAAACCTCCCCTTAATTTTCATTGCTACATTTGATTAACTCATGTAATTTCCCATAAACCGCACCATTATCTAAAAGTTCTTCTGACAATTTAATACCATCACTTAAGTTTTCCACTACCTTTCCTACATACAAGGCTGCTGCGCTATTTATAAGAACTATATCCCTTTTAGCACCCTTTTTACCTTTAAATATGTCAATTATTATTTCAGCATTTTCCTTGGCAGTGCCTCCAGCTATATCCGTAGAATTAGCTTTAGGAATTCCATATTCAGTTGGGTCAATTTCATAATCTATTACTTCACCCTCCTTGATTTCACTTACATAGGTTACAGCAGTTGTAGATATTTCATCTAACCCGTCTTCTCCATGAACTACCATCGCCTTTGTAACACCAAGTTTTAAAAGCACCTGTGCTAGTGGATGTGTTAAATCTTTGCTATATACACCCAAAACCTGCCCCTTTGTAAAAGCAGGATTCGTAAGAGGTCCTAATAAATTAAATATTGTTCTAATACCAAGTTCTTTTCTTATGGGACCTACATTTTTCATAGCAGAATGATACTTTTGTGCAAACAAGAATGCCATGCCATTTTCATCAATAAGTTTCTTTGCCTTTTCCTCTGAAACTTCTATATTAAAGCCTAATTGTAAAAGTACATCTGCACTACCACTTTGACTAGATACCGCTCTGTTACCATGTTTAGCTACTTTAACTCCAGCTGTAGCTGCAATTATTGCTACAGCTGTTGATATATTGAAGGTCTTTCCACCATCTCCACCAGTACCACAAGTATCAATTACATATTCTGAACTTAACTTTAAGGGCAAGGCTTTATCTCTCATAGCCTTAGCTGCTCCTGTTATTTCTTCTACAGTTTCTCCCTTCATCCTCATAGCCGTTAAAAATGCTCCAACTTGAGATGGTAAGGCTTCTCCACTCATTATTTCATCTATTGATAGATAGGCTTCATTTTCAGTCAAATTTTCACCTTCAACTAATTTTTTTATTGCTTCCTGTAACATTGCAGATCACCTCCAAAAAATTTTTAATCATAATTTTTCCATCCTCAGTTTTTATGGATTCAGGGTGAAACTGTAAACCATAAACTTCATAATCCCTATGTTTAAGTGCCATAACAACCCCATCATCAAGACTTTCAGCTGTAATTACTAATTCTTTAGGAAAAGCCTCCTTATCTACCACTAGAGAATGATATCTCATAACTTCTAATGGACTTTTTACCCCTTGCAATAGACCTGTTCCATCATGTTTTATATTTGATGTTTTACCGTGCATTATATTCTTTGCCCTAACCACATTACCACCATAAGCATAGCCTATAGCTTGATGCCCTAAGCAAATCCCAAGTATTGGCACTTTGCCTTGAAATGTCTTTATAACCTCTACACATATTCCTGCATTTTGTGGAACTCCAGGACCAGGTGAAAGAATTATTCCTTCTGGTTTTAGCTTATCTATTTCTTCTAAAGTTATTTCATCATTTCTCTTAACTAAAATGTCCTCATATATTTCCCCTACATATTGATATAAATTATATGTAAAGGAATCGTAATTATCTATTATTAGTATCACTTAAATCACCTCTCTCATTGCCATAGCTTTATTTAGAGTTTCCCTATATTCAGTTTTAGGATCAGAATCATATACTATTCCAGCTCCAGCCTGTACATAGCTGTATTCTTCATCAAAAATTATGGTTCTTATAGCTATACAAGTATCCATGTTACCATTGTAAGAAAAATATCCTATGGCACCTGCATAACTTCCTCTCCTGAGGCTTTCAAGTTCATCAATTATCTCCATGGCCCTTATTTTAGGAGCTCCGGATACTGTTCCAACTGGCAAACATGAACTAAGTGCATCAAAACAAGTTAGACCTTTTTTTAACTTTCCAGAAACTGCTGAAACTATATGCATAATATGTGAATACAGTTCCACATCCATGAATCTATTAACTTCCACTGTTCCAAATTCACTTATCTTTCCTATATCATTTCTACCAAGATCCACTAGCATCAAGTGCTCTGCTCTCTCTTTTTCATCTGTCATTAATTCTAATTTAAGTCTTTCATCTTCCTCTGAATTTTTACCTCTAGGTCTTGATCCAGCTATTGGGTTTGTAGTGACCGTTCCATTTAAACATGAAACTAAAATTTCAGGAGAAGATCCTGCCATTTGAAACTCTTCAAAGTCAAAATAGAATAAATATGGTGATGGATTTTTAGCTCTTAATCTTCTGTAAACATCAAAAGATGTACTTCTGTTTTTGAATTTTAATCTCTGAGATAGCACAACTTGAAATATATCCCCTGCTTTTATATATTCTTTTGCTTTATTAACCATTTTGCAGAATTCTTCTTCCGTGACATTTGATTCAAAAGTGTTTTCCTCTACTTTTTCCTCAAATGCATGCATTTTATTATCAGCCATTATACTTTCTTTTATGTTATTAAGTTCAGAAGTTATAAATCTATAGTCTGAAGCATCATTATTAAAAACGTTATACACAATGTATATCTCATGCTTAAAGTGATCGTAACAGATAAAGGTTTTATAAAACATAAGATAGCTTTCTGGTAAATTTAGTTGATCCACATTATTATCTGGTAATTTTTCATATTGTCTTATTACATCATAACCTACATATCCAACAGCGCCTCCTGTAAATGGAATATGAAACAATGTACTATCATAATCAACCTCTACATACTTTTTTATATAATCTAATACTTTGCCATAAACAGTATTTTTGCCTTTACAATCTTCTATTGTTATTTCATCTTTGTAGCTTTTTATTGTCATATATGGATCCAGCCCTAGAAAAGAAAATCTTCCTATTTTATTTTCTGAATAAACACTTTCAAGAAGAAACTTTCTTTTCCCATTTAGCTTATAATATATAGCAATTGGAGTTAATTCATCTCCACTCATCTTTAGAGTAACAGGAAAAGCTTTTTGTTTCTTCTTCTGATTTAGAAATTCATTTTCTGTTAAATTAAACATTAAATCCACCTCAACTTTTATTTTTATTTTTATTTTTATATTCAAAAAGGTCACTTCATCCTGCTAATGGGACGAAGTGACCGTGGTGCCACCCATTTTAGTTTTAACACTCATTTAGCATAATTATACATAAAATAAAAAAACATCTCATCCATCAAAGGACGAAATGTTAAATTTCGTTATGCCACCTAAGTAAAAAAACTATCTTAATTAAGGTACAGAAAACAATCGATACCCCGTCTTTTTAACGGTAGACTACCGGCTACTGCTACTATAATTTCACATTGCATCTCACAGATCCATTCAATATAATCTACAGTGTTTGGCTTTCACCCTTCCAAACTCGCTTTAACTAAATTATCATATTTACTACTTCTGCTCATTGATTTACCTAAGGCATATTCAAAAAAATAACTAGTCAGTATTCTAGTCTATTTTGCGCCATGCCGCGTCGGCAGAACCCTTCGATAGCACAACTATCGGCGGAACCTACCTCCTTGCCTGACACAAAATATACTAGAATCTTTGACTTGTTATTTTTTTTCATATGCCTAACCGCAGGAATTT
>Ga0255363_100140_pt1 | contig 16475 bp, 1 predicted proteins | sample GFST100metaG_FD_186007 | JGI IMG/M metagenome (GOLD analysis project Ga0255363, IMG submission 186007) | Peat soil microbial communities from Stordalen Mire, Sweden - G.F.S.T100 | ecosystem: Environmental > Terrestrial > Soil > Wetlands > Peat | place: Sweden: Norrbotten County, Stordalen Mire... | reverse complement strand
GAACATTACTGAGAAATTAGAAGAACAATTTGGTGAATTGTCAAAAACACTATTTTTTGAAAATCAAACAATTGAACAGCTTGCAGATTATTTTGTTAATAATTATACAAGTACCATTGAAGGATTAATTGGCATCGACCATAAATATGTTAGTGAAGAGGTCGAAGAGGCAGATGTTATGGTTGGGGAAAGATTTAGTATTGAAGATAATGAAAAAAATAATGAATTAGATGGAAGTAATATTGCAATTATAGGTATCAGCGGTCAATATCCGATGGCAGATAACCTACAGGAGTTTTGGGAAAATTTAAAGGATGGAAGAGATTGTATTGACGAAATTCCAAAGGATAGATGGGATAAAGATCTATTTTTTGATGAGAATAAGAGACAAAGTGGAAAATCTTATGGAAAGTGGGGTGGATTCCTTAACGATATAGATAAATTTGATGCATTGTTATTTCACATTTCACCGAAGGAAGCAGAGCTTATTGATCCACAGGAGCGTCTATTTTTACAGTGTGCATGGAATACATTAGAGGATGCAGGATATTCTTGTAAAGCATTAGAAAAGAATAAGGTAGGGGTATTCGTTGGCGTTATGTATGGACAATATCAGTTGCTGGGTATTGAAGAGAGTACAAAGGGTAATTATCTAACTCCAAGTTCTTCTTATGCTTCAATTGCAAATCGTGCTTCTTACTATTTCAATTTTAAAGGTCCAAGCATGGCTGTAGACACAATGTGTTCGTCATCCTTGACAGCATTACATTTAGCCTGTTGCAGCATTCAAAAGGGTGAAAGTGATGTTGCCCTTGCAGGTGGTGTAAATATATGTGTGCATCCAAGTAAATACTTACAGCTTAGTGAAGGAAACTTTCTATCAACTGACGGAAGATGCAACGCTTTTGGTGCTAATGGTACTGGATACGTACCTGGTGAAGGTGTAGGTTCTGTATTGTTAAAACCCTTAAAACAGGCAATTGCTGATGGTGATCATATTTATGGAGTAATTAAATCTAGTGCAGTAAATCACGGTGGTAAAACCAATGGTTATACAGTACCAAACCCCAATTTGCAATGTGAATTAGTGAAGGATGCTATAAAAAAAGCAGGGATTGAACCACAGATGATCAGTTATATAGAAGCCCATGGTACAGGTACTTCACTAGGTGACCCAATTGAAATAGTAGGCTTACAAAAAGCTTTTGGACCTGATGTTCATAAACAAAGCTGCTCAATAGGTTCTGTGAAATCTAATATAGGACATCTTGAATCATGCGCAGGCATGGCAGCATTGACAAAGGTTCTATTACAGATGAAATATAAAATGCTTGTACCATCCCTGCATTCAGAGGAGTTAAACTCAAACATCAGATTTGATCAGACTCCATTCTATGTACAGCAGGAGCTGCAAGATTGGAACCAGACAATCCTCAAAGTAGACGGTATTGATAAAACTATTCCTCGTATAGCAGGAATCAGTGCTTTTGGGGCTGGTGGTTCTAATGCCCATGTGATTATAGAGGAATATCAGGATACAACAAATGTATTTGAAGATGAAACAGAGCATATTTTTGTGCTGTCAGCTAGAAATGAGGAAAGATTAATTATATTTGCTAAAAAACTTATTGAGTATATTGAATATACTTCTGATAAGTATACTCTTTCACAGTTAGCTTATACCTTGCAGGTAGGAAAGGAATACTTAGATGATTATTTAGCAATTGTTGCGGCAACAAAGGAAGAATTATTGGAAAAGCTTGTTGCGTTTGTAAATGGTAAGAAGAATATTTCTGAAATATATTATGGAAATAAAAGAAAACATAGTAAAAAGGAAGAACTGTTACTAGAGGACGCCGAGGGAGAGCAGTATATTGAAATGCTCATTCAATCTAAAAAATTAGGGAAGATTGCAAAAATGTGGGTACAGGGGGTTACTATTCCTTGGGAAAGATTTTATAAGACAACGCCAAAGAGATTATCATTGCCGACGTATCCATTTGAGAAACAGGTATATTGGCTTCCAAAGGCAATTGAGAACAAAAGAGAGAATATGGACAATATGGAACATAGTGAGCCATATGAGTTACTTGATAAAAATATTTCTGATTTTGAAGGAATTAAGTATAGTAAGACCTTGACAGGAAATGAGTCATATGTAAAGGATCATTACATTAATAATCAGATGATTTTACCAGGTGCAGCTTTTCTTGAAATGGCCCTAGAAGCAGGAGAATTGGCACTTCATGAAGCTGTTACAAGTATTAAAGAAGTTATATGGAGCAGTCCAATTCAAGTTGAAAAAAATAATAATAAAAAAGTGCAAATAGGACTTTATAATTGCAATGAAGACTTTCTGTTTCAAGTATGGACAGATAATGAGGTTCATGCACAAGGTTTACTGGTGTTTAAAGATACTTTTGAAGAACTAAAGTATGATTTAACCCAAATAAAAATGAACTGTAAAACATTCATAGAAAAAGAAGCTTTTTATGCTGATTTTGCTAATGGAGGATTCAATTATGGAACAAGTTTGAAATGTATACAGGATATTTTCACATGTAATAATGAAGTGCTTGCAAGGTTTGAAGTTCCAAAAGGAACAGATAATGAACAAAGACCGTTTTTAGTAAACCCAGGTATTTTGGATAGTGTATTTCAGACTGTTAGTACTTTGATTCATAATGAAAAAATATGGTTACCTTATGCCGTAGGTGAAATAGAATTCCATCAATCTTTGTCATCAAAGGGGTATATATATGCAAGGAAGTTACCGGTATCACAAGAAGAGGGGGAGCTTGTTTTTGATATTTACATCCTAGATGAAAATGGAGTTGTTGTGGCTACAATTAAAAAATTTGAAATGAAAAGCGTAATGATGCCTAATGCTCAGGAAATAGCAGCTCTTAAAACAGTTTGTCACCATACAGAGTGGGAAAAGAGAGACCTATATTTAAATGAAATACCCCCAATGAATCACATTATAGTATTTGAACAAAAAGATAATATTCTAAATTATGGTGAAGAAGAGAAAAGAAATCTGATATTTGTATATCCCGGAGAATCATTTAATAGATTGGGGAATATGGAATATGAAGTTAATCCTATTAATCAAGAAGATTATATTTGTTTGTTTGATGAACTTGCAAAGGATAACATGACTGTTGATGAAATTATGTGTTTGTGGGGCATTGATAGATCTAAAGAGCCAGATTCCTGTGAAGATAACCTAAATTATAGTATTTATGCAATGTTTGCACTTACAAAGGCCATGGCATTACGTAAGAATATGAATTTAAATCTTGTATATGTTACTGGTGAAGAAAATACTGTATCACAAGCATTTGGCAAAGCAATAGCAGGTTATTTTAAAACTGTTGCTCTTGAATATCCTAAATGGAATATGAAAGTTGTAGAAGTAATAGAGACTATACTTTCTGATAGACAGACATATTCAAGATTATTATGGGAATTAAGTGAAGAAAAGCTTGCTTGCCAGCACATTCGTTTGAATCAGGTTCATCGTGAAGTGTTGACGCTAAAGGAAAGCCCATTATTAATAGCAGATTCTGCTTCAAGTATGATAAGACAGCATGGTGTTTATGTTATCACAGGCGGTTTTGGCGGTTTAGGATATATATTTGCTGAGTATCTAGCAAAAAATGCATGTGCAAAACTTGTTCTAATAGGCAGTTCGGAGCTTAATACTGAAAAAAGGAAGAAGCTTGAGTCATTAAAGTCTTTAACTAAGGATGTAATATATGTTAAGGCAGATATAGCAAACCAAATAGAGGTTAAATATGCTATTGAAGAAGCAAGAAAAAACTTTGGCTCTATTAATGGTATCTTGCATAGTGCAGGAGTACTACGCGATTGTGTATTAGATAAAAAGAAGAAGGAAGATTTACAAGCGGTAATAAATCCAAAGATATGGGGAGCAATTTGGCTTGACGAGTTCACAAAGAATGAAAAACTAGACTGGTTTTGTACTTTTTCATCTACTACTGCAGTACTTGGTAATATAGGACAAAGTGATTATGCATATGCAAACAGTTTTATAGATGAGTTTATTAATGCAAGAAATGAAAAACAGGAGAATCATACTCGTTTTGGTAAATCACTTTCTATTAACTGGCCGCTATGGAAGGATGGAGGAATGCAGGTCGATGAACAAACACTAAGTATTTTAAAGCGTCAGATAGGGTTGGAGGCACTGCCAACGGAATTGGGAATAAATCTGTTTAATTATGCCCTTTCTACTGGAGAAAAACAGATTATGTTCATGTATGGCAATAAAGTTAAATTGGCCAATTTGTTGCATAAAAAAGATGAAAAACCAATACCTGTTTTTGAGGAATCGACTAAGCAATTCCCTTTAAGTGATGTAAGTGCTATGGTTCTCAAGGAGATAATTGAAAGTGTATGCGAGATATTAAAGGTGAGCAAAAAAGATGTTTTTGAGGATACTGAATTTAGTGAATTAGGATTTGACTCTGTATCATTTGCAAGTTTTGGTAACTCTTTAAATGACAGGCTAGATATAGATTTAGCTCCATCTATTTTCTTTGAATATACAAATGTATCATCACTTTTAAAGTATATTTTACAAGAATATAAAGAAAAACTTGTAAATGTAGAATCAACACAAGAGGAAAGAAAAGAAACACCGAATGAAACATATGTTGTAAATAATGTTAAGCAGCAAGCTGCTCTGGTTCAGAAGAAAAAATTACCGAAATTTTTTATGCAGCAAAAGACTAAGGAATTCAATAATGAAGATATCGCTATTATTGGTATGAGTGGTAAAATGCCTCAATCTGATGATTTAGAAGAGTTTTGGGATAATATTGCCAGTGAACGTAATCTTATTACAAAGATACCAAAGGATCGTTGGAATGTGGAAGATTGTTATGGAGATCCAGAAATGGAGGATAATAAGACTAACATCAAATGGGGCGGATTTTTGAAAGCAGTTAATGAATTTGATGCAACATTTTTTGGAATTTTGCCAAGGGAAGCAGAACTGATGGATCCTCAACAGAGGTTGTTTTTAGAAACTGTTTGGAAAACTATAGAGGATGCTGGATACAAAGTATCAGATTTATCAGGTAGTAATACTGGCTTATTTGTTGGCGTAGCATCTTCTGATTATAAGGATGTACTGAACGAAAACAATATTGACATCACTGCACAATCATCAACCGGAATGTCTCATGCAATGCTTGCTAATCGTATTTCATATTTATTCAATTGGCACGGACCAAGTGAACCAATTGATACTGCATGTTCAAGCTCATTAGTAGCTATTCATAATGCAATTAAAGCAATAAATGCAGGTGAATGTGATATGGCAATTGCTGGAGGAGTTAATGTAATGTTGAGCCCCACACTATTTGTATCATTTAATAAGGCAGGCATGCTTAGTAAAGATGGCAAATGCAAAGCCTTTGATGAAAAAGCTGATGGATATGTAAGAGGTGAAGGTGTAGGTGCAGTTCTATTAAAGCCTTTAAGTAAAGCATTAGCAGATAAGGAACATATATATGCAGTCATTAAGGGAAGTAGCATAAATCATGGAGGGAAGGCTAACTCTTTAACCTCTCCAAATCCAAATGCTCAGGCTGAATTAATTTATAAGGCTTATAAAAATGCTGAAATCGATATTGATACAGTAACATATATAGAAGCTCATGGAACGGGGACAAGTTTAGGAGATCCTATTGAAATTAATGGACTTAAGAAAGCTTTTGAAATGCTAAGGTTAGATAAAAATACTAGAAGTAGAAAAGAAGCTTTCTGCGGTATTGGCTCTATAAAGACCAATGTAGGACATTTGGAAGCTGCAGCAGGCATGGCAGGTTTATTCAAAATATTGCTTGCCATGAAGTATAAAAGAATACCTGCAAGTATTAATTTTAATAAACTTAATCCTTATATTACCCTAGAGGACAGCCCATTTTACCTGGTAGAACATACAAAGGAATGGGAAAGAGAAAAGACAAGTCAGGGTATCCAAATTCCAAGGAGAGCAGGTATTAGTTCTTTTGGTTTCGGCGGAGTAAATGCACATATTGTCTTGGAAGAATATATGGAAGATGACAGCATAATTCAGGATAACAATAAACAAAAACTGATTATTCTATCTGCAAAGGATGAGAATCGCATCTTTGACTATGCAAGACAAATCCTGGATTTTATTGATAGAAACGAGAGCATAATTGCTCAGAAGAACTTCTTGTCAAATTTAGCATTTACATTGCAACAAGGTAGAGAAGAGATGGAAGAAAGAGTTGCTTTCATAGCAAATAGCATCAGCGAGTTGAAAGAGAAACTCAATCAATTTGTCCAACAGCAGGATACAACTGGAATATTTAGGGGTAATGGAATTGATAGTAAATTAAAAAAACTGTTTGCTGGTGATGAAGGAAAGTTATTTATAGAAAGTATAGTTCAAAAAGGACTGCTCGACAAACTAGGAGAATTATGGGTAAACGGATTTGAAGTAGATTGGAGCATTTTAAGTAAAAATGAAAATTTAAAGAAAATCTCTCTTCCAACATATCCATTTGCCAAAGATGTCTATTGGGTAAAGAAATCAAATAAGCATGATACTTACAAAAATAATGAAATATTAACACCGCTTCTTGATGATGTCAATTTGCAGGCTTGTATGGATAAAGGGGTAGTGTTTAATAAAAAGTTGGCATCGGGTAACCTTATATTAGAACATCATATTGTAAATGGACAAAAGGTATTTCCAGGTGTTGGTTATTTAGAAATGGCTTATGAGGCAATTAGCAGGTTATATTCTGTTGAGGCTGTTAGGATAACAGATGTAACTTGGCAGCAGCCAATGTATGTGGGATTGGAAAAGAATATTAATTTAGTATTACAGAAGAATGAAGATAATTTCTATTTCGAAGTGGTGGACAGCAGTAATCAGCAGCACTATGCATTAGGCTATATGGATTTCCAAATACACCAAGATCAGTGCCATAGTGTTGTAGATGTTGAACAAGTTTATGCACGCTGTAATAAGTCCCTGGATAATAGAGAACTATATAAAAAATTTGCTTCAGCTGGATTAAAATATGGGCCATTTTATCAAATCATTCAACAAATTCAATGGAACGAAGAGGAGGCTATCAGCAGGATCGAACTGGTCGAAGGCTTTATTGAGGGGCTTGACCAATATGGAATGCACCCCGCTATTATGGATGGGGCATTACAGACTATTGCAGGGCTTTGGGAAAACAAAGAGGATAGCTCAACTGAAATTGTAGTTCCATTTGCTGTTGAAAGAGTTGAAAGAATTAACAGATTAACCAGTGAGGGATACGCTTATGTAAAAAAAATAAATGAAGATAAATATAATATAGCTTTGCTAGATGGAACTGGAAAAGTTTGTGTAGTATTTTACGGTGTTTGTATAAGAGCCTTAAAGTATACAGAGGAAAAGGCTGATAAAGGTTTTAATATGGATTTTTCTTATTTACCAATGTGGAGACCAGTTATATCTAAAGGTGAGGAGGACAGGTGAACATGCGGGAAAAGAAAAATATATTAATTATTATTCATGAAGAAGAAAGATTAGTATATAATGCTGTTTTAAAAATTAATAGAGATAGAGTTATTAAGACTCTTTATTTAGGAAAGGAATCAAAAATACTTGACGAAAATACATTTAAAATTGATGTAACGGATAAGACGGCTGTTGAGACCTTTGTAAAAAATCATTACAAGGGTGAGGTGATTTATTACCTGGGAGGTATAAGTAATATAGAGCAAGTAGAAGAAGTTCCTTCCATAAATGATTATCAGCTTTATGGTACAGTAACGCTATGTCGTTTGATTAAAGCTTTGAATAAAACCGTAGGAAGAAATTCGATAGATGTAATAATTATTACCAATGAAATGTTTCAAGTGACACAGGATGAAAAGGTAAAACCATTGTATTCTAGTATGATAGGCTTTGTAAAATCATTTATGCAGGAATATCCAGATTGGAATATTAAGGCTTTTGATATTAGCCTAGATAAAGAACCTGAACTCATAGAGAAAAACATAATTGCGGGATTAAACATGAGTGGTGAGTGGATTGCAGTGAGAAATGGTGTCTGCTATAGAAGACAGTTTTATCCTGTGGCGCTGAAGCAAGATAATTTGAGCGGATGGAGAGAAAATGGAACATACTTCATATTAGGCGGAACTGGGGGAATTGGGTTTGCTCTAGCAAAATATTTAGGTAAGACTTATAAAGCAAATCTTGTGTTAGTAGGTAGAAGTAAAGAAACAGACAATATTAGGGAACAGGTTCAGCAGATACAGCAACTTGGAGGAAGCGCAATATATTTAACAGGACATGCTGATTCTATATATGAAATGAAGAATGCCATTTCTATGGCGAAGCAGAAATATGGGCGAATAGACGCTGTAATCCATTCTGCAATTGTATTGAGGGATACAAGAATTGTAAATATGGAGGAAGAAACATTACTTGAGGTTATGAAACCAAAGGTAGAGGGAGTTTGCACATTTTATGAGGCGTTCAAAGAAGAAAATTTAGATTTTATGTTGTTTTTATCTTCTATGCAGGCTTTTGTAGGTAGTTTTGGGCAGAGTAGCTATGCAGGTGCAAGTTCCTTTGAAGATACCTTTGCACAATACCTTAATTCAATTGCATCATTTCCTGTAAAACTAGTTAACTGGGGATATTGGGGCGAAACGGGTATTGTAGCCAATGAAAGCTATAATCAGCGATTGGCGGATCAGGGGGTTATTCCTATAAAGACAGAAGAAGGCCTAAAAATGATTGAATTAATTCTTTGTAATCCTGTCAGCCAGGTTGCTGCAATTAAACTTAGCAGTGAAACAGAAAAAATAGTAGGGATACAAAAAGATGAGAAACTCATTTTACTGCCGGATAATGACAATTCAATATTTAATGAAGTAATAGAAAATGTAAAGAAGAAACAGGTCAGTGTAGGAGAGTTTTGTTCGATGAGAAGAGGTTTAGAGGCTTTAAACCGTTTTAGTGAACAGTTTCTTTGCTTAACAATTCAAGAGATGGGAGCATTCTGCAGTACCGATGAACAGTATAGCATGGATTCACTTTTTGTTAAATTAAATATTAGTGAAGACTATAAACGACTTTATAATGTATTAATTGACATATTAGTACGAGCAGGTTACATCTACTTTGATGGGAATATGTTGTCTGCTACTGAACTGATTTCCCATGTGCCAACAATGTTAGAGGTTGAGAAAAAGAAAGAGTTATTATTAGAGGAATATCCAAATCTTCAAGCTCATATCCAATTGATATATAGGTGTATAGGCAATTACAAGGATGTGTTGGTTGGAAAGCAAAGTTATGTTGAAGTGTTATTTCCAACAGGTGAAAAGTCACTTGTAGAAAACATCTATAAAGGCAATCATAGCGCTGATTATTATAATTCTCTGGTAGCAGATACAGTGAAGGAATTTGTTGAAAAGAGAAAAGAGAAAGGTGATAAAAAACCAATTAAGATTTTAGAAATTGGTGCAGGAACAGGTGGTACGAGCCGATTTGTATTAGAATGTTTAAAAGATATTAATGCAGAGATATGTTACTATTATACGGATATTTCTTTAAGCTTTGTACAATATGGAGAGGGAATGTTTAAGGAACAATACCCTTTTGTAGAGTTTAAAATGTTAGATATTGAAAAAGATATTTTGGAACAAGGCTTTGAAATGGGAAGTATAGATCTCATTTTTGGAAGCAATGTATTCCATGCAACAAAGAATATATTCAACACAATGAAGCAAGTTAAGTTATTGTTGAAGAAACATGGTTTAATTATAATAAATGAAATGACATATGCTGAGATATTTACTTCCTTAACATTTGGGTTGACTGATGGCTGGTGGTTATATGAAGATGATGATATTCGTATTAAGGGTTCACCTCTTCTTAGTGTGAAAGGATGGAAAAATATTTTGGGAGTTTTGGGATTCACCAATGTAATAGCTATGGCTTTTAATGATCTTAAAGAAGAAGAATTTGAACAGGGGATTATTGTAGCGGAAAGTGATGGTATATTGATTGAGGTCGCAAAACTTAAAGAATGTTATAGGAGTAAGGAAAGCATTGCATTGAATGAGCAGGTGCAAAAGGTTGAAGCGTGGACAAAACCTGTTAAGGGTGAAAATAGTGATTTCAGCATGGGATTGGCAAGAGAAATTGTTGTTGATTATGTAAAGAGAATATTTGTGGAGGTTTTAAAACTTCAATATTCATCACTTGATGAGGATAGCACTTTTGAAAAAATTGGTATAGATTCGCTTATTATATTGGAAATTAATAAGCGTTTCAGTAAGGATTTGGGTAAGTTAGCCTCAACATTATTATTTGAATATAACACAATAGCTTTATTGGTAGATTATTTCATTGAAGAAAAGAATGAACCTCTTAAAAAATTGCTTGTAAGAAATTCTCCTCAAAAAGTTGAACAATTTGATTTTGAACCTTTGCAAGTCAAACATAAGGAGATTTTAGTGAAGCCTCAGGAAGAAGTCAAAGACATAGATATAGATATAGCTATTATCGGACTAGTAGGAAGATATCCCTGTTCTGAAGATGTTGAAGAATTTTGGGAACATTTAAAAGATGGAGATGATTTGATAACTGAGATTCCAAGTGAAAGATGGAATGTAGAGAAATATTATAAACAAGGATATTTTCAGGAAGGCAAAATGTATACAACTAAAGGCGGTTTTATAAAAGATGCGGATAAATTTGATCCACTTTTCTTCCAGATTACCCCTAAAGAAGCTGAATTTATGGATCCACAGGAACGTATACTTTTGGAAAACACATGGTCATTATTTGAGAATGCAGGTATTACAAAAAAGGAACTGACACAAAAAAGTGCTAGAGTTGGAGTTTTTATTGGTGTAATGAATAATGATTATGCTCAGTGTGGCGGAAAAACAGCATATTGGTCAATGGCTAATAGAATATCCTATTTAATGAATTTTACAGGCCCGAGTTTAGCAGTGGATACCGCCTGTTCATCATCTTTAACATCTATTCATCTTGCTTGTGAAAGTATAAAACGTGGAGAATGTGATATTGCTGTTGCAGGTGGTGTAAATCTAATCTTATCTCCTGAACATTATATTAATCTTTGCAGAATGAATATGCTTTCCACAAATGGTTATTGTAGTGCTTTTAGTGAAAATGCAGACGGATTTGCAGCTGGAGAAGGTGTTGGTACTGTATTGCTTAAACCGCTTTCTAAGGCAATTGCAGATAAAAATCAGATTTATGCTGTAATTAAGGCATCTTCAATAAATAACGGAGGAAAAACTAGCGGTTATACAGTACCTAACCCGAACTTGCAGGCAAGCTTAATTAAGGAAGTGTTGGAAAAGTCAAAAATTGATCCAAGAACCATAGGCTATGTAGAGGCACATGGAACAGGTACAGGATTAGGAGATCCAATTGAGATAAGAGGGTTGCAAAAAGCATTTGGAATTAAAAATGAATATGGACAATATTGTGCAATAGGTTCAGTTAAATCCAACATTGGACATTTAGAGTCTGCTTCTGGTATTGCCAGCGTCACTAAAGTACTGTTGCAGCTTAAGCATAAGATGCTTGTTCCTTCTATTCATTCAGAGTTAATAAATTCAAAGATTGATTTTGAAGAGACGCCATTTAAAGTGCAGCACAAGTATGAGGAATGGAAGGCAATTACAAGGATGGAGAATGAAATGGAAGTCACTTATCCAAGGAGAGCCTGCATAAGTTCTTTTGGTGCAGGAGGTGCTAATGCACATGTGGTTATCGAGGAATATGAAGCAAGGGAGACTGCTAAAGATGATGGCAGAGAACAACTAATTATGCTTTCTGCAAAAGATTCGGAGCAGTTAAGAGAATATGCCAGACTGCTTATTGACTTTATAACAACTCATAAAGATAAGATGCATCTTTGCGACTTAGCTTATACATTGCTTCATGGAAGAGAAGAAATGGAAGAAAGGATTGCATTTGCCGCATCTAATTTAGAAATGACAATAGAAAAGTTTACATCCTATTGTAATGGCGACTACTCAAAAGTAAATTGCGGAAATGTGAAAGAAAAATTAAATAAAAAACCTCTTTATGAACAATTGGAGAAAAAAGTAAATGAGGGAATGTCTTTGGAAATCATAGGAGCCTTTTGGTGTTTAGGTGGAAAAATAGAGTATATAATTAATAAAGGAATGACTATTTCTTTGCCAACATATCCTTTTGCAAGAGATCGCTATTGGGTGTCTGGGGTGGAAAACAGGGATGTCAAGACAGTACAGGGATTACATTCGCTAATTGATGCAAATATCTCTACCTTTGATGGATTAAGGTATAGGAAAAAGTGGACAAAGGATGATTCGGTGATTAGGGATCATGTTATCTCTGATAAGAATATACTTCCAGGAGCGGTTTGTGTGGAAATGGTAGCAGCAGCAATGGAATTGGTAGAAAATCATACGGGACCATTGCGTTTTGAAAATATTATATGGTTGAATCTTTTAGAAGTCGATGAAGAAGGAACAGATAGTATTCTCTCACTCTGGAAGGAAGAAGATGATAAGAAAATATCTTATGAGCTTACGGCATCAGAACAAGTATGCGTAAAAGGCATTGCACAGTTTGTTGAGGAACCACCTGTTGTGCCAATAATAGATTTGGAAAGGATTCGACAAGATTGTAACATTGTTATACAAAAAGAGGAATGTTATAATAAATTTATTGAAATTGGAATCCATTATGGAAAGAGTTTGACAACAGTTGAGAGTATATATTGTAGTAAAAGTGCTTCGTTAGCAAAACTTTCGCTTAAAAAGAAGGATTTTCAAAGTAGAGGTTATGCAATATCCTCGGAAATTCTTGATGGAGCATTACAGATGGTACTTGCTTATATGATTAACGATAATAAGCAAAAGCCGAAAGTATATGTGCCATATACCGCTGATGATATATATATACTAGGTGCATTTGAGGATAACATGTATGCATATATGACAGGTATGAAACAGGTAAGTGCTGATACAATGATGTTTGACTTGAAAATATCAGATTCTTCTGGAAATGTGAAGTTGATATTAAATCATCTATATGTAAAAGAACTATCAGGTGTTGCAACAGTTGATGACAAGATTGAAGCATTATTTCAGATGCTTTCGGAAGGAGTTATCGATGTTATAGATATGGAGAGTTTGATGGGGGAATTATATAATGAAGAAAAAATTAAGTAAACAAGATATTTATAATATGGTTATGAATGGTCAAATTTCACCAAAGGAAGCAAGTATTCTTTTCAAGGGTTTGATGGAAAAAGAAAATGATGGTAAGTTAGGCCTTTATACAACTAAGTGGATTGAAATTCCTTTGAATCATGAGCCTGTAGATTATCAAACATCAGATATGCTTGTGTTGTCAAATCGAAATGATATTGAGACGTTGTGTAGACAGATAAATGATAATAAAACAGAAATAATTTCACAAAATATCATTTTTATGATTCAAGAGGAAAAGGAAGATATAATTTATAGCATAGTACAGCTTTTAAAATTACTAATGAAACAAAGAATAACAGAAATATTACACTTCTTTTACATTTATAGTGATGGTGATAGTAAGGTATTTGATATTGCACAGGCATTTGGAAGCTTTGGTGCATGTTTATACTTGGAGAATCCAAACTATATAATGCAATCTATAGGTGTCAGTGCAGAACTATTTAATAGTTCTGCACTGATTAAGAATATTATAAGTGGTGAGTTGTTACAAAAGGAGATCAATTTTTGGATTTCGTACAAGGATGGAAAGCGTTATACACGAGTTGTTGAAACTATGGATTGTGATTTATCGGAGCATAGCTCATGGATAAAGAAAAATTCGGTATATGTTATTGCAGGAGGTCTTGGTAAAATCGGATTATTGATTACTGATTTTATAACAAAGCAAGCCAATGTTACTCTAATTTTAACAGGGCGTTCTTGTATCACTTCAAAAAAGGAAGAAAAACTAAAAGTATTTAATGAACGAGGCTCCAAGGTTATATATATACAAGCAGATATGGGTAAGAAAGAGGATGTGCAAGGGCTTTTACAGCAGGTGCATGATCAATATGGTGAGTTGAAAGGTGTTTTTTACGCTGCAGGTATTTGTAAGGACTCTTATTTGCAGAATAAGATGAAAGAGGAAATGGAAGAAGTCATATCTTCTAAAATTGTTGGAATAAAATTGTTAGATGAAATGACTAAAAATGATCCATTAGACTTTTTTGTAATGTTCTCTTCTCTTACTTCTGTGATAGGGAATGTTGGACAAGTTGATTATGGGTTTGCAAATGGATTTATAGATGCGTTTGCAAAAAGCAGAGAAAATGATTCTATAAAAGGAATAAGAAATGGAAAGACCTTAGCAATAAATTGGCCACTTTGGGAGGAAGGTCAGATGGCTCCAGATAAAGATTCTATCCAATGGATGGAAGATATAGCAGGATTAGAGCCACTGCCTTCAAAAATTGGAATGGATGTTCTTAGGCATGCATTAGCTTGGGATTATTGCCAAGTAATAGTCACCTATGGTAATCAGAATAAAATTAAAGATATCTTTTTAAATAAAAATGAAAAATCGCAGTGTTATCTTGAAGAAAATAGTAAAGAAACAATTAATCAAAGCGAAATAATAAAGAAAAATACAATTGAATTTCTTAAAGGATTATTATCTGAAAAAACAAGAATACCTGTTCAGAAAATTAGTGAGAAAGAATTACTTGAAAAGTATGGGCTAGACTCCATTTTAGCAATGAATTTAACAAGAGAACTTGAAAAAAGATTTGGAACATTATCCAAAACCTTATTTTATGAATATCAGACACTGGAAGGGCTGGCAGAATATTTTCTTAGAAAGCATGACGAAGTGTTGAAAAAAATGTTTCATGATGAGATAAGGGTAAGGGAATCTTCTGATCAAGTCAATATACAGTCTAAAAAAGGAGAGATGAAACTTCAGATAAGGAATCAGGAAAAACTATCAATAAATGAAAAATTAAATGATGCCAAAGGGGAAATTGCCATTATAGGTATAAGCGGAAAATATCCTATGGCAAATGATATGGAAGAATTCTGGAATAATCTTTGTCAGGGTAAAGATTGTATAACTGAAATTCCAAGGGGACGTTGGGATTATACGGAGATTTACAGCCCTGAAAAACAAAAGGGTAAAAGCTACTCTAAATGGGGAGGATTTATAAATGGTGTTGATGAATTTGATCCATTGTTTTTCAATATATCTCCAAGGGAGGCTAAATTTATAGACCCGCAAGAAAGAATATTTTTGGAAAATGCTTGGCATACTATTGAGGATGGAGGTTATACAAAGAGTCAATTGTCCGGTAAAAAAGTAGGAGTATTCGTTGGTGTTATGTATAGTCAATATCAGCTTATTGGAGTAGAGGAAAGTACTCGAGGAAATCACATGCTATCTAGCACTTCATATGCTTCCATTGCAAACAGAACTTCATACTTCTTTAATTTTCATGGGCCAAGCATAGCCCTTGATACGATGTGTTCATCTTCGATGACAGCAATACATCTAGCCTGTACAAGCTTGTTAAAAGGTGAATGTGAAATGGCTTTGGCAGGAGGCGTAAATATATCTATACATAAAAGTAAATACTTGCAATTAAGTGAGCAAAACTTTGCGTCTACTGATGGCAGATGTCGTACATTTGGAGAGGGGGGTAACGGGTATGTACCAGGAGAAGGTGTTGGTGCTGTTTTGTTAAAGCCACTAGAAAAAGCTATTGCCGATAACGATAATATATATGCAGTTATTAAGTCCAGTGTAGTGAATCATGGTGGTAAAACAAACGGATATACCGTACCTAATCCAAATCTACAAGGAGAGCTCATTAAGGAAGCACTGGAACTTGCCAATGTGAAACCTGAAGAAATTAGTTATTTGGAGGCTCATGGAACAGGAACAGCACTAGGTGATCCAATAGAAATTAATGGACTAATTCAGGCATTCGGAGAAGATTTAAAAGAACAGCAGTATTGTGCAATTGCCTCTGTTAAGTCTAATATTGGTCATTTAGAGGCAGCTGCTGGAATTGCGGCTGTGGCAAAGGTAGTACTGCAGATGAAGCATAAACAGATAGTTCCTTCACTGCATTCAAGCACATTAAATTCTAATATAGACTTTGAACACTCACCATTCTATGTTCCGCAAAAACTGCAAGAGTGGAAACAACCTGTTCAATTGGTTAACGGTCAAGATAAACGATCAAAAAGAATTGCAGGTATTAGTGCCTTTGGAGCAGGTGGATCAAATGCACACATTATTTTGGAAGAATATGAACCAATTGAGAAAGAAAACATACCGCAGGAAAGTGTAAGTCAATTATTTTTGTTTTCTGCAAAGAACAAAAAATCTT
>Ga0255363_100137_pt1 | contig 16880 bp, 14 predicted proteins | sample GFST100metaG_FD_186007 | JGI IMG/M metagenome (GOLD analysis project Ga0255363, IMG submission 186007) | Peat soil microbial communities from Stordalen Mire, Sweden - G.F.S.T100 | ecosystem: Environmental > Terrestrial > Soil > Wetlands > Peat | place: Sweden: Norrbotten County, Stordalen Mire... | reverse complement strand
ATAAAATATAATATAAAATGTTAATTGGTGCAATATGTTGTTAAACAATTTCAATATAAGTATTAACCATGAAGAGGTGTTAATGTGTATAAATGTGTATTGGTCCTAGCAGCCGGCAAAGGCAAAAGGATGAAATCAGATTTACCAAAGGTTATACATAAGGTTTGTGGTAAAGAAATGGTGAATCATGTGATTGACATAATGAGAAAATCAGACATTGAAGATGTTAATGTAATAATCGGAAAAGGCGCAGATCTTGTAAAAGAAGCAACCGCTTCAAGAGATGTAAGTTATTCATTACAAGGTGAACAATTAGGTACGGGTCATGCTGTTATATGTGCTAGAGATTATTTAGAAAACAAAGATGGGACTGTCGTAATAGTTACTGGGGATGCACCACTTATGGTGGAGGAAACTATTAAAAAATGTATAAAGTTTCATGAAGAAGGAAATTATAAAGCTACATTAATTACATCTAAACTTGATGACCCTACAGGTTATGGGAGAATAGTACGAGATACAAATGGAAATGTTAAAAAAATAGTGGAACATAAAGATTGTGATAAAGATGAACTCAAAATAACAGAAGTTAATTCAGGAATGTTTTGTTTCGATATAAAAAGTCTTTTAGATGGGTTAGGAAAGTTGGATAATAATAATGCACAAAGTGAATATTATCTTACTGATATAATTCAAATATTAAAAGATCTAGGGAAAAAGATTGGTGCTGTATCAGTAGATTTTGAAGAAACTCTAGGAGTAAACTCAAGAGAGCAACTTTCACAAGTTGAAAAAATAATGAGAACTAGAATAAATAGAAAACATATGGAAAATGGGGCTACTATCATTGACCTGAACTGTACATATATAGGTGCTGACGTACAAATAGAGAGAGATACAATAATATACCCTGGAAATGTACTTCAAGGGAATACTGTAATAAAAGAAGGATGTATTCTTTATGCTAATTGTAGAATTTTAGACAGTATTATAAATGAAGGAGTAACAGTTGAAAATTCTGTTATATTAGAAAGTTGCATTGGAAGTAATACTACAGTAGGACCTTTTGCTTATATTAGACCCGAAAGTAGTATTGGTAATAATGTTAGAGTAGGTGATTTTGTTGAAATTAAGAAATCAACAATTGGTAACAACACAAAAGTATCACATCTAACATATATAGGCGATGCACAGGTTGGAGAAAACTGTAATTTTGGATGTGGAACCGTAGTTGTAAATTATGATGGAAAAACTAAACATAAAACTGTAATTGGCAATAACTCCTTTATAGGATGTAATACAAATCTTGTGTCTCCGGTAGAAGTTCAAGATAATACATATATAGCAGCAGGGTCTACCATAACGGAAAAAGTTGAGAAAAATAGTCTTGCAATAGCTAGAGCTAAACAGGTAAACAAAGAAGGATGGGTAATAAAAAAAGGATTAAATAAATAATTTTAGGAGGGTTAATTTATTATGATTTGTCACGGAAAGAACATAAAAATATTTACAGGTAACTCAAACCCAGAGCTAGCAAAAAGAATTGCAGAATTGTTAGGTGTAGAAGTTGGTGCTTCAAAAGTATCAAAATTCAGCAATGGAGAAACGTCCGTAGATATTAATGAAACAGTAAGAGGTGCAGATGTATTTTTAGTTCAAACTCTTTGTGACCCTGTTAATGATAGTTTGATGGAACTTTTAATTATGCTTGATGCTTTTAAGAGAGCTTCAGCAGGTAGAATAACAGCGGTAATACCACATTATGCATATGCAAGGCAGGATAGAAAAGCTAAAGCGAGACAACCTATAACTGCAAAATTAGTAGCGGATTTAATACACACAGCTGGAGCTGATAGAGTACTTACTATGGACCTACATGCAGCTCAAATACAAGGATTTTTTGACATACCAGTGGATAACCTAGAGGGAGTTCCAATGTTAGCAAAATACTTCAGAACATTAAATTTTAACAAAGATGAATTAGTTGTTGTTTCTCCGGATATTGGAGGAGTTAAGAGAACAAGGAAATTTTCTGAAAAACTTGAAGCTCCAATAGCTATAGTTGATAAGAGAAGGCCTAAACCAAATGTTTCAGAAGTAATGAATGTTATAGGTGATATAAAGGGTAAGAAAGTAATTTTAGTTGATGACATAATAGATACTGCAGGTTCTATTACAAATGCTGCAGATGCACTTATAAAACTGGGAGCCACAGAAGTCTATGCTTGCTGTACTCACGGAGTATTGTCTGGACCAGCAATGGAAAGAATAGAAAATTCAAAAATAAAGCAGGTTGTTGTTTTAGATACAATACCAGTGATTGAAAACACTGCTACTAGTAAAATAAAAGTATTAACAGTAGCAAACTTATTTGCAGAAGCAATAAGACGAATTTATGAGGATATTGCAGTAAGCAAAATCTTTGAAGAAGAGTTTGAAGATAGATAATATTATTTTTAAATAAAAACATCGCAAACTACTGTTTTAGTGTGCGATGTTTTGCTATATCTTTAAATTATAATTAATAATTTGTAACATTCATGATTATTATTTAAAAGTATGGTAAATTATATTTATTGAGTAATGATAGGCTGAATAATTTACAATTGTTTGTGTCTAGCAATTAATTAAGGAGGGCACATTAATGGAAGGAACATTAGGAACAATTTTAATTGTTGATGATGATGAAAACATAGCTGATTTAATAAAATTATATCTTGAAAATTCAGGATATTCTACAAAACTTTGTTACGATGGAAAGGAAGCAGTAAGTGTATATGCTGAATATAAACCTGACTTGGTTCTTTTAGATGTAATGCTTCCACATATGGATGGAATAGATGTACTTAAAGCGATAAGAAAAGATTCAGAGGTTCCAGTAATTATGCTTACAGCTAAAGGAGAAACGTTCGATAAAGTTTTAGCACTAGAACTTGGTGCAGATGATTATGTAGTTAAACCTTTTGAACCAAAAGAACTAATAGCTAGAGTAAAAGCTGTTCTTAGAAGGTATAGTGCAGATAATCCAAGCAAAGAAGAGTTGAAATTTGACAATCTTGTAATAGATATGAATTCGTATACAGTAGTATATAATGGAGATGAAATTAAAATGCCTCCTAAAGAGTTTGAACTCTTGCATTATCTTGCAAACAATAAAAACAGAGTATTTACTAGAGAACAACTTTTATGTGAGGTATGGGGATATGATTATCCTGGAGATTCAAGAACTGTAGATGTACATGTAAAGAGGCTAAGAGAAAAACTTCAAGGAGGGGTAAATTGGCAAATTGAGACTGTTTGGGGCGTTGGATATAAGTTTGAGGTGAAGTAGCTTATGAAAAAAGGGCTATTTTCTAAAATTGTAACAGCATATACTGTTATTACAGCTATATGTTTTGTTGTTGTATCTATTGTATTGTCTATTTGGTTTAAATCCTATTATTTTGATAATTTAGAATCTCAATTTAGCAAAAGTGCACAAGGAATAGGTAGACTCGCACTAGACTATAATAATGGAAATATTTCATTTGATTATTTAGATCAGGAACTAAAAGGTTATGGGTATTACTTTAATGCTAACATTATCCTGTTAGATAATTATGGATACATTATTGATGTTTCAAGTGTTGGAAATACTAAATTTATGGGAAAACAGATAAACGGTGAGGATATAGATAAATTAAGAAATGGAGAAGTAATAACAACAAACGGCAAGTATGATGGTTTTTTTAGTACAGCAAGCCATACATTTATATTCCCTATTATGGCAGGCAATAATTCCTTTAAAGGTGCGATAATGATGAATACACCATTATCAGAAATAACGAGCTCTTTGATTAAGGTATATATAATAATATGGGTTCTAGCAATACTTGCAACAATTATAGCATGTTTTGAAATTTATTATTTGTCTCAAAGGATATTAATAAGGCCTCTTGCAAATATAAATGATGTGGCAAGAAAAATAACAAAAGGAGATATTGGTATAAGAGTAGATGTTAAATCAAATGATGAAATAGGAGAACTGTCAAAATCGTTTAACGATATGGCTGATTCTATAGCAAAGGTTGAAAATAATAGAAGAGAATTTATATCAAATGTTTCACATGAAATAAGATCTCCAATCACATCAATAAAAGGTTTTATACAAGCAATAATTGACGGAGTTATACCAAAAGAAAAAGAAAAGTATTATTTAACTTTAGCATTTGAAGAAACTCAAAGACTTACAAGACTGGTAAACGATTTGTTAGACTTATCTACAATAGAAGCAGGACATATAACATTGAATTTAATAAAATTTGATATAAATGAAGTTATAAGACGTACTGTATTAAAATTTGAAACAAAAATTAAAGAGAAGAATTTGCTAGTGGATGTTTGTTTTGATAAAGAATCGTTATATGTAGTTGGAGATATAGATAGAATAATGCAGGTTATCACAAATATTATAGATAATGCTATTAAATATGGTAATGATGGAGGAAAGATAAATATAAAAACAAAAATAAAAGGTGATAAAGTATTTGTTTCAGTATTTAATGAGAGTCACCTCTTATCTGAGGAAGATTTAAAACATATTTGGGATAGATTCTATAAGAGTGATAAATCTAGAACTACTAAAACGAGTACTGGATTAGGACTTCCAATAGTTAGAAGTATACTTACTCAACACGGTGAAGACATATATGTAAAAAATATTAAAGACATTGGTGTGGAATTTACTTTCACGTTGAAGAGAGATTAATTAGACAATATCCATAAGTATTTTAAGAGGAGGTGTTACTTTGAAAGAAGATGAAAATAGAATAAAAGATGTTGAATGGAAAGATGTTGAGTGCAAACAAGAACATTTTACTGGCGGAATTAAATTTAGAAGCAAGAGTAAGAATCTAAGTTTTGCTGGGATTTCAAAAGGGTTAGTGTTTATATTAATAGCTGTTTTTTCTGGCGGTATAGCAGGCAGTTACGTTGCAGGTGAAAAATATTCACAATTAGAAACTGAAAAAAATAATGCATCTGTTTTTCAAGGTAACAAGATTTCTAACGATTATACAAGTACACCTGAAAATGCAATAGCTAACGTTGCAGGGAGTGTAAGTCAATCAGTAATAGAAATTACCAGTGAGGGTAATGATGGGAATGGGTATGTAAGTTCTGGTTCAGGAATAATATTTAAGTCTGATGGATATATTCTTACAAATTATCATATTGTTTCAGGTGATGATAAGTATTTTGTAAAGTTGTCTTCTTCAAAGACTTTGCCAGCCACGGTGGTTGGATATGATGTTGTAACAGACTTAGCGGTTTTAAAAGTTAAGGCGGAAAATTTACCAGCAGCTACATTTGGAGATTCTTCAAATGTTCAACTTGGAGACTATGTGGTGGCAGTTGGAAATCCACAAGGGAATACAACTGCTGGAATAGTAAGCTCCACAAATAAAAAAATAAGTGACAGAGATGAGTTAACAGGAGCCAGTAAGTATTATGGGGCTATTCAAACTGATGCACCTATAAATGAAGGGAATAGTGGAGGAGCATTGTGTAATCTAAATGGTGAGGTTATAGGTGTTAATAGTCTTAATATAAATGGTAGAAGTAAAGGAGCAGGCGTTTGGTTTGCTGTATCTATAAATGAGGCTAAGTCCATAATTAGTTCTATACTAAATAAGGGTCATACAGCAAGACCATATTTAGGGATACAAATAGAAGATTATAAAGCAAATGACAAGTCTAAAATTAAAGGAGTCCTTGTAAAGGATATTATTCTAGGCACAAAGGCGGTGAAATCTGGAATCGAAGTTAATGATATAATAGTTCAATTTGATGGCGTAAAACTGTACTCTACTGAGGAATTAGGCGAAATATTAGAAAATCATAAAGTAGGGGATTCAATTCCATTAAAAATTATTAGGGCGGGTAAATTAACAAAATGTAATATTACACTTTCTGAGAGCCCTAGTAATTGACACTACATTCTATAGATTTAAAGAAAATAAAGTTAGCAGTAAAAATTTTTACTGCTAACTTTATAATGTAAAATTTTTTAGTATAATAAGTGTTAGTGTGATAAAATTAAAAAGGAGTGGGGAATAGTGTATCTTGTAGTGGGTCTTGGAAATCCTGGTCAAGAATATGAAAGTACAAGACATAATGTAGGGTTTAATGTTGTAGATCTAATTTCAAATAAGTATAATATTGATGTAAGCAGGACAAAATTTAAAGGGATATATGGTGAAGGAAGAATTGGAAACGAAAGAGTAATTCTTTTGAAGCCTACAACTTACATGAATTTAAGTGGAGAAAGTGTAAGAGAAATATGCAATTTTTATAAAATACCTAATGAAAAAATAATAGTTATATATGATGATATAAGTCTTGAAGTTGGAAGGATGAGAATAAGGAAGGCTGGAAGTGCTGGCGGACATAATGGAATAAAGAATATTATATTAAATTTATCCAGTGATGTATTTCCAAGAATAAAAATAGGCGTGGGTGCACCAAGAGGAAATCTAATTTCCCATGTGCTAGGTAAACTTACAAATGAAGAAATGGATGTAATTGAAAGGGTTTTTAATGCTGCAGGGGATGCAGTAGAAAGTTTAATAACAGAAGGCGTCACTGAAGCCATGAATAAGTTTAATGGTTTTCAAGGATAGTAGTTTAAGAGGCAGAATAGTCTAAATGACTATTCTGGACCGCAAAGGAATGCAAGAGGTGTTTATATGAGATTTAGGGGGCTTGTGCAGCCTTTAATAGAAAGTAGAGAATTTATTAACGTAATTAACAACATTAACGGATATAAGTTCCCTACAGGAGTATTTGGATTATCAGAATCAGCAAGAAGTTATTTTATATATAGTACATATGAACAAATGAGCAAACCTTTTATTATTGTTACAGATAATGATGTGGAAGCAAAAAAAATATATGAGGATTTGCTATTGTACATACCAAATGTTTACTACTTTCCTACAAGGGAAGTTGTATTTTATAGTATTGATGCTATTTCGGGTGATTTAAGGTGGGAGAGAATTAAGGTTCTAAAAGAGATACTAAAAAAAGGTAGAAAAATTATAGTAACCTCTATTGAAGCTTTTGCAGCTCAATATGCACCTATAAATCTATTTAAAAAGTATTCTTATAATGTAAGTTTAGGAGACACTATTGATCTTAAGGAGTTTAGTCAGAAGCTTATTCTTTCAGGTTATGAAAGGGTTGAAACAGTAGATAGTAAAGGTCAATTTTCTGTAAGAGGAGGAATACTTGATATATTTCCACCTACATCTATTTTGCCCTATAGAATAGAGTTATTTGGAGATGAAGTGGATTCAATTAGAACCTTTAATACCAGTTCTCAAAGAAGTATTGAAAAGGTAAACAAAATAGATATAGTTCCTGCGAAGGAAATTATTTTGGAAGAAAGCAACATAAAAAGTGGATATGAAAAAATTGAAGAAGAGTTAGAATTGGTTGTTAGTAGGTTAAAAGAAAAAAAGGATAAGGAAGCACAGGAAAAGATAACTGGAATTATAAAAAGGGATCTTGAAACGTTACAGGAAACTTCAAGCTTTGAGAATATAGATAGTTTCTTGCCGTTTTTTTATGATTCTCCATCTACATTTTTTGACTATATAAAAGACTTTATAATAGTGGTTAATGATGATTTAAGATGTAAGGGTAAACTTAATAGTGTGTATTTTGAATTTAGAGATAACTACGATGCTTTTTTACAAAGAGGAGACATTTTACCAAGTCAAGGAAAGCTCCTTATTGATGAACAGGAAATTTATGAAAGATTTAATGACAGTAAAGTAATAAACATGATGGGGATTGAAAAATCAAATGGTTTTTTAAAGACCCTTTCTGATGAAAACTTTAGATCAATTACATTGAATGGCTCAGGTGGGGTTATAGATTTATTAATAGATGAAATAACAACTAAAAAACAAAGTGGGTATAAAACTGTAATATTATGTGGTAGTAAACCTAGAGGGGAAAGATTAGCTAATACTCTTAGAGAAAGAGGGATTGAAGCTACTTATAGAAATGAACTGCAAAATTTCCAGTTTGGAGAGGTTGTTATAACTTTTGGTAGCTTAAATAAAGGCTTCGAGTATCCAGACCTGAAGGTTTGTGTGATTTCAGACAAGGAATTATTTGGTGAAACAAAAAGAAAAGTAACGAAAAAAAATAAAAAAGGTGTAGGGAAGATAAAAAGTTTTACGGACCTTAAGCCGGGAGATTATGTTGTTCATGTAAATCATGGAGTAGGTGTTTATAGAGGAATAAAGCAGTTAGACGTGGATGGACATAAAAAAGATTATCTTGAGGTTATATACACAGGTGACGATAAGTTGTTTGTACCAGTGGAACAACTGGACCTAGTACAGAAGTACATTGGTAGTGAAGGAAATGCACCAAAGGTAAATAAACTTGGTGGAAATGAATGGAGTAAGGCTAAGAATAAAGTAAAGAAGTCAATAAATGAAATAGCCGAAGAACTAGTTAAATTATATGCAATAAGATCTGCGGCAAGTGGATACACATACTCAAAAGATACAGTCTGGCAAAAACAATTTGAAGATGAATTCCCTTACGATGAAACTCCAGATCAGTTAAGTGCAATACAGGATATAAAAAATGATATGGAAACTGGAAAAGTTATGGATAGACTCCTATGTGGAGATGTGGGATATGGTAAGACTGAAGTAGCTATAAGAGCTGCTTTTAAGGCTGTTATGGAAGGTAAACAAGTAGCTTTCTTAGTACCTACAACTATTTTGGCAGAACAGCACTATAATAACTTTCTAAAAAGATTTTCGGATTTTCCAATAAAGATTGATATGGTAAGTAGGTTTAGAACTTCAGTTCAGCAGAAAGCCACCATTAAAGCTTTAAAGGAAGGAAATGTAGATATACTTATTGGTACCCATAGAATAATTCAGAAAGATGTTCAATTTAAAGATTTAGGAATTTTAATTGTAGATGAGGAACAGCGATTTGGGGTAACACATAAGGAGAAAATTAAAAACTTTAAAAAGAACGTTGACGTTCTTACATTAACAGCTACACCTATACCTAGGACTCTTCACATGTCACTTACTGGCGTAAGAGATATAAGTGTAATTGAGACTCCACCAGAAGAGAGATATCCTGTTCAAACATATGTGGTAGAATATAATGAACAGCTTATTAGGGATGCCATAATGAGAGAACTAAATAGAGATGGACAGGTATTTTTTGTTTACAATAGAGTTGAGAGCATAAAGGAAATGGCATCAAAAATAGGAAACCTTATTCCAGAGGCTAAAATTGCAGTAGCACATGGGCAGATGACAGAGAGAGAATTAGAAACCGTAATGCTTGGTTTCATGAATAGAGAGTTTGATATACTTTTATGTACAACTATAATAGAAACTGGAATTGATATTCAAAATGTTAATACCATGATTATATATAATGCTGATAAAATGGGATTATCACAGCTTTATCAGTTAAGAGGAAGAGTCGGTAGATCAAACAGGATAGCTTATGCTTATTTTACTTATAAGAAGGATAAAATTTTAGCTGAAACTGCAGAAAAAAGACTAAAGGCTATGAAGGAATTTACTGAATTAGGTTCAGGTTTTAAAATTGCAATGCGTGATCTTGAAATAAGGGGTGCGGGAAACATGATGGGCTCAGCCCAACATGGTCATATGGCATCAATTGGATATGACTTATATTGCAGGATGCTTGAAGATGCTATTAAGCAATATAAAGGGGATGAAGATTTCCATCTCATTGAAACTACCATTGAAATTAAAATTGATGCATATATTCCAAATTCATATATAGGAGATGAAGTACAAAAAATTGAAGTGTATAAGAAAATAGCAGCTATAGAAACTAAAGAAGAATTCTATGATGTTCAAGAAGAATTGGAGGACAGGTATTCAAATATACCTACATCTGTCGACAATCTAATGATTATAGCGTATTTAAAATCCATTGCAAAAGAGATTGGTATTATTGAAATAAAGGATAAAGGTCAATTTGCAAACATAAAATTTGAAAACAAAGATAGAATAAGTGAAAAATTAATAATAAATTTAATAAAAGAGTATAATAAACAAATAACATTGAAAAACGAAGAAAATCCAATAATTATATATAATTTTAAGGACATAAAAAAAGAAGATGTGCTTAAAGATCTAATTAAGTTTTTAGAATATATGAAATATATAGTTGAAACCGAGTGAATATATGATAAAATAAAGAACATATGACAAAATACCATAAATTTTTAGGAGGAATAACATTGAGGAATGCAAAAAAAATTGTAGCAATAGCTATAATCGGTATAATCACAGTAGCATTTAGTGGTTGCAATATGATAGAAAAAACACAGGCTGGTATTAATAATACAGTACTTGCAACTGTTAATGGAGAAAAAATAACTGTAGGGCAATTAGAACCTAGAATGAAGAGTGCAGAAAGTCAACTAGAGCAGCAATATGGTAGTAACTATGCTAGTAATTCTGATGCTGAAACTCAACTTAAGCAAGATAGGCAACAAATGCTTGACCAAATGGTTGACGAGACTTTGCTTCTGCAAAAAGCAAAGACTCTTAATTTAATACCATCTGATGCAACTATTAATGCCGAATTAAAAAAACAATACAATCAGATAAGATCTCAAGAACAGTATAAAAAAGAAAGTGATTGGCAGGCAGCATTAAATCAAGCTGGACTTACAGAAGATAGCTTAAAGGCTCAGCTTAAAAACAATATTATATTACAGAAGGTTACTGACTATATGAATAAAAATGTTAAGGTAACTGATAAGCAAATACAAGACTATTATAACGCTAACCAGCTTCAATTTACGCAACAAACAAATACTATTCATCTTGCTCATATTTTACTTAAAACAGAAGCAGATGCAGACGCTGTGAAAGCACAACTTGACAAGGGTGCAGACTTTGGGGCTTTGGCAAAGGCAAAATCCACCGATCCAGGAAGCGCTGCTGCTGGTGGAGATTTAGGAACTTATGATCAAGCAAACGATGATCAAAGCAAAGCTCTTGACGCTACATTTATGAAAGCAGCTTTACAACTTAAAGCTGGTCAAATTTCAGATCCAGTTCACACACAGTTTGGATGGCATATAATTAAATGTGTTGACAGAAATGATTATCCAGTTAAAAAACTTAGTGATGTTTCAACTCAGATAAAACAAACACTATTATCTCAAGCACAGAAAGCTGCTGATCAAAAAACGCTTGATCAGTGGAAGAAAGCTGCTAGCATTACAGAATATAGTGATAGATTAAATTATTAAATTTCATTACATATAGAGAGGGTACAGTAAAAGTTAGACTTTTGCTGTATCCTCTCTATTATTATTAGTGGAATATATATATAAAGTATGCATTTGTGTATAAAATTTCATTATTGGTAAGATACTATTGATATAAAAATTATATTATCTTAGGAGGTAATAATATGAAAGCAACTGGTATAGTTAGAAGAATCGATGATTTAGGTCGTGTTGTAATACCAAAAGAAATAAGGAGGACTTTAAGGATTAGAGAAGGAGACCCCCTGGAGATATTTACAGATAGAGAAGGCGGAGTTATTTTAAAGAAGTATTCCCCAATTGGCGAGTTGGGAGATTTTGCAAGGGAATATGCAGAAGCTTTAAATACATCTATTGGAGATATAGTTACCATATGTGATAAAGATAGTATTATAGCTGTAAGTGGAGGTGTAAAAAAGGAATATTTTGAAAAACGAGTAAGCAATGAATTGGAAAAGATTATGAATGATAGAAAAACATACAACATGAATGAAAACGAAAACAAACCAATACCATTATATGATGATGAAAATGTAGATGAAAAGTATGCTGCAGAAATAATAGCACCAATAATAGCAGAAGGAGATGCTATTGGAGCAGTTGTAATTTTATCAAAAGAAGCAGGAACAAATTATGGGCAAACAGAAACAAAATTAGGCGAGACAGCAGCTATATTTTTAGGAAAGCAAATGGAACAATAGGAATATGGATGAGACAAATTATTAGGTTTATCTTTGTAATAGTTAGAAAATGCGACGAATAGTTAAGTTGAAAATTGAGAGTGGAAAGTTGAAAGTTAAGGATGTTTTTCTTCACTATGTTCAGAAAAACTAAAAATTATTGAAGATTCCTTAATTATAGATTTTTCGTAGTGTAACGGAGAAAAATCCACAATAACTTTCAACTTTCAATTTTCAACTTTCAACTAAAGAAATATGCTTCGCATTTTCTTTCTATTAACAAGTATCCACCCAAACAGAGTGAACCAAGATCACAGATGAAAATAAGTCTCTTGTTAAAAACAAAAAAACAGTAATAATTCTTCTAAAACTAAAATAATAATATTTATAGAAGTTTTGGAGGTATGGTGGATTATGAAAAGACAATCTCTTATTAAAGGAACTGTAATTTTGGGAACAGCGGGGATTTTTGTAAAGTTTCTAGGCATCTTTTTTAGATGGCCTCTTATAATGTTAATTGGGGATGAAGGCATAGGATATTATCAGATGTCATATCCACTATATATGTTTTTTATAGCAATTGCATCAGGTATGCCGGTTGCAATATCAAAAATGGTGTCAGAAAGAAATGCTGTTGGAAACGAAGATGGAGCAGAACTTGTTCTTAAAAAAGCACTTTTGTTAATGGCAATAATGGGAGGCACTTTTACAGCATTTATATTATTGTTTAGTAACAATATTATTTCAATTTTAAATTGGGATAGAAAATCGTATTATTCACTTATAGCTATTGCGGCAGCACCATTATGTATATCTATTGTAAGTGCATTTAGAGGATATTTTCAAGGATTTCAAAATATGATTCCAACTGCTATCTCTCAAATATTTGAACAATGTGGAAGAGTTATAGTTGGAGTTGGACTTGCCTATATACTTATACCAAAGGGAATAGAATATTCAGCAGGTGGTGCAGCTTTTGGTGCATCATTTGGAGCAATTGTAGCTGGGGTGTATCTTTGTATTAAATACTTTTCATACAATAGAGGAAAAAAGACAGTTAGCAAACATAATGAAAAAAATATTACGTACAAACTATTAAGCATTGCAATTCCTATATCATTAGGTTCAGCTGTAAGTAGTGTTATGAGCTTACTGGATTCAATTATAGTTCCACAAAAGCTTTTATTAGCAGGATTTAGTTATAAAGAAGCCACTATACTTTATGGACAACTTACAGGTAAGGCTTATGTTTTAATTAATGTACCTTTGACACTGTCTATAGCACTATGCTCTTCGCTAGTTCCTATAATTTCTGAAGCCTATATCCTCAGCAAAAAAAGTGAGGTTGTAAATAAAGTGCAATTAGCTATAAGGGCTTCCATGGTAATAGGCATACCTTCAGCATGTGGGCTTTTTTTTATGTCACAACCTATATTAAATTTAATTTTTCCAGGAAATAGTGGTGGGTATTATATTTTAAAATATCTAAGTATTACAATACCGTTTATAACACTAACACAAACAAGCACTGCAATATTACAGGGAGTAAATAAATACGCTCTACCAGTCATAAATCTTCTTGTAGGATGTTTAGTTAAGGTAATAATAACATTAATGCTAGTACCAATACCTAAAATTAATGTATATGGTGCAATAATAGGAACAGTAACTGGGTACATCATAGCATCAATTCTTAATGTATTACAAGTTAAGCATCAATTAGATGTAAAAATTAATCTTTATGATAGTATAATTAAAACTGCATATGCATCTGTAATTATGACTATTTTAGTTGTAATTATTTATTTAAATGTCTATAATAGTACAATGAGTAATAGTATAGCATGTTTTAGTGCTGTATTTATTGGAATTATTATATATGTAATTTTAGTTTTGTTATTTGGTATATTCAGTTATAGTCAGATAAAGAAGAGGATAAGAAAAAAACATTAAAGGAGATAGATCAATGATTAGCGTAGTTGGTTTAGGACCTGGGGATTTAAATGCACTTACCATGGGAACGGTAGATATTTTGAGGAGAAGCAGTAAAATATTTCTTAGAACCATTAAGCATCCTACAGTAAAATTTTTAGAAAATGAAAATATAAAATTTAAAACTTATGACAATGTATATGAACAAGCTAAAAGCTTTGACGATGTGTATGACTTCATTGCAAGGGACTTAATAAGAGTGAGTAAAGAAGTTGGAGACATTGTATATGCAGTTCCAGGACATCCTTTAGTTGCTGAGAAATCTGTTAATATACTTTTAGAACTATGTGAAAAGGAAGGCATAGAAGTAAAAATATTACCAGCAGTTAGTTTTGTTGATGCCATAATGGAGGTCCTCAAAATTGATCCCATAAGTGGAGTTAAGATAATAGATGCCTTTGATATTAAAAATCAGATTATGGATAAAAGAGCAGGACTCATAATAACACAAGTATACAATAAACTTATTGCATCAGAGGTAAAACTTTCGCTTTTGGAATATTACAAAGATAACACAAGAATTTATTTTGTAAGAGCTGCCGGAATAAAAGGACTTGAAAGTATAAGAGAAATAGAATTATATGAACTTGATAGGCAGGAAGATATAGACTACTTAACATCTATATATGTACCGAAAAATCTAGATAACACTAAAGATTTCAATGATTTAGTACATATTATCGAAATTCTAAGGGGAGAAAACGGGTGTCCTTGGGATAGGGAGCAAACTCATGAATCCATAAAGAGGGGTCTTATAGAAGAAAGTTATGAGGTTCTAGAGGCATTAGACAAAAATGACGATGATATGGTGGTTGAGGAATTAGGAGATGTGCTTTTACAAATTGTTTTTCATGCACAACTTGGGAAAGAAGAAGGATATTATAATATAAATGATGTAATAAAAGCAATATGCAATAAAATGATTACAAGACATCCACATGTTTTTGGCAATGAAAATGTAGATAATTCTACAGAGGTATTAGATAACTGGGAAAAGAATAAGATGAAGGAGCAAAAACTAAATAGTTACACAGATAGTTTAAAACATGTTGCGAAAAATTTACCGGCACTTATAAGAGCCGAAAAAGTACAAAAGAAAGCATCAAAGATAGGTTTTGATTTTGAAAATTTTGAAGATGCTTTGTCTAAAGTTTTAGAAGAATTAGACGAAGTAAAAAGTGTATATAAAGGGATAAATAAGGATAAAATACTAGAAGAAGTAGGAGATTTAGCATTTAGTGTGGTAAATGTTGCGAGATACCTTGACATAGACCCCGAAAATGCTTTAAATTATACTATAGATAAATTTATTAGACGTTTTGAATTCATTGAATTGAAAGCAAAGGGTACGAATCGTAATTTGGAGGATATGTCACTTAAAGACATGGACAAATTATGGAATGAATCTAAAACTATTTGAATTTATTAAATTTCTATGAAAAACTTCAAAAAAAGAAGGATTTTAAGAACATGTGAAGAATATGCTATAAAGGATTAACGTATTCTTAATTTTAAGGAGGTAACAAAAGTGAACAAAGCAGAATTAATTAGCAGTATGGCAGAAAAAAGTAATTTAACAAAGAAAGATGCTGAAACAGCTCTAAAAGGATTTATTGAAAGCATAGAAGAAGCACTAGAAAAAGGTGAAAAAGTTCAATTAGTTGGATTTGGAACATTTGAAACAAGAGAAAGAGCTGAAAGAAAAGGTAGAAATCCTAGATCAAAAGAAGAAATAACTATACCTGCATCAACAGTTCCAGTATTTAAGGCAGGAAAAGAGTTTAAAGAAAGAGTAAATAAATAGTTCTATTAAAGTTTAGCGAAAAACCTGGATAAAATCCAGGTTTTTCGCTACTATGTTAATTTTTAAGAATTAAGGAGAAGCTTATGAGATTAGATAAGTATTTAAAAGTATCTAGAATAATAAAAAGAAGAACAGTGGCAAAAGAAGCCTGTGAAAGTGGTAGAGTATCTATAAATGATAAAGTAGCTAAGCCAAGTACTGATATAAAAGAAGAAGACGTTATTGAAATTAGGTATGCAGAAAAAGTTTTAAAGGCAAAAATAATAAATATATCTGAACATGTGCATAAAGAAGATGCTAAACAAATGTATCAGATTATTTCTGGTGAAGAAGATAAAGAATAAGTTTATATAAAATAAACTTATTCAGTAATATATAGCTCCTATTTTACATATATATTTATAAGTGAAATAGGAGGCGAAACTATGGAGTCAAAGATTGAGGATAAAAATAACAGCGTAATACTTGAAAATAGAAAAAAGTTATCTATAACGGGAGTAAATGAAGTAATCAGTTTTAATGATGAAGTTATAGTATTAACTACAAATTTGGGAACATTAACGTTAAAAGGCAACGAATTAAAGATGAATAAACTTGATGTACAAAATGGAGATATTATGATTACCGGTAAAATAAATTCCTTAGTATACTCAGAAAAAGAAAGCTTAAAAAATAAGGATAGCATTATAAACAGGCTATTTAGGTGAAAAAATGGTATTATCTAATTTTATCCAGTTTAATCAACTTTTTTATAGCTTAATTGTGGGGATTTTTACCGGTGTATTATTTGATATATATAGATCTATAAGAGGAAATGAAATTGTAAATAAAATAGTATCATTTATTGAAGACATGCTATTTTGGATTTTAGTAAGCATAATAATGTTCATCTTTTTATTTTATAAAGACGGGGCAATATTAACAGCTTATTCATATGCATTTATTGGAATGGGGGCATATTTATATTTTAAGTTTTTAAGCAAAAAATTGTTATATTATGAGATTAAATTATTTAAGTGTATAGGAACAAGTCTTAGAATATTATATAATATAATAGTGT
>Ga0255363_100135_pt1 | contig 16926 bp, 10 predicted proteins | sample GFST100metaG_FD_186007 | JGI IMG/M metagenome (GOLD analysis project Ga0255363, IMG submission 186007) | Peat soil microbial communities from Stordalen Mire, Sweden - G.F.S.T100 | ecosystem: Environmental > Terrestrial > Soil > Wetlands > Peat | place: Sweden: Norrbotten County, Stordalen Mire... | reverse complement strand
GTGATAAACTAATTGTAGTTAATTCTTTTGGTAAAGTGTATCTCCTTTTTTTATTCAGCAATTAAAAGGATACTATAATTTTACCTAAAAGGGTTAACTTTTTTTTATAAAACTTTTGACTGTCCAGATTGAGTAAATTATTATTTGATATTACAGTCTGCTGTGGTATTACAATCTCACAACTCAACTGCTCTATTTGCGTGGCTGACAATCGACCATTCAGCCAATTTGCCAGTGTAACAACAAATCCATCTTGTTCATAGTAAAGCCATTCTTTGCCTTCAATATCTCCTTCATAAATCACCGTAACTGAAAAATCTGGCATAAACATATTTTCTTCTTCATCCAAAATACAGACCACACCTTCACGCAAAATCAGGTTTAGTTCTGGAATATGCACATACCAACCACAAATAACTAACTGAATATCCTCATCTGTCTCTGCTATATCATCTTCCACCTCTGAAAAATCTATTTCAGAAATTACCTCTTCAACCTCATAAATCCTATAATTCATCTTCATATTCACCACCTATTCTTTTGAAACAATAACAAATATAACTCCGTATTTACCATTTTGATACAAATAAAAGGGACTATCATTATGACAATCCCATCAAAAAAACTAATACCTGTCCCTTCTACATTCAGATAAAGCCTTGGCTCATTCCAAGGCTTTACTACTTTAAAACTATCTACTTTTCCCATAATGATTCGTACAATAAGATTCATCTCGTTCAGCAACATTACTTTCTGTAACATCTTTTGATTCATCCAGACCTCCAAGATCAGCATCTGCAACCTTTTTATTCTCTAAATCAAGTTGAGCATTTAATTCAAACTGTCTTGCCAGTTTTTCCTTTAACTCCTTTTCATAACTGAAAGGTTTTTCATACTCTGCCTTTGAAGACTCTAGATCATGATGATATTGTTCAATTTTCTTTTCCAAGAATTCTACATTCTCGTGTATGCCATTAAAAAGATTCTCCAGCTTTACCATACTCCCCACTGGACTTGTAGACAATTCTGCCTTATACTCTGTCTTTCCACGAAGCACCATGTAATTAGTACCCATGAAGTTCTTCTCGACCAAAAGTTCAAATCTATGAAAACTTCCAATGGAAGTTGTTTCACCTGTCTTCGCCTTACTAATAGCTAGAAGCATCTGCATTCCTCCGTCAGCTCTCTCTGTATAAGTTACACCGCCTACTGCAACTGCAAATTCTTGTGCTGCAATCAGTTCCGCATCCCTAGACTTAACATCTGCTTTGACACATAGCAGCTTTTCCTCTGCTGTTTTTATTAGCTTTGGATATCGAATCATAAAGTTGTCCTGCAATCCATACCTTTGATTGTCATAAGAGGATTTCAACAACTTCAATCTTTGGACTTCATTATCCAATTCCATCTTTTCTCGAATAAGTGGATTACCAGTTGCTACAGCTTTAATTTCCGCATATGACAACGTAGCTTCATCTATATCTTCACATGTTCTGCTCACTGCTTTGCTTGTCATAACCTGACTGATAAATCGTTGCTTATTCTCCACAAGTGACCAGTTATAGGCATCAAAGGTTCCTTTCGTTACATATCGATAAACCGCCATCTCACTATTCTCATTCCCCTGTCTGATACCTCGTCCTTCCCTTTGCTCAATGGAAGAAGGTTTCCATGGACAATCAATATGATGCATTGCAACTAGATGTGTCTGCACATTAACACCAGTACCGCACTTGTCTGTAGAACCTATAAGTATCTTTCTTTTACCCGTTCTCATTTCTTTGAACAAAATATCCCTCTGAGCATCTGTCTTTGCATCATGGATGAAAGCAATTTCCTCCTCTGGAATGCCAAACTGTATCAGACTCTCCTTCAAATAGTCATAGACCGTGAATTCTTTTCCTGGTCCAGGTGTGCCAATATCCGAAAAAATAAGCTGACAACCAATATGGCCATCAGCTTTTGCTTTTTCGTATTCTTTCCAAACATTCTCTGCTACCTTATTTAACTTTCCATCAGGATTATTAGGTGCATCTCTATCAATAAGTCTTGCATCTGTCCCAAGAAGTCTAGCCTCATGTGTTATCTTTAAAAAATTATCTTCACTTGAATCAACCCCTCCATTACGGATTCGTTCAGCCCTTACTACAAAATCCTCCATTACCTGCTTTACATACCAGTCAGGCTCTGATTCAACAATTATGGGCTTTCCTCCCCGTAAGTCCGGTACATCAAGATTAAGCATATCCGAAGTCTGCACATCAGCTACCTCACGGAAGATATTCATAAGCTCTGGCAGATTTGTAAACTTATTAAACCTGCTCTTAAACCGAAATCCACTTCCTTCTACAGTAAGTTCTAATGCAGTTGTTACTTCTCCAAAGTTTGCTGCCCAGGAATCAAAATGATATATCCCCATTTGCTCCAATGCTTCTTTCTGTAAATAAAGCTGCATAACATACATCTCACACATTGTATTTGAAATTGGAGTACCAGTGGCAAACACAATTCCTCTTCCATTATTAATTTCAGTGATATACTGGCTTTTCAACTGCATATCTGTAGACTTCTGTGCTCCAGAAGAACTAATTCCAGAAACATTGTTCATCTTTGAAAAAATTGCAAATAGCGATAGGTAAAGTTTTGAAATTATCTCCACCTTTTCCCCCGCTCTCCGCTGGGCGTGCGACTTTCATCGCACCCAGCGCGCCATCAAACTAACTTACTACCCTTCATCGGGGTTCAACACTTCATGCCCTCGCAGTACATGTTGTGCTTACAAATTTCACTTTTGTCTGTACTTTAATACCTTTTTAACAACTTTCTCGTCTGTATTTGGCGGTATTGGACCATTGTTGACCATTCGATAACAGTCATTGCATAGCCATATAAGATTTTGCACTTTATTTATTTTATCAGGTGAAAGTACCTTGTTTACATGATAACAAAACTTCCTGTTATCTAGAAAAAGCGGTTTCTTGCAACACTTACACTTTCCTTTATCCCTATTATACGCATACTCTCGATTCATAAAGTATTCAAAATTAAACACTGTTTTAGCATAAACCGAAAGTAGAATATCCTTTGCAGTATTTACAGACGGTCTGTCACATGGAAGCGGTTTACTTTTGCTTCGATAATAACTATAAATTCGTCTGCCTTCTTCTGTGTATGGTGTCATGCGCTGGTCAAATGGTTTGTTTTCGTATTTACTGTGCGTTATAAATGCCATAGTAATTCCAAACCATTCTCCTTCTATTGGGACAGCAAATGTCTTGCTTATATATCCCTCATGCCTGTGTGGCAGATTACAAAGGTTTTCCAGCGGAATCTGATACTTGTTATAATGCTTTGGAAATCTTCTTTTCCATACCGCCAACGCTGTATTATTTGTTCTTCTGTCTATGGCATGGAATGCATGGGAACATATAGAAGGTTGTAAGTATTGTGCAACTCCAACAATTATTGAATTCACACGTTGTATTTGTGCCGCTTGCAGATTTCTTTCCGTTACTTCTCCTATCTTTCGAACTTCATCAGCAATCTTTTGTATTTTGGATTTTAGTCTTTCCATATCTGGAAATGGCTTTCCTACCAGATTATCTGACCATGTCCTTGGATTAGGAGTTTTACGCTTTCTTTCTGCTTTTACTACAAAACCTAAGAAATGTATTCCTTCAGTTCTAAGGTCTGTTACATAGGTCTTTTCCTGTGATAATTCCAATTTCATTTTGTGCCAAAAATACTTTGCCAGTAGCTTTTTCAATCTGTAGGCTTCCCGTTCTGTTGATGTTAGCGTTACCCAATCATCAGCAAATCTAAAATTGTACTTTGGTGTTATACCCGACCACTTTAATCTACGTGTATCATTACATTTATGCTTACACTGCCTATGTGGCTCCATATACATTCTTCCTACAAACCAATCAAAATCATTCAAATATACATTGGATAACAAAGGTGAAAGAATGCCACCTTGCATCGTTCCAACATCTGAATCATGTCTAAAACCACTTTCAATATATCCAGCCTTTAACATTTCCTGTATTAGTTTAAGTACCCTTTTATCATGGATTCCAATTCGCCATAACTTTTTTAACAGTAGCCTGTGGTCGATATTATCGAAACAGCCTTTTATATCTCCCTCAACTGCCCATACAGGCTGGTCTTTGGAAAAAGTAGAAGCGTTAATCACATTAATAATGTCACGTATAGCATGTTTCTGTGCCCGATAAGGGCGGAAACCATAACTATGCGGATAAAATCGCGCTTCACAAATAGGCTCTATAATAATCCTAACACATTCCTGTATAATTCTATCCAAAACTGTTGGAATACCCAGTGGACGCTGTTTTCCATTCTTCTTTGGGATATATACTCTTCTTGCTGGCTTTGGCTTATAATATTTGAAATTATCTCTTATCAGTGCAACGAGTTCTTCTTTTGGCATTTGCAGATATTTGTCCATCTTCACTTGGTCAACTCCAGCTGTTTTACTACCTTTGTTTGACTTTATGTTATGAATAGCAGTAACAATAGTCACTTCATGAACCATTGCCTCCACAAGACCTGTGAATGCAATTTCCTCTTTTGATTTTTCATAAAGGAAATCCAAGGTCTGTTTCATTTCTGTTTCTGTTGAAAATCTGACGTTCAAATGCACAAGGCTATCACCTCGCGGTTCATCACCCTTATTCCAGGGAGTTTTAATTTTCTTTATTGTGAAATTTATAAATTAGTCTGACTAGTCCCCTTCGCCTTAGGCATTTCAGCCTGTGTAATTGGCTCTCCCAATCTCTGACTACTATAGGACTGCTGACTTCCTGTGCCTTCGTCGCTTTGTACAGCTCCAACACAGGCTCTCAAACGTTCCTAAATCTCTATCCTTTTGTGGATTTAACCACTTGAAGACCTTAGGTTGCTACCTTACACCGTAGGAACAAATACACTTTGAATCATAGTTACTGTGTATTCCATAGAACATTTCATTTCTATGGGAATAGCATGAAAAACCAGCATACTATTCTTTCCTAATCTTTCGTCCTTTCGGGCGCCTATAACTCTTACGATGCTGCATAGCTTTCCCTTCGTATAACCATAGTCTTCGGAAGACCGCACTATATATTCCATATCCATGGGGACTTAGGACATCAAGTTACGACTTCTTCACGCTTTATACGTGGGTGGGTACAACCACCTCGCATAGTGAAGGATTATCTCGCACACCGCCTACGGTTTTGATATACCATCATTAGCGTTGATTCTGTGTGGCAAGGGTAATTCTCCCTTGATTTTGAGATTTAAGTTCTGACAGTTCATTCTTATTCCAAAGTGATTTCTGTCGGTCGGTTTCGATAGGCTTATCAAACCTATCTTGTGCGACAACGTTTCGCACGATTCTTAAAATTGTGTGCCTCATCAACCATAATAGAATCAACACCCAACTCTTCAAAAGTAATAAGATCATCTTTCCTACTTTCATCACTCAGCTTCTTTATTTGTTCTTCCAGTTTTTTCTTTTGGCCTTCCATCTGCTTAACAGTCCATCTCTCACCATTCTTATCTTTTGTTTCTTCAATAGCATAAGAAATTTCCTCAATCTGCTGATTCAACATTCTCTCTTTGCGTTCCGCCGAAATAGGAATCTTTTCAAATTGGGAATGTGACATAATAATACAGTCATAATCACCAGTTGCAATTCGTGATACAAACTGCTTCCTCCTACTCTTTTCAAAGTCTCGCTCCGTTGCCACTAATATATTTGCCGACGGATAAAGACGAAGAAATTCGCTTGAAGTCTGCCCAATCAATGGTTTTGGTACAACTAAAATAGTCTTATTAGCTAGTCCAAGTCTTTTCTGTTCCATACATGCTGCCATCATTTCAAATGACTTTCCAGCACCAACACAATGAGCAAGTAAGGTATTCCCACCAAGCAAAATTCTTGCCACTGCGTTCTTCTGATGAGGTTTTAACTCAATTTCTGGATTCATGCCTGGAAACCCTAAATGACTGCCATCATATTCTCTTAAACGGATATTATTGAAGGTTTCATTATAATACTCTACATACTTCTGTCTTCTCTCCGGATCTGAAAAAAGCCATTCCTTGAATTTCTCCTTCATTTGATTTTGCTTTTCTCTTGCTAGCATAGTTTCATTCTTATTAACTACATAATGGTATTTGCCATCCCCATCATCCACCCTGTCCCTTACGGTTACAGTTTTAAGATTCAAAGTTTCTTCAAAAATAGAATAAGCATCCATACGGTTTGTACCATATGTCTTGGTAGCTGCCACTGACTGCTTATCTATGGACTTGTTCTCAATAAACCATTCCATACTCAACTTATTCAAATGTACTTGAATTCCAGAATTATAATACTGGCTTCTTACTGCTCTCGCTCGTCTTGGAGTATTAAGCAATTCATAGACAAATTCTTCATAGTCTATGGGCTCAATCCACGTAGTTCCAATACGCACATCAATATCAGATGCTTCAATATCTACAGGCTGAACCTTCTCTAAAGCTTCAACATTGATTGCAAATTGTGGATTATCCTTTTTCATAGCTTTTGCCAAACGAAGTTTATTCCTAACATTTCCTGATAAGTACTCATCTGCTGTTTCCCATCCTGTATTGGGATTATTTTCATTGTAGTTTTCAGGATTCAAATAAATTAAACCTTCAAGCTCCTTCACAAGTGCAGCACGCTTCAAATCCACTTCTAAAGCCTGTGAAAAAATAACTTCTTCAGATCCTTCAACATTTTCTGCTTCCAATTTATCTCTCATAGAAGTAATATCAGGCTCGTAAATACTTAATATATAGGGTATGTTTACTATTCCATATTCATTCACTGATACATTTAAAGCCTCAACTGCGGTTTCCACTCTTTCAATTATTGTCTTTGCTTTAATTGTTTGCTTATAGAACATATCTGCTTTTTTCACTTCTCCATCCTCACTTACCTCTTCTAGACTACACAGTAATGGATAATCACTGTCATCTCGAAAGGCAGTCTTATTTGATTTTGAAGTAATATATCCATATTGTTCTACAAATTTATCATATTTGGTATTTAGCTCTTTCTGCTTACTTGCAAGTTCCTCTTCACTGCATCCTTCCATCTGAATATCAATCAACTCTCTGGTTACTTGTCTAATCTCATGCAATAAACGAATGCGTTCTTCCGTGTTTTGTGATAACTCCTGCCTTACCATCTGAGAATTCTCTCTATAATAGATCTTGCCTTCAAAAAATGTATAGGTAAAGTTTCTTACATCAGGATCAGCTGGAATTATTTCCTCTGATCTTTCTTCTTCCTCTATAAACCTATCAAAATTTGTTATTTCTGCTTTGATATTACCAACGGCATTATTAAGAGCCTCATAAATGTTAAAGTTCTCATCATCATTGACACAGACTGTGTATCGGCTATCCTGTCCATAAATGCGATTATCATACTCCATGTGTCCAAGTATCATTTCTGGATGTTCTACAAAATAAGAATTCACAGCAATACCATTTTCGGTATACCCTAAATGTACCCAATCAGGCTCTATATCTATCTTCCTTTCCCTCTTTTGAAGGAATAAGATGTCTGCAGTAACTTCTGTTCCTGCATTGTCTTTGAAGGCTATATTCGGAAGTCTGATTGCTCCTACAAGTTCAGCTCTCTCAGCAATATACTTTCGGATGGCTGGATTGCTCTTATCCAGAGTTCCCTTTGTAGTTATTACCGCAACCATACCGCCAGGTCTTACCTGGTCAAGTGCTTTTGCTATAAAGTAATCATGAATACGGAAATTATACTTATTATATTTTGGATCAAATATCTTATAGTCGCCAAATGGTACGTTTCCCACAACCACATCGAAAAAATTATCCGGATAGCTTGTCTTCTCGAATCCTGTAATACTGATATTTGCTTTCTGATAAAGCTGCTTTGCAATTCTTCCAGAAATACTGTCTATTTCTACACCATACAGATTACTTCTTTGCATTGGTGTAGGAATACTGCCAAAAAAGTTTCCAATGCCCATACTAGGCTCTAAGATATTACCACCACGAAAACCAAAGTTAATAAGTGCCTGATTCATACAACTAGCAATCTCTGGTGATGTATAAAATGCATTATTAACCGTAGCCCTAGCAGCTGCATATTCCTCTTCAGTCAATAAATCTTTCAGTTCAGAATACTCATTTCTCCAGCTTGCATTATTATCATCAAAAACCTGTGCAAGTCCACCCCAGCCAACATAATTGGACAATACCTTCTGCTCCTCTGGTGTAGCAAGTCTTTCCTCAGCTTCAATCTGTTTCAATGTACGAATTGCATCAATATTCCATTTATATCTGGTCTTTGCACCACCTTTAGGTAATTCCCAAAGATTATAATGAAAATTATGCTTTTCATCTACTTTAAGTTCTGTTTTTCCGAATTCTGTTGTATTATTTAACTCAGTCCGTTTTTTTGCCTGCTCTTCACGATTCTGCTTGAAACTTTCCTGCATCGCTAAAAACTTCTGATATATTGGCTGTAATGTTACCTTATCTTCCTTTGCCATCATTGTATCATAACTTTCCCGCTGATCTATGCCACAATAATACGGCTGTTTCGTCATATAAGAAAGCACTTCATACAGTTCCCTATATCCGGTCTGTTCCACCATCCGCTGTCCAAAACGGTTTTTATAACTTATGGTTATATCATAGGGTTCTAATGTATATTCGATCAGTCCATACTTATTATTACAGTATGCTTTTCGCTCATCCTTACCATCCAAAACAATGTCTGACAAGAAATCAAGCTTATTCGGCATGAACAAATACTCAGAACTTACAATATCCTGTAGAAAGGGTTTGAATGGGGTGTAACAACTGCAATCCGAAATAAGAATCTCCATTGCATCCCGCATATCCTCATCAAGCTCTGCAATTATCTTTGCATAATCTAACTCCTCTGCTTCTGCAGCTATTTCTGCTCCATACTCAAGCATAGTTACTATCTGATCTTCTTCAAATGCTTCCTCTGGTGTCATATCATACTCTTCTTCTGTTTCATTGGTAATTCTTACGCGCTGATAACTCTCAGGTTCATCTGGAATTGCATAATCATCAAGTTCTTCCTCTTCTGATTCAATCTCTTTAAACTCTGCATTTATGATATCCTCATCTTCACGAGTTCCGTCCATTTCAATTTCATCAATTCTTGGATGTTGTGGCTGGTATGCTCCAGAAAGAATTAATGTAGCAATCTCACTTTCAACTGTCTTCCATGAAATATATTCTTCCTTTTCCCCTTCTTCATCTCTCCACTGGAGTCGTAAACCCTTGGCACCGAAAGTATCATATCCATGAAGTCCATAGCCTTCTAATGGCCATCCAGCACCACCCTGCCCATACTCTTTCTTAATAAGTTTGGCTCTCTCCGACGCCTCCATAACATTTTCAAATATTTCAGAAACCCTAGCCATACCATTTACAAAGCCTGTACCACGAAGTAATGTATGAACAATATACTCATGAGGAATTATCGCATCTTTCTTTGGTTCAACATAAGCATATTTTCTCTGAACTTTATTTTCTTGGGCACCAAAAAAGGAAGCCTGTACGTATTGACCTGCTTCCTCATTCTTACCAAAGGTATTTAGTTCCTCTAGTTCTCTATTAAGTTCATCATCTTCTAATGAAATTTCATCACTACTTGGTGAAGCACTACTTCCTCCGCCTGCATTTTCGCCTGTTCTCGCAACTTCCACATCTCCATTGTTGATGATGGATTCTGTGGTTTGTTTTTCTCCAGATATGATTCCATCAACTGATCTAGAAGCTCGTTTGCTTCCTCCTCTACTTGATGCATCTTCTCTGCCAGCTTCCCAAAGCGGTAAAGTGAGTTGTATCTTTTCCTCTCGTTTTCCTTCAGGTAACTCATTGCCATTCTTCCGTATTTGCCCAGATTCAACAAATTCCTCTCTTGCTCTTCTGGCATCTGGATATCCGGATACATTAGCCCGTCCACTTCGTGATAAGTCATTTCTACTACCATTTGCTATTCTCCTTTCTCTTTCAATGATCTTTAGGTTTTTACTAAATTCTCTAAGAACACTACAGGAGACATCGCATACGAGAGAACCAAGACGGTAAACTATCTCTTCATCCTTAATGTTTACAATTTGACTAAAATCCTGTTCTTTCACAGATAAGTCAAATCCACATCTCGTTCCTACAGCATACATTACACTCTGATATATTAACTGTTCCATACCAGATACTTGCTGCAAGCTCTCGCGTTTTTCGCTGAATTCCTTTATCACACTACCTGATAGCTGCTTCAATTCATGAAGTCTTTCCGAAAACTCCTCTTTCATTATAAACCAAACATTTGTTCCTGTAAACAGTTTTAGAGAGTTTTTCAAATCATCTCTGTTTTTACTTTCATATTGATCCACCTGACCTTCTGATACTAAAAAATCCAAATAATCTTTTAGATTATCACCGTCTAAATCCCATGTAAGTTTTACATTCTTACCTCCAGTATCACTGATATCAAATACATATCTCATTCTCGGATTTAATGCTTTTGAAGGAAATATGGCGATGCCCTTACTTCCCCGCTTAACATATCTTTCTACCTTTTTCCATGTATCATAATCTGCAACAAGAGTAGAATGAGGACGTTGGGCATAAACCATAATAATGTTATCAAACTCATATCTATAAAGCTGTCCAGCAAGCCTTAATATATCCTGCCACTTCTTAGGTGAACCCATAATAACTTGCATCTGTTCATCATAGATGACTTGAACCTTGTAATCTATACTCATTCAAGTTACTCCTTTCCACAAATCTGTTAAATTAAGTTATCCCACCTTAGTACCACCAAACATCACTTTAAATAGCTCCAGCTCCTCTTTATCAAGAGGTACAGAAAACTCCAAATCCATTGCTTTTTCCTTGGTCTTATCTTCCTTATCTTTAATCTTTCTTGCCAATCTAAGAAGCACATAACATTCTTTTGATAAGGATATGCTTTCTTTAAATGTCATTGTTTCCTCTTCAGCTAGTGCTTGGGTTTTAGCTATTCTCATAATAAGAACTTTATTAATCTTTTCTATTTCTCCAAAAGAGATAATAACAGGTGCTTTTGTAATTCCTGATATATCCCATTCCTTATGAAGTTCATTTATCAGAAACTCCATATTATTAATAATCTCTTTACTATCTCTATTCATTATACATTCCTCCATTATCTGCTCATACCTTTCTGTATCTCCATCGGTGTAAAATCCACACCTTTCATATCCTCCGCATCAAGGATAATTTCCTGTCCATAATACATTTCCATTGCTCTATCAATTGCCTCTGAAGCAGATTCCGCTTCCACTTTCTGTACTCTGGACAGGACTTCTTTAATCTCAATTTCAAATTCCTGCAACATGCTACATCACCCTCTCTTTCTATGGTCTTCCTATTAATACGATACTTCCAATGTTCGGAACTTCCCTATAAACCACTCCATAAGCTTCACCTCTTGCTTCAACTACTTTGCCACCACCTACATAAATTGCTACATGACTAATATTCTTATATTCCCCATTGTTTGTGTAGCTGTAAAAAATCAAATCTCCTGGTTGCATTTTATCAAATGACACTATCTTACCTGCTTCATTAAGTCCCTGCGCTTCTGCTGACGCTGTTGTTGCACCACCAAAACTAATGTTGATTCCTGCATTCTTCCATGAATAATATGCTAAGGAACTACAATCATAATATTTACCACTATCCCGCAAATCTTCACTGTATGGATAACCCACTCTATGAAGTGCATAAGAGCAAACAGATTTTTGTGTATTATCCTGAATACCTGCCAAAGTGGCATTGATTTCATCCTCTGACAAAGAACATACACCCGGATCTCCGCCACCTCCACCACCAGTACCTCCTAACATGGATAAGTTTTCAGGACTCATGATTTCTTCTAACATCTTTACTTCATCACTGTTAAATCCGTACTCAGAAATCATATCCCGATAAGATTTCAAAGTGACATTTACATAGAGGTAGGTGGTTGTTGTCGTAGAAGTTGTTCCATCTACATTTGTGACTGTCTCTGTTTTAGAGCCTGTAGATGTGGTATAGGAACACATATCATGAATTACCGACTGCAAACAAGCCTTTGAAATATCATTCATAATGGTTGCTGTATCACCTACACCATACTTCACCATATACACTGCTAAAATGTCATAATAGTTAGAAGGTATTGCATCAATACCTTTATAATCCACATATACAATCTTGCCTGCATCATATCCAGTATGTTCATTTGCAAGCGTATTTACATCTCGATTAAACTCTGCCACATAAGCACTTGCCACTGTCTGAACAGTATCTCCAGCTTCAAGAGGTGGAAGAAATATAGAAAACGGTGAGTTATAAATGCTAGCAACAACAGCTATTACAGGAATTGTAATCATTGCTACAATAAGAACCAATAATAAAAGCACCAATCCAATCATCGGTGCCACTGTTTTAATCCAGAGCATACCTTTCCTTGTAATCAAGTCTTTTACCAGCTTTGTTAAACTATCTTGTTGATTATCCTGCGCCTTCATCTTATCCAGAAAAAATTTTAGTTTTCGGGTTCTATTCGCTATCTTTGTATTCTTTGCTTCATCCACTACTCTAGCTTTATATCTGGCAGCAATTCCAGTTACATTTCCAACACCCGGAGCAACCGCAGTTCTTGCTGCTGTGGTTGTAGTTGTTTTTGCTGTCTTTACTCCAAACTTTGAATCCTTTTTTGCAGTTTCCTTTGTTGAATTATTAGCTGTTTCCTTAACTACATCTTTAGCAGTTTTATTTGCAGATTTCTTCGCAAGTCTTTTCCTAGCTTCTACCTGCTTGATCTTACGTTTCTTCTGCTCGATTACCTGCTTTTTAAAAACTCTAGCACCACTAGATGCGATTCCTGTCACTGGCCAAAGAGCTTCATGAGCCATATAAGCTGCCTGCTGTATTTCATGACCACCTTCCATTTGGTCTGTAGCCACCTTTGCACCTACTGCAGCTGCGCTCCCTGCAACATGAAGATTCACCTTCTTGACCTTAATAGACTGGTTTGATTCCTTTATATTTCTGCGAAACTTAGTAATACCATGCTCTCTAACATTATCTAAACCATGTACTGTACTTTTTTGATAGGTTTTCTTTCCCTTCTGCTTCCAATATTGCGAAATACTATTTCGAACTTTACCGGATTCCGAACTTACAGTACCATCTTTAATCTTAGAACTTCTATTTACGGTATATATGTTACTGCCTTTAATAGAAGCATTCTTCGGTTCATGAGAATGAATCTTGGTTTTCTGCTTTGTATGGATTACCATTGACTTATCATCGACTTTCTTAATTTTCAAGATTCTCACCTCTTCTCTAAAATAAAATAAGCCGCTAAGGAGAAAACATCTCCCTAACGGCCATGTATCGTTATTAACATTCAACATGTCTATACTATTAAGATTTGTGTCAATCCATCTCATTGTCAAATTGGAAATTATCATTCTTAGAATCATGTTCAAATACTGAAACAATATTTCAAGAAAATATATCTATATTGCATTAGTACTTTTTCACTGGTATCCACAATTCGCAAAACATACCTTTTTTTCCTTTTTCAAAATAGATCTCATAATCGGTATGATCTGAAGCTTCATATCCCATCTGTGGTAAAAACTCTTTATAGAATCGAGTCCATGCTTCACTAATACAATCACCATTTTCTCCAAAACATTCAAATACTACATACTGCTGCTTTGCAGTAATCCAAAAGCTATATCCCTTCTGTTCCATTTCACTTTGGTTAAATTCTTCTGTCTTATCATCAATGATAATCCCTATTCCATAATCAAATGTTGTCTTTCCTTCCTGTGTAGGAGAACAAAGTCCATATAAATCTTTTTTCCCCTCTGGTCTTAATTGACGTAATGCTTCCACTAGGTTTGCCTTGTGACATTCATTCCAAAAATCTGGTATTTCATGATTTCCCTCTTCATTTATGCTTTCATTAGAGAATGCTCTCACCAAGCATATAAACCTCTGTTCCTCTTTTACTTCCATACGATAGTCCATACTTTTACCACCTTCCATTGATATTTTAATGTTTAAGGGATTAAAGAGGCATAATTTAGTTCCTTGCTTTTTCGCATATTTTGGGGAAACGCCATGAAAACGTGTAAATGCTTTCGTAAAGCTCTCCGGAGTATCATAGCCATACTTTAGCGCTACATCAATCACTTTTTCATCTGTTTCCATTAATTCCACTCCCGCAAGTGACAATCTTCGATTCCGAATATAAGTATTGGCCGTCATTCCTGCCATAATACTAAATGTTCGATGAAATTCATAACTTGACATATAAACCATATCTGCTACATCTTCATAATTAATATCATCTAGTAGATGAGCTTCCATATAGTTAATTGCTTGCTGAAGCATCTCGATCCATGCCATCTTGTATCCTCCCTTCGTTACGTCATTATAATATCAAATTAAGCATTAGGTTTCCTGTCCAAACTTGTGCACTTTTGACATTTTCCCTATAACATCAATCATAAGAGAAGTAATAATTTAACTTTGTTTCTTGCCTATTTAAACAGATTATTCTAAAGTAAACCAAAGACCAGTGTTTCTTTGACTATTATACCAAAGAAGCACTAGCCACTCAATCAGTTCCCTATACTTATACAAAATCTTTAAGCAATGCTTCCTGTTTCTTCTCCTCAATCTTCTCATGGATATTGGTATTATAAAGCCTATACAGATCAGTATCCTTACTAATCTGATTATCAAACGGAATGACTACCGAACCACACTTGATAAGTCCCATACCTGATGAAGTATTGGTTACAAATCGAAGCTGTGCCTCAGATACCCCAATTACCTCCGCCATTTTGGAACTGTCCGTATTCGCCTGCTTTAGAAGTGCTACAAACTCAGAGTTTGCAAGCATTGTAGTTGCTGTATAATTCTGAAGCAAATCAACGACGTTCTGCGTAATGCCAGTACAAAGCCCACCCTGCTTTCTAACTTTCTTCCAAAGCTGTTGCAAATACTTTGCTGAATACTCAGAATTCAAAAGCACATGAAATTCATCAATATAAAGCCATGTTGCCTTTCCCTTTTGACCATTCTCAACGATTCTCTGCTGTATTGCCTCCATCATAACAAGCATCGTAATAGGACTTAACTCTGTACCCAAATCTCTGATTCCATACACGGTAAAGCGGTTGTCCACATCCACATTGGTCTGGTGATTGAAAATATTTAAGGAACCTGTAACAAACAATTCAAGTGATAATGCAATATCCTTTGCTTCCTCTTCTGGCTGAGATAACAGAAGCTTATAGAAATCTGTCATAACAGGAATATACTTCTCCTTGCTTCTGGCAATGTCGATATAAAGCTTTCTCACACATCTGTCAATGATTGACTTCTGACGGGAATTTAAGCTATCACCAATACACTGTTCGCAAAGACCCAGCATAAATTCACCCTTTTCTCTTACCATTCCTTTGGAATCATTTGGATCAAGATTCCATACATCCAGTTCCAGTGGATTCACAAAGTTATCTGTATATGTGGACATATTCACAACCGTTCCGCCGTAAGTATGGGCAATATCAAAATACTCATTCATTGGATCTATACAGATTATCTCATCATTTCCCGATAAAAATACTGACCCCATTTCCATTTTACAGAAAAAGGACTTACCAGAACCAGGTACTCCAAATACAAATCCATTCCCATTAATTAGCTTCTTTCGATTACCGATATTTACATTCTTTGAAATCTGATTGATTCCATAATAATTACCTGTTACATCGTTAAGTTCCTGAACGTTAAATGGCATTAGCACAGCAAGCGACTGTGTAAGAAGTGTTCTCATTGTTTCCACTTGCCTTACTCCAATTGGAAGAGCTGTATTAAGAGCCTCTCTCTGTTTTAGATAATGAGTATCAATGGTACAACTATTACGTTTACCAATAGCTTCTACTGTCTCGCAGATACTTTCAAGTTCTTTCTTGCTTTCTGCCATTATAATGATAGTCACTGCCACATAAAACAAACATTGGTCATTCTCACGCACATCATCCATTATCGCCTCAATTTCTTTCTTCTCAGTTCTCTTTGCATAAGAGATTTCTGTGGCAAAGTCATTGTTTTTATTACGAACCCTCTGCTGCTTAATAATGTCAGATTCAATACCAAGGTATTTCCTCTGGAGTACCTTAGTTGTCAAATCTTTTGGAACTGGCACAACATCAATACTTGTGATAGAATGCACTGGCATTGACGTAATTTCATTGATAAATCGATCTGAAAGGTTGCTAGGATATTTCTTAATAAAGAGTGCCCTGCAAAATTTACTTTCGTCCTCAAAATGATCTGGAAAATACTTAATCATTCCATTACAAAGATCATTACGGAAATCGCTTCCAACCTTCTTAGCCTGCTTGATATCAAAATCGAAGCTCCCTTCATCTCCTAAATGATAATAATCATAGAGCACATGAAGTCTCTCATTACCAGATAAAGGGATAATTTCCGTTCCAAGCTCTATAAAAGCCTTGTGAATTGTTGCCTCTAAGGTAGCAAACTGTGCCTTTGCTTCCTCAAAGTTCTTTCTCTCAATTGTAATTGTCAGGTATCTTTCCTGCTCAATTCCCTGTCTTCCTTCCACTATCTTCTCTTCAATAATGTCATTGTAGATTTTTCGGAAGTTATTAAACCCATCCTCCTGTTTTGCAATCAGCACTTTCTCTCGGAGTTCTGTCATGTTCTTGTTTTTGTTGTTGATTGTTATCTTGTAATTACAATCAAGGGAATTTAAGAACTTACAGTATCTTTCAAAAACGC
>Ga0255363_100132_pt1 | contig 17215 bp, 20 predicted proteins | sample GFST100metaG_FD_186007 | JGI IMG/M metagenome (GOLD analysis project Ga0255363, IMG submission 186007) | Peat soil microbial communities from Stordalen Mire, Sweden - G.F.S.T100 | ecosystem: Environmental > Terrestrial > Soil > Wetlands > Peat | place: Sweden: Norrbotten County, Stordalen Mire... | reverse complement strand
CCACCGTGAGCCAGCTTCTTTTCAAGAGTTATTTTCATAAGTTCCTTTGTTGGTGGACTCATATCCTTATACCCTTGTCCAAAAGGAACTACCGTAAAACCTAACCCCTCAAGATTCTGTACCATCTGAACAGCTCCCCAGCGATCAAAAGCTATTTCCTTGATGTTATATTTCTTTCCTAGTTCCTCAATAAAGGTTTCAATAAAGCCATAGTGAATAACATTTCCTTCTGTAGTTTTTAAGAAACCTTTTTTCTGCCACACATCGTATGGTACATGATCTCTTTTTACTCTAAGCTTTAAATTATCTTCTGGAATCCAAAAGTAAGGAAGAACGTAATATTTATCATCCTCAGTTGTTGGAGGAAATATTAAAACAAAAGCTGTTATATCATTTGTACTTGAAAGGTCAAGTCCTGCATAACACTCTCGTCCTTTCAATTTATCCGCATCAACAGCAAAAGAACATTTATCCCAAATATCCATAGGCATCCATCTTACTGATTGTTTTACCCACTGGTTAAGTCTCAGTTGCCTAAATATATTTTCTTCTGCAGGATTTTCTTTAGCACTTTGGATTGCTGTTCGAACCTTTTCAATATCTATAGTATGACCAAGTGATGGGTTTGCTTTGTACCAGTTTTTCTCATCAGTCCAATCATCATCATCAGCTATTCCATAAATTGCAGGGTAAAAGGATTTGTCTATTTTTCTACCTTCAATGATATCTATTGCCTTTTGATGTTGCTCAAAGCATATAGAATTTCTATCTGTGCCTGCTGTAGTGATTAAAAAAAACAGAGGTTGCGTTCTTGCATCCCCTGAGCCTTTAGTCATAACATCAAATAACTCTCTATTAGGTTGGGCATGAAGTTCATCAAAAACAACTGAGTGAACATTAAGTCCATGTTTTGTATAGGCTTCAGCTGATAGTACCTGATAAAAACTATTTGTTGGTTTATACACTAATCTTTTAACTGACATTATTGGTTTTATTCTTTTCTTAAGTGCTGGACATTGCTCCACCATTTCAACAGCAACATCAAATACAATAGAAGCCTGCTGTCTATCAGAAGCACATCCATAAACTTCAGCACCCCATTCATTATCACCACAGGCCATTAAAAGTGCTACTGCTGCTGCAAGTTCTGATTTACCATTCTTCTTTGGGATTTCTATATAAGCAGTATTATACTGACGGTATCCATTTTCTTTTACATTACCAAATATATCTCTAATGATTTTGTCTTGCCAAGGAAGTAAATCGAAAGGAACACCTCTCCACTGACCTTTTGTATGCTTTAAGCAGTTGATAAAACTTGCAGCTCTCTGTGCCTTTGCTTCATCATACATTATTTCATCTCTCCCCTTAGCATCATTTCCATAGGGTCAAGACTATCATTAGAACCTTTATCTGTAACAATCCTACTTCTTGAAGATGGTGTAAGTCCAAACTGTTCACAAAATTTAATCATTATCTTAAGATAAGATTGGGCAATAGACACCTGTGGCACTTGTTGCCAATAACCACTTGGTGTTTTAACAATTGTTCCATGCTTTGATATAAATTCTTCTGCCTGTTTCCAACGTGCATAAGCTTCACAATATCCTGCAAAGGCTGCCATATCAACTTCTGTTAATATACCAAGATCCTCAAGCTGTTTTGCTACCCTTCGCCATTCCTTTTTAGCTTCTGCATCAAGCCACGTTGGACACTTTGGTGCTTTTTTATTTGGCTTTGGTTCAGATTCATTAAGTGCTCTTTTACCTGGATTGCCCTCCAGTTCTTTTACTGCTGTTGGCTTTGGCTTTCTTCCTCTTTGTGCCATAGATTTCACCTCCAATCTTTAAAATTTGGCATAAGAAAAGAGCCTACTATTTAGCAGACTCTTCATATAATTTTCTTTTTATATTTAACCTCTTATACCTTTATAATTGTAATTGCCTTTCTTGATTTCTTCATGTTCAGCCTTGACTGCTTTTTCATAATCTTCATCTTTCTTTTCTTTTTCAGAACAATCCATGCAAAGGCAATCCGTATTAAACCTTGACATGATTCTACCTTTAGCTAAAGAATCACCACATCTATCACAAGTTTTCTGCGTAAAAAATCTATCCATATATTTTCCTCCATTATTTAAGTTAAGATAAGCATTCTGAGTATGAAATCATCAGCGGTTTTAAATTAATTCCATTGTCACAATACCCTCTAGCAATTACATTGAAATAATATTCTGTTGGAGATGCTACCATATTGGTATATTCACTTGTCATAATATAAACCATAGCTTTTGTAGCTTCACCATCCATCATAACTTCAACTTCCTTTTTAATATATAACCTAGGGAAACCCTCATATAAATCAAGTGCTGTTTCACAACCCTCAGTTATTTCCCATAAAACAATTGGTACTGTTCTACCTTTACAAGGTTCAATATTGGCAACCCCTTTATATGTTCCCCTAAAAGTTAGTTTATAATCATCAAGCGTTCCAGTTCCTATATTCTTAGCCTTTGGACATCTTTGTTTCATTTGTTCCAAATTCATATTTGAGCCATATGCAACATACAGCTTTGTTTTTTCTGCCATTTTATCATTTCTCCTTTATAATATTTAGTTTGCCACAAAGGTAATTGTGTTGTACTTTGTGGCTGTAATTTTAGTTTCAAGCAATCCTTGGTGTTCTCCAAGCTGCATCCCCATCAAGGGATTTCATAAGGTGCTGTCTACAATTTTTAAACTCATCTCCTATAAGTCCAAGTCTAAGCAGCCAACACCTAAAGGTATATTTTTCGTTATCAGTATGGGTACGTTTTGCACTGGCACTCTTTTGTCTTAAGGCTTGTTTACTTATCGCTAGGCAGAAAACTATGTAACTTCTGATTTTGCCTGCATGCATAGTCCCATTAAAAAGTCTAAATTCAATTGTGCCTTTAGTAAAAGTACTGTGCAAATTTAGTCCATGATATCTGCTCGAGTGGTAATGCCTTCCTCTGCTTTCAACACCGTAACCGCTATACCAAATATCCGCCAGTTGTTTTAAGGTTTTAGGTTTTTTCTTATTTATGGTTTCAATCAAATTCTCATTGACCTTCTTGCAATATCTAACTCTTGCAGGGTCTATCTCAAGACTTTTGTAAATCAAATCTTCCTTTGAAGCCATAAGGTTAACCAAGTTCTTTAAGGTATTTGGTGTATGTTCTTTTGCACCTATGTGAATATGAATACCGCATTGAAGCTTGCTTTCACTTACCGCACCTGCATGCCTAAGTTGCCTAATAAGTTCTTGCAGTGTTTCAATATCCTCATCATATTTTAAAATTGGTGTTACTAGTTCCACACTATATTCCTTATTTGCTGATACAAGTTTTCCTCTTGAGGTTTTCATTGTTTGAATGCTTGCATCACTCATTATTTTCCACACTCTGCCATCTGGTGTTGTTACTTTGTAGGTATCGTAGTTATCAAATGTTTTTTCAACTACTCCTCCTAAAAACTTTGCTGCAACTTGTGCGGCTTTCTTTCTGGTAATCCCTGTCATTTCAATTTCTACACCAATTGTTTGGTTTTTCAATGTTTTCTACCCCTTTCAAAGTGTGTTTATTACCTTTTGGTAGTGTACATATTACCTCTGAAAGGGGTACATAGCCAGTTATATATGCTAGATTCTATCAAATAAAACACATGATTTTAACGACAATTTTCCTCTTATAAAAACACTCTCAAAAATCAAGGAAGGTCATATAACTCACAACCTTCCTCTTTTACATCAGCGTATTTAATTTTTTCACCATTTCTTAATAGAAACACACTATCCTCAGTTTCTACTTGTTCAATATATCTTTTAACAATAACATCTGCATACTTTTCATCAAGTTCAATAGTATTGCAAATTCTATCTGTTTGCTCACAAGCAATAAGAGTTGAACCACTTCCACCAAAGGGGTCAAGAACAATAGAATTAGTTAAGCTTGAATTTGTTATAGGATACGCTACTAATGCTATTGGTTTCATTGTTGGATGGTATTTTGATTTTGTTGGTCTGTCAAAATTCCAAGTGGTTCTTTGTTTCCTATCCGCATAAAACTTATGTCCAGCAGTAGGTTTCCAACCTACAAGCACAGGTTCATGATTATATTGATAATCACAACGTCCCAGTACTGGTGAGTTCTTTACCCAAATACAAGTTTGATGACAAAAGAATCCTACATCTTTAAAGGCTACTCTAAAATTTACAGTTTCCTTATCTGCGTGGAACACATAAATAGAACCACCATCTGCAAGACTTTCATACATACCCTTGTAAGCATTGAGTAAAAACTCATGAAACTTTTTATCATCCATGTTGTCATTTTGAATTACACCTGCATTCCCTTCATATGCCACATTGTAAGGGGGATCTGTCACAACAAGATTTGCTTTTTTCCCATCCATAAGTTTTGTATAAGTTTCAAGCTTTGTGCTATCACCACAAATTAAACGGTGCCTACCTAACAGCCAAACATCCCCTTGCTTTGTAATTGGAGTTTCAGGAAGCGGCTCATCAAAACCATCTTCTTTGACACCTTTAGGATGCATTTCATTAAACAGTTCATCAATTTCTGGTGGATCAAATCCCGTAAAGGATGTATCGTAATCAAGAGATTGTAAATCCTTAATTAAATCAGCAAGTAGTTCTTTATTCCACTCACCACTTATTTTATTAAGAGCAATGTTAAGTGCCTTTTCCTTAGTTTTATCTACATCCACAATTACACAATCAATCGCAGTAACTCCAAGTGTCTTTAATACTGATATTCTTTGGTGACCACCAATTACTGTTAAGTCCTTATTTACGATAACAGGATCTACATAACCAAACTCATTTATACTATTCTTAATCTTTTCAAACTCACTGTCTCCTGGCTTTAACTTTTTCCTTGGATTATATTCAGCAGGTACAAGAGAATCTATTTGTAACTTTTTAAATTCCATTATCGTCCCTCCAAAACCTATCTTTTATGTAGCAGTTATGACTACAATACTTCCGTTTCTTATTACCATAAACGGTAAACTCTTTGCCGCAGTGAAAACATGTGTATTTGTAAGTAGCATCTTCACTTTTATTTCTTTCACTTTGATTTTCACGCCACCATTTCCGCCTACACTCTTCGGAGCAAAATCTTCTGTTTCTACCTTGGTCTTTTTGCTTAATAGGTTTTTCACAACAAACACATAGTAGATTTTTCTTTAATTTTTCTTCAATATTTAACGAAACTACACATGAAGCTCCATCTAAATTATTACGCTTACAAAAGCTTCGAATGCTATCCCTAGATAATCCTAAAAGTGCTGCAATCCCTTTGTATCCAATGCCTTTCAATCTTAATTCTCTTATCTTTTCTTTTTCATAATCCGTCATGTGTGCTGCTCCTTAAAATAAACTTTTACGCAATAAAAAAAATAACCACAAACTCTTGTAGCTACTTAATTTGAACTTTCTATTTTGCGATTTCTTAGTACCCCCCTTGCTTAATTCTGCGAAAATTCACATGAAGGGAAGCACCCGGCCTTTTTAAGCCATTTCACAGCGATTTATCCCCCCATCCGGGTATGTTCCCACAAATGCTTCCATGTCCTATGTAGTTTTATATCACTTACGTGTTTTTGATTAATCTGATAATCACTTGCCACTTTCTTTTGAGGTTCTCCACTTCTTGCTCTCCTTTCAATTTCCAATACATCTACAGTTTTTAATTTAGCTGCTAAACTTTTTTCACCAAACCTTAAACATGCTGCGGTACCGTGCCTAATAGAATCCTGTATGTTTTCTAAAGCTGTTCCCCATTTTAAATTTTCAACTCTGTTATCTAATGGATTGCCATTTAAATGCCTACATACAAAACCTTCTGGTTTATTACCAACATAAGCCATTAAGACTAATTGATGCACAGGCATTTTAACCTTAACAGATCTTTTGGTGTCTTTACTTATTTGCACATGCAAGTAACTTTTATGTATTCTTTGTTTTAATACTCGTTGTTGGCCAGATCTAGTTGAAATTATTTTCCCATCTTCTGAAGCAAAATAACCTCGATATCCTGGTATTTCTTTCATTCTTGCACCAACCTTCTATTTTTAATAGAAAAAAAGAGGTTGCATATATAATCTGCAATCCTCTCAAACTAATTATTTAAATCAGTACGTATAAATTTTATTTTTATTTCCCCATCTGCCATCTTTTTTTGCTGTTTTCCTGTCATGGCACTGCTTACATAAAGCCTGCCAGTTACTTTCATCCCAAAACAAATCTTCATCACCTTTATGAACTTCCATGTGGTCCACAACAGTTGCAGCTTTAATAACATCTTTAGCTTCACACTCTACACAAAGAGGATGCTCTTGTAAAAATTGTTTCCTTAACTTCTTCCATCTGCTAGTATTGTATAAATGTTTAAAAGGTCTGCTTGTCCTATTGTATTCACTATCAACTTGTTTTTTATGCTTATCACAATACCTTTCTTCTGTTAATTCTGCACAACCTTGAAATCTACAAGGTTTTCGTGGTTTTCTTGGACACATTTCTAATTCTCCTTGCCATTCTACCTTTACAAGATGTCTTTGCTTTAGAAACAACTTCTGTTTTCTTTTCTGTTACAACCTTCACTTTGTTTTCTTCTTTCATGATGCATTTAGGAAAGATACACATTAAAGTGTTTTCGCTTATCTTATTGCTCCAAATGCATCTTTTACATTTATGATTAGCCATTTATATTCCTCCATATAAAAAACACCCACCATTTTCATAGCAGATGCCTTTTGAATATTTCTCTATAATATTACTAAAGCAGATTTGTTTCGTCTTTTTCGTCATCTTTTTAAATTTTATCTATTTATAACTTTGGCATTCTTGCCATTCCTTTTCTGTGTGAAGAATATGATGCTCTACGTTTTTTACATCTTTCACAAGTATATTTTCTACTTGGTATATAATTTAATGAAAATGTTTCTTCACCACAAATATGACATGGTGGAAAGTAAGCACTACTGCCCTTACCTTGTTTTTCGTATCTAATGCCATCTGCCAATGCATCTTTATAACTCATTTTTCATCCTCCATTACATTGTCCCATACTATTAATAAATCATATTCTGTTCGTCATTTTCGTCCACTTTCATTTGTTTTAAAAATTTATTGTGTTTTTTTCTTGGATACTGCTCATCATGTTCACCGATACTAAATGCTACCTGTTGCCAGCTTAATCCGTTAATATATCTTAGTGAAATGATCATTCTTATTTGGCTATCCTCGATACTTTCTATGTATCTGTTAAGCCTATTAAGTTCATAGAAACACTTCTTCAAGTTTAAATCTAGTAGTTCTTTAAGGTCTGCAATCTCTGCAGCATATTTTCCAACTTTATCTGAAATGCCAGAAGCATGTGGCATACCTGTTATTCTTGAAGAGGTAGAGGTGGCAATACAATCTAGCTCTGTTAATCTACTTTTAAGTTGTTCAATTTCTCTATTTAAATAATATAGCTGTGATAACTCTTGTTTAGTCATTAACCCCACCTCCAATTCTTGCTTTAACAGCATTTATTAAAGTATCTTGTCCTATTTCTTTTTTACTTAAAGATTTTATAACATCTTCATCAATTGTTCCTTTAGTAGTAATGTGATGAATAATAACTGTTTCTTTTTGTCCTTGCCGCCATAACCTTGCATTAGCTTGTTGGTATAATTCCAAACTCCACGTTAGTCCAAACCATATAACAGTACTTCCACCAGCTTGAAGATTAAGTCCATGTCCTGCTGAAGCTGGATGTGCAATTGCTATTGGTATTTTACTATTATTCCACTTTGAAATATCCTCTGATGTGTTTAATTCAGCTACTTTAAATTTACTCATTATCCTATCCTTGTCATGCTGATAAGCATAAAATATAAGAACTGCTTTTCCATTAGCTGCTTCAATTAAATCCTCTAAAGCATCAAGCTTTTTGTTGTGAATGTTTTTTACCTTTTTAAATTCATCATACACAGCACCATTTGCCATTTGAAGTAACTTATTTGATAGTGCTGCTGCATTTACTGCATCAATATCCCCATCTGTAAAAGGTAATATCATTTCATTTTCTAGTTTTTTATATAGAGCCTGTTCCTTTTCTGACATTTGAACTTCAACTACATTATCAATTCGCTGTGGCATTTTCAAATAATCACAGGCTTTCATGCTAACGCATATATCAGAAATTTTATTATAAATCTGTTCCTCTGCCCCTTCTTTTAGCTTATAACTAAAGATTACTTGCTGATTTCTCTTGTCAGGAACGAAGTATTCATTTCTGTAATTAGTAATGAACCTTCCTAATCTTTCACCCATATCAAGTAAGTTTATCTGACTCCACAAATCCATTAAACTATTTGGTGCTGGTGTACCTGTAAGTCCCACTATTCTTTTTACCTTAGGTCTAACTTTTCTAAGTGCTTTAAACCTTTTAGCTGTAGGTGATTTAAAGCTTGATAATTCATCTATTACCACCATATCAAAATCAAATTTATTATTATCACAAAGCCACTCCACATTTTCACGATTTATAATATAAATATCAGCCTTGCGTGTTAGTGCCAATCTACGTTCTTTTTCATTACCTAAAACTTTTGAAATTCTAAGTTCTTTTAAATGCTCCCATTTCCCACATTCTTTGCTCCAAGTATCATGTGCTACTCTAAGCGGAGCAATTACGAGCACCTTTGAAAACTCAAAATAATCAAATAGCAAAAGCCAAATTGCCGTTAATGATATTACTGTTTTCCCAAGTCCCATATCAAGCATTAAACCACAAGCAGGATGGTTTATAATAAATTCTTCAGCATACTTTTGATAATCATGTGGCACATATTTCATCAAGCACTTCTCCAATCTTCGCCTTGTCATCTAAGCAATAAACTAAAAAACCTAATGATTCCAATTGTCTTTTTCTCTTTATTTGAAGTGGTCGCATTTGCTTTCCAGGAGCTTTAAGCTCAATAAAAGCAAGTTTCCCACCTTCCATCATAATTACCCTATCTGGAACCCCTATCATTCCAGGGGAAATAAACTTTAATGCTAACCCTCCACGTTTTTTAACTTCTTTGGTAAGTACCTGCTCCAGATGTTTTTCGGAATATACCATAACCACAGTCTTTCCTCTCCATTCACTAATGTCACTGTTTGCACACCTAGTTTTTCTTTTACTTTTTTAACTTCTTTTTTAGTCATTCCATGAAGTGCTGCTATTTCATAAACTTTTGTATATTCTACAAAATCATTTTCTAATATATTTTCTATAATATTTTTCATAATATTTACATAAATTCTCCTTTCAAAATTAGTGGAACAATAGTTGGAACAAAGGTGCTAAAAACCCTATCGCGTGTTATATCACATATTACATGGTATATACTACTTATTTATTATTATTTATCTCAAAGGAGATTTTCTTGTTTCTTGTTCCATCATACGTCTAAAACTGGCTAAGTAACTGACTCCTTTAATGGAACAAACCCTTGGTACAACCTAACGGTTCATTCCCTTCGTTCCTACTGATTTTGGAACAATCTTTCATTGAATTATTCTTATTCCACTCTCATAAATGCTCTTTGTTTATTGTAAATTGGAAATCTTGTAGCACCACTTTTCGTTCCAGCGTAAGACTTCCAATTTTCAATTCTAGCCATTATTGCAGTAATCTCATAAGAGTCACCCTTCTTAAGATTAGCCGAATCTTTTCCAAAACACTCACACCATATTTCCATAGGACAAACAAGTTTACGCTTTACTGTACCAACTGTAGGGCTACTAAGATCTCCTCCACTTAAGATGTTTCTTCGTTCATATAAACTCATAGAACTCCAATTCTCTGGCAATAATTTTTCAAGATACTCTCTCACTAATCCCTCACGGTCATCAGTTTCCATAGCATCAGCCTGTTCATCTATGGCTATTTGTGCCTCATCACCTTTAAGGAATAAATCTTCACCATTTCTATATACAAATAATGCTTCTGCCCAGATTTCATTTATTTCTTTTAAATCCCATGCTTTTTTTATGCTATTGCCACTAACTCTAACAGGCCAAAATCTACGGTTTCCAGTGATATCTCTTAAAAAGCCTGTTTCACTATTTGTACTACCTACTATTACACACTGCCTTGGATGGCTTTCAACATTAACCCCATAACTAGCACGATATTTATCATCTGTTCTTGAAACAAAAGATTTTACGGTTTCTACATCTGTTTTCTTTATTCCAGCAAGTTCTCCAAGTTCAAGTAACCAATATCCTTGAAGTTTTTCAGCTGCAGCTTTATCTCTCATATCAGTTATGGTTAAACTGTCAGAAAACCACTTAGTTCCTAGTCTTTCAAAGAACGTACTTTTTCCTATACCTTGAGGACCATTAAGTATTAAAACACTATCAAATTTTGTACCAGGTTCATAAATTCTTGCAACTGCTGCCACAAGTGTTTTCCTTATTACTGCCCTTGAGTAATCATTATCTTCTGCTCCCAAGTAATCAATTAAAAGTGTATTTAGTCGTTCTATACCATCCCAAGCTGGCAAAGCATCTAAATACTCCTTGATAGGATGGTATGCCCTCTCTGCTGCAACTGCAATAAGTGCTTCTTTTGTTTTAGTTGGTGACCAAACCCCATAGGTCTTATCAAAATACACTTTAAGTGCTGACATATCAGAATCATTCCACCCTCTTTTAACCTGCTTCCAAGATAATTTGCCTTTAACATCAATTCCGTCGCGGTGCTGATTGTACGCTATACCTTTTAAATTCTCATCATTTTGCATAATAACAACAAGATTTTGTAGGTCATCTTTTATTTGTCCACTTTTATTGATAGATAACTTTTCGTACCAATTATCATCAGCTATAGTGAATTCCGTGTTTGCTTGCTCTATACGTTCCTGTGCTAGATGTTTTTTAACATTTTCATCAGCAATACACAATTCCTGCATTGCTTTATAAGAAGGCAATTTTGATGGAGAGGTATCCTCATCAACCTTACTATCAAGTTCTCCAAATTTATGGAGCCTTACTAAATCAAATGCATTACATAATTTACTGCAAGCTGGGTCTGTAGCGTGATGTGAAAAAGCAAACTTATCATCATAAATTAGTACACCAGCAGTTGAATCAGCAGGAACATAATCATACCTACCTTCAATTAAACTTGGATTGTAAACATCAGATAGATATTTATCAATAGCTGCTCCAATGGTATAAGTTCTACAAAATACTCCTATCAGCCCTTCCTTTTCTAGTGGGTCAGCTTGTTTTGAAATGTTGTGTTTTACAATACTTGTCTGCCTTGAGGATACAGGCCATTGACTGCTATCATGCCAATCTTTATATCTTGAAAGCGCCTTATCAGGGTCTAACAGAATACCTTCTTGCTTTTCAAAAACAAATTCTCCATCGCTTGAGGTAGAGGGCCAATACATTAGTCTTGTGGGTTCATAAGTAGTATCATCAAATTGCTCTATTCCAATATCCGAAGCTACCATTCTACTTACTGCTGTGTATTCATCGGCAGTAACATTTCGTGATAAAGGGATTATTAATCTAAGTCTTGGTTTTTCAGAAGTGTGTTTATGGGTAGAATAAATACAGCAAGTAAAATCATAGAACATAGTGATTTGCTCCCATAAGCCACCATCTGCATAATCCATATCAAGTGTTAGCATTGAGCGGTATTCAACAAATCCTGTTTTTCGCTTACCATCTTTTAATCTCCCACCAACAAATCCACCTACATCTTTAGCATTATCCTGCTTTTGTTTTGGCAACTTTTTATATTCTTCTACTGTTTCAGCCGTCCTTATGGTTGTCTTAACTTTATTTAAAAAATCATCCCATGAAATCTCAATGTTTTTCCATACCTTTTCTTTTCTTGAGTTTGCTACTGCTATTATCAAATTAACACCCCTCTATTAATCCTTTCTGTAATACTCACACTCGAATCCATCTGCACGTAATGGTAAGTCTTTAGCCCATTCTGGAGCAACAGCCATGATGTCACAAGCATCTTTTAATGACCCAAACCCCGTTGGAGCTTCAATAACTACTTCGTCATGTATGTGAATAACTATGTCATAGCCTTTTTCTGCTACTCGAAGCATAGCCTCAGCCAATAAATCACGAGCAGTAGCTTGCACAATATTTTCTACTAGCTTTGGTCCATAGGTTTCTATCCGTTCCCATTTTTTCGTAGCACCAATCCCTTCATAGGTAATAGCATCTCTTCCAAACTTGTTAGGTTCAATTCTAGGTTTAATATAGGATAGCTTTCTGCCACATGGTAAAGTGATAAATAGGATTCCACTTTCATAGTGGATTTTAATTTTACCAACAACTACAGAAGTTTTCTCCTTTACTGCCTTAAGTGCTGCTTTATCAATGTTCCACCATAGCTTTGTTATATTAAGATTTGCCTGCCTCCAAGCAGTAACAAGTCCTTGAAGTTCTTTTTCATCTACTCCCATATCAAGAGCACCCATTGCTGTTAATGCTCCAACTGATCCACCATAACCAAGTGCCAATTCTGAAATCTTACCCTTTTGTCTAAGTGGTGAAGTCTTTGTAATTTCTTCAATAGGAACCTTAAACATTTGACTAGCACTGGCTTCATAGATTTTACCGTGGGTTGCAAACACATCCATACGCCATTTTTCACCTGCAATCCATGCAATTACCCTTGCTTCAATAGCCGAGAAATCCGCTACAATAAATCTGTGGTTAGGTTTTGGTATGAACGCTGTTCTAATAAGTTCCGAAAGCAAATGTGGTACACTTTCAAATAAAAGTTCTAAATCTTCAAATCTGCCTGCTTTAACTAAAGTTCTTGCTAACGTTAAATCTTTTAAATGGTTTTGAGGTAGGTTCTGTACCTGTACCAATCTGCCTGCCCAACGTCCAGTTCTATTAGCACCATAGAATTGAAGTAACCCTCGTACTCTTCCATCTGGGCAAACTGCACGCTCTATGGCTTCATACTTTTTTATTGAGGTTTTTGCTAGTTGTAATCTTAAATTTAGTAACATTTCTACCTCACCATCAGATTGTTTGGCAAGGTCAGAAACTGCCTTCTTTGATAAAGAATCTACTTCTACACCATTTTCAAGTAGCCACTCTTTTAGCTGCAATACAGAGTTTGGATTGTTAAGTCCAGTAAGTCTTTGTGCTTTGGAGAAAGTATCTTCCTTATGAAGCTTGTCGCATTCCATAGCCTTAGATACTAATTCCATATCCACAAAAACTCCTTTGTCATTAATTTGTTGATCAAGAATATATACCTGCTCCTCACTTTCACTGATGGGATACTTTGATATCTTTCTACGAATTGCTCTTTCAACTTCTACATCTCGTTTACAATAGTTTTTAAATGTATCCCATTTATCCACTGCATGATGTGGCAGATTTCTAGTACGCTGTTCATTGGTTTTGGTTGGTTTACATGGAATTGAAAAATATCTGATTAGATCCTTACCCTCTTTCATCTTTTGCTCTGTTAGTCCTAAAACCTGAGCTACTCCGTCTAAAGATAGAGGTAATCCTAAACTGGCTGCTTGTACCGCTGTACATTGCCATGAGTTTGGAGATAATTTTTGATTTAAATACTTTGATAAACAAGTTCTTTCGAACAGTGAGTTAAAGGCAGTTTTAATAATATTTACATCTGTAAGTGCTGTTATAATTTCATTAGGCAACTTTTCTCCACTTGCTAGATCTACAATTTGTACCTCATCATCATCAAAAGCATAGGCAAATAACAATATTTCAAAATGCGGTGAGGCGGTGTATGCATAAACACCGCTTTTTACCAAATCCACATCTGAAAAGGTCTCAATATCTATTGCTAAGGTACGCATACACCTCACCACCTTAACTTAAAAAATCTTCATCATCAGCAGATGAGAAATCGTCCTCTGCTCTGCTACGTCCGCTAAGAGGTTCACCATCTGCAAGCTTTTGTAGGTTCCCAAGTCCACAAGCTATTCCTCGATTTCCGTTAGAATTAAAGGCATAAAATGTGATGCTTGCTCTACCATAGCAACCACTGTAAACTTCACCTTGGTCCAAAATAGGTTTAACATTTTTATCTACAATTTGTGGCCTGTCCTTGCTGTTAGCATTAATAAAATAACTATTTTTATAAACTTCATCCTCTGGTCTATCAACATCCCCGTCACGAAGTGGTGTCTTTAAACTAGCTGGAATCTTACCTCCAAATTTTGCTTTACCTTCTTGCTTTGCAGCTTCAATAGCAGCCTTAATTTCATTAACTGTCTTTGTATCAGATTTTGGAATAATAAGAGAAACGCTATACTTCTCATCTCCACCATTAATTGATTTAGCTTCCCATATATTCGCATAAGAGAAACGTGCCTTTCCTGTGATTATCTTTGTTTTGTTGTTATTTTCCATAATTAAATTTCCTCCCTAAAATCTGCTTCTGCAGTATTATTTATTTTAATAGCTTGTCTTTTATCTGAACTAGGAACTAATGTAGGCTTGCCTTGAGATTTAGTTATTAATCCATCAAGTACTTGTGTAAATACTTTTTTCCCTAAGATTTTTTCAAGAGCTGTTATTCCTTTAAGGTTCTTTGAGAAGATTTCCTCTTCTGAATACCCTGCTTCAGTAAGCTTTTCAATTACCGCTTTTTCATCACCATAGGTTCTATTACTTCTACCCTCAACTATTTTGAAGCCATCAAATTCCTCACCTTCAATTGCTCTAGCTTCTGCCCATGCACATACATCTTTACACCAAGTAGCGATTTCATCTACTTGTGATAATACTTCTGTAATTTCATTTTTTGTAAGCAAGGATGCTTGTCTGAATTCAAATTTCGCCATTTCCAAGTTCTTCTCAGCTCTGGCTTTACAAGTAGCTTTTGCCCTACAAAATTTACAAGTGTATTCGCTAGGACAAAATTCTCCCTCTCCATTCCAAGCAAGCTGTGCTGCTGGCTTTAATACATCCTCTGCCCAATTTAAGAGTTCTTCAGCTGATAACTCATAGGTTGAAATGTTATCCATTCGTGGCTGACAAATAGTCATACGTACAGTTTCAATATCATATAAACAATCAAATAATATCAACGCACCCAGTGCATAAAGCTGCATTTGTGGATTTTTCTCTGATGATACTGCCACACCTTTTCCACCTTTTAAATCCACTATTTCCAGTGTGCCGTCTGCTACAATTATAAGGTCACCTGTTCCAAATCCACTCTCAACATATTTTGAAAAATCCAGTCTTTGTTCCAGTAAAATTATTGGATCTTTACATTTCTGCTTGGTTGCCTCAATTAATTCAATTGCAAAAGTCAGATAAACTTCTACCGCTTCCTCAATTTCAGGATTAAAGAACTGGCTGGAGTGCAACTCCTTTAGCTTTTTCTTATAAGTGCTTTCTTTTATTGCTCCAATATAATTGCTGAGTTTCAATTCGCCTAATTCGTGCATAAATGTTCCCTCAGCTGCAAATACGCTTGTAGTGTTCTCAAAGGTTTCCTCAAGTCTTGCACTAGGACTACAATCAATCCACCTATGTGCAGAACTTGCAGAAAGTAAAGCATGTGCTCCCATTAAAGTACCTCTGCTTCATTTAAAAGTTTTTCATAGCAAGCTGAGTCAATATCTGTAAGCTTCTTTGCTCCATATTTAGTAATTAGTTCTTTGACAGCTCTCTGTTTTCCTGATTGGCTTAATGAAGCAAGCTTTGCTCTAACATCTTCTAAAGCAATAGTTTTAACTTTTTCCTTTTTAATTTCTTCTTTAACCAATTCTTCATTTTTGCTTTCAGTTTTATCCTCTGACTCTTTAACTTCAACTGGTTGTCCTTTTTCTATTGGCAGAACATCACCTATTTGCATTTGTGGTAGTGCTTTAGCAAGAGCCAATAAAGCAGCCATAAGCTCTGGTGATTCTAATCTCAAGTTCACATTAATATCCATATTATTCCTCCGTTTAGTTATTTATAAAAAACTTTTCATTTGTTGCTTTTTATATTTTTATCACTTCCTTCATACACTCCCCCCAATGACTTTGGAATGGCATTTCTTTATTCTTTTTCATGAATAAACTACTTGATCCATACAAATACTAGAAATGAAAAGAAGCAATCTTGTATATATTAGCTTTTATGCTATTAGCAAACGTGCTAACAAAATTGATTTTACATTATTCCCATAGATGTTTCATTAGTGACTTTGAGGTAAGGTAGGTAAAATATATGGATGATACCAGAGAACAGTTTATTAGACAATTTGATACAGGTGATTATTTAGCAAAAGTTAGAACTGAAAAGAAGATACGATTAACTGATGCTGCACGTGCACTAGGAATTTCGCCACCATACTTAAAAGAAATTGAAAAGGGATTGAAGCTTCCCTCAGATATGTTAATTCGTTCAATAGCCGATTATTATGAAATTCCTGAAGATGAATTGTTTAGACGCTTGGGCAAAATTCCGTTACTCGCACGTGAGCAATTTAATGAAATGCCAAATCTTCAGAAGTTGTTATCAGACGTTAGAAAGCGGAATGTTTCTGAAGGTGATAAAGAAAGCCTAATTGATGAAATCACAGAACTTTATAAAAGATTTCTTCAACGGATAAGTAAAGATGAGGAAGGTGATTAATGTGACAAATCCAATTATAGATGCCTTTGAAAGGTTTCTTTTAAGACATTTTACATACTTACAGACCATCCGTATTAAAGACATGGTTACAATGTTCACCGCTTTATATGCTGGTTCAGTGCTCACTTTATATTATTTCTTACAAATTTGGATTAAGTCTAATATTGTATTTGAAGATATAAAGGACCCTAACATCATAGTAGCTAGATTTTATGAAGGAAAGGTTTACGAAACACAAATTAGATCAGACGTGTTTAAAAGTTTTAGTTCTATACTGAATGTTACTTTTGCACTGATAATTGCTAATCATACAAAAAATACTAAAGTGTTTGTCTGGCAGGTAAAAAAACTTGAAAAAATAGTTGCTGTTTCCTTTATTATTGCTCTTTTACTTGCTGCATTTGGTGTAATGTGTGCACTAGACACAGAGCTTCCCCCTGGATATAAACTGCCTGTTAGGAGTCATGCTGAGGTGCAGATATCAAATCATCATAATAGCTAGAATAAGAAAAAGAGGTTCTTTTTGCCC
>Ga0255363_100131_pt1 | contig 17284 bp, 18 predicted proteins | sample GFST100metaG_FD_186007 | JGI IMG/M metagenome (GOLD analysis project Ga0255363, IMG submission 186007) | Peat soil microbial communities from Stordalen Mire, Sweden - G.F.S.T100 | ecosystem: Environmental > Terrestrial > Soil > Wetlands > Peat | place: Sweden: Norrbotten County, Stordalen Mire... | reverse complement strand
ATTTTACTGTCACCCCTGGAACAGCTCGCGGTGAATGATGAATTAAAGACTTTGGTAAAACGATCCGATATTAAACATTTGAAACAGGCAGAGCTTATGGAAGTATCCGGGGGTTCAGAGGTGGAAAAGGTGCGGATCCACGACCTTGATGAGGATGAAGAATATGACTTGGTTGTGGACGCCGTTGTGGTCCCTCCGTGAACTATCGTTGAATAAAGGCGATTTGTTCCTCTTTTTTAACAGCTCTTTGGAACTTCGGGCAGCCTACAAGTGATACGTCGGGCTTTGAGATAGTTAAGAAGAAATCTCGTAGATTCTTTGTTCCTTTTTTCGATTTTCTTTGATTTCTAGCCGGTTTTTCTCGATGCCTCCCTTCCTCGAAAAAATGCCTTAGAAAGTCCCAAATCCTCCGTCTTCACACGACAAAGACAAATAAGAGTTACATAGAAAGCGAGTTGCGTCTCTCGCGGGTTAAGCTAATACTGTCGCCTATATCAGGCGGAGGGAGAGACGGTATGTTCCTTGTTTGAGTGACTGAATACTTGGATTCTATCATCGAATAATTACCACAAGATTCAAAATGACGTTTTTGGAGAATACAGACTGCCCACCGCTGCTTCGATTCTGCTCAATGCCTCCTCTAGAATGGCCCGAGGGCAAGCGATGTTCATTCTCTGAAATCCCGCTCCACCAGCACCGAAGACAAAGCCATCATCAAGACCTACCCTGGCCTTCCCCCGCATAAAGCCCCTCAATGCCATGCTATCCATTCCCAGCTCCCGGCAGTCAAGCCAGACAAGATAGGTCCCCTGCGGCTTGATGACTTTGATTTTCGGTATATTCTTCTCAAAGTATTCGGTCACAAAGTCAAGGTTGCCCTGCAGATAAGAAAGAAGCTGTTCCAGCCACTCGTCCCCGAAACGGTAAGCAGCTTCGAGCGCCGTTAAACCAAAAACGTTCGGCTCTGGCTGAATACCAGTTCTAGCGTTTAGGAAATCATCCCGGAGTCTCTCATTGGGGATGATAATGGAAGAAGCCGTGAGCCCGGCGAGATTAAAGGTCTTGCTAGGTGCCATGCAGACCACGCAGTTCTGTTCAAACGCCGGTGAAATTGAGGCAAAAGGAGTGTGTGTGTATCCGTTGAAGAGTAGTTCGCAATGAATTTCATCGGAGATTACTTTGGCTCCGTGGCTGATGACAATCTCCCCCATCCGGCTCAATTCCTCCTTGGTCCACAAACGACCTACTGGGTTGTGTGGGTTGCTCAAGACTATAGCCTTTATTCGGTTAGCTGAGGAATCCATACCAACTCGGGGCTGGAAAAGTCCTTCAAGGCCCGCATAATCCATTTTATAGCAACCATCTACCAATTTAAGTTCGTTGTTAACGATGTGACATCCGCTGGACGTCACTGCTGGGAAAAAAGGATAGTAGACCGGCGGTTGCAGAATGATTTCGTCGCCCGGACGGGCAAGAGCTCTGACCGCTGCATGAAGCCCGGGAATGACACCGGGGGTAAAAACTACCCATTCCGGTTGGATGCTCCATTTGAACTTCCGCTGCATGCGGTCAACAACAGCTTCGGTGGCGCTTGGACCTGCCTGAGTGTACCCATAAAACTCGTGCTCTGCGCGTTTCGTCAGCGCCTGCACAATCGGTCGCGCAACTGGGAAATCCATGTCGGCAATCCACATCGGAATGACGTCATCGCTACCAAATACCGCTTTAACGTTATCCCATTTGACGCTATTGGTATTGCTCCTATCATACATGCGGTCAAAATTGTATTTCATTAGTTAGTCCCTTAAAATGTCAATAAAGCTAAGGACACACAAAACATAACGCTGATGTTATGTGCTGCGGATAAAACTCGCGTGCTTTGCGGATGAGCTGCAGCCGTTCAGAGAACATAGATTACGTCCTTCCAATACTGCGCATACACATTGTACACGTGCTCAGGCCGCGGGTGCTTGTAATTTTTCCAATCAATTCCACTCACGTTGTGTGTCATAATATATGCACGATATGGCTGATCCCACTGTATAATAACACCATGTTGCTCCGTGAACTTCCTTAGATTACAACTTTTTTTTACACGTCGCCTTTAAAACAATATGTTTACCGGCACACCCTCCTCTCGAAACCTTTCTTGAACTTGCCCCCTTTTCAGCAAAGAACCGATCCTCGATCGCCCACTCCAAGGTATTTTCCCGGTAGATGCGGTTTGTATAGTGATAGTTCAGCTGATCCACCGGGGGCGCCCACTGATCAGGAAGATGCCCAAGCGAATCATACGATCGCGCGATACGTAATAAGTGTGGGTCTAACCGACGGCGACGTCCACTTCAATTACCTTCTTTACGCGGTCGCGCTGGGAGAGCAGAAGCTCGAGCGCGAGGGGGGAAACTCCCGCCGCGGGATCATCACTTGACACTGCTCGGCCCGAGTCGCTAGTTCTCTTTGGATGAGATGACTTATGAAGTGCTTTCGGTCGCAGATTACTTCGCCGTACCAGGGGCACACGCCGTGACAACGCGCGAGCAGCTCCTGTGCCTGCGAGAGGTCGAGCTGAGCTATGAATGCCGCGGTCGGGCCATCCGCGTACAAGGGCGCTGCCCACGACGTGACCAACGCGGCGGTATATTCGAGCTTCATCTTCTCGCCTCGTTGCGCCATCTAGTCTCCGTCTACGCACTTGGCGGCTGCGCTTACTACAGCGCTCAACGTCCTTGGTCTTAGTACTTGTCAAGCAGGAGTTCTACTTCTTGCTCAAATGTGAGACTTTCCATTGCTGCCAGCTCTGCATTTTTCACCCCGACGTACGCGCGAGCAAGTTCCTTCCCAAGCGCAGCCAAGATGACATCATCGCTTTTGAGAATTCCGAGGGCATCGCTCGCACACGAGGGGAGGGGTGAGATGTTGAGCTCCTCAAGCTCGCTCGGCGACAAGCTACTGGGATCGAGTTGGATCGGGGCGCTTAGTTCCAAGCATCTTTCGATCCCGTCTAGGCCGGCCGCAATTGTCGCACCGAAGGCAAGATAGGGGTTCGACGACGCATCCACCGTTTTGAGTTCAAAGTGCCTGATCGCCTGGTCGCGGTCGACAACGACGCGAACAGCGGCCTCCTTATTATTGAAGCCCCAACACTGGAATGCACCGCTCCAAGTGGATGGCTGGATTCTTCTGTATGAATTGGGGATCGGTGTGGTAAGTGCCATCAATGCAGGAAGGTGACTTACAATCCCCGCTATAAACTGGCGTGCGCAGTTCGACAGCCCGTATGTGTCTCCTTCATCTGACAGAATGTTTGTTGTGTCGTGCCACAGACTCAGATGCAGATGACACCCATTACCACTCTTGGCTGGGAATATCTTAGGAGAGAAAGACGCCCGCAGACCGTGCTTCTGTGCGACCGCCCGCACTGTTTCCCTGAAGGCTATTTGCTGGTCACACGCTTGAAGTGCCGAGGCGTACCTGACCGTGATCTCGTGCTGGCCTGGCCCCGACTCGGGATAGTACTGCTCTACCGTGATTCCCTGCGCAGTCAGGGCTTGGATAATATCCTCAATAACGTCAGCGCTGGTATCCATAGCATACGTCGACGCGAAGGTCGTGTTGTCGACTGGTTCGACCTCGCCCGGCACGCTTTTCAATATGTAGAATTCGTTTTCAAATGCACCTTTGACTGCCAGGCGCATTTCCTTCGCTCTCGCAATCATCCTCTTTAGGAAGCTTCTAGGACAGCAGGCCCAAGGTACGCCGTCTTTTAGCATGTCTCCCATGGCCCGAGATTGACCGGGAGCATATGGGAGGGGGACGATACTCGATAGATCTGCAGTCAAGTGAACCTCCCCGACATGACTCAGGCCGGTCTCTTCTGCAGGTATATCATTCATAACTGGCAACGCTTGCATCACCTCAGAAATGCTAGCGAAAGCCTCTGCTGCGGGAATGCTCTTGGCATTTATGCACAAGCTCTTTGCCCGTATCAAGTTCGCATTATCGCACCACGCTATCCTAAGCATCGCAGTATTCGGTGGAACTTCGTTCAGGGCGTCGGCACTCCCGTCAGGCAGCGGATCACCTAGTTTTAACGATTTTCGGGCCATCTCGCGATTGTTATCCCCTCTTTCATAATCACGCACTGGCAAGAAAGGTTGCAAATGAGGCGTTAAATGGACCCAGGGTAGATATCCGGCAAACGGCTAAGCGCAACCCTTCTTGGACACGAACCAGTGCGAGCCCCCCTAGAGTGTGGAGGCAGATGCCTATTTGCAGCCATCTCCCATAAAAGCGGGTTAAGCGGTAAAACTTGTCTTCATTCGCGCGCTCCTCTCTTGGTCCGCGTTACGCACGCACACTTAAACCGGATATAGATAAGCACCGTGTGTCCGGACATACGCCACATACAACGCGAGATTGGATGAAACGTATAACCACCAAGAGAAGCGGCCCCTGCTTTGAAATCGAAAAAAGAAATAGTGAGTTATGGGCTAAGGAACGGGCAAAAGAACCCCTTATTCGCGCTTCTAGACTAATGCACGCTTGTCGCCACGACCGCGCTCGTCAGTGTTCTATGCCAATTGACCGACTAGGCAGCCCTGACATTCACGGTTGTGCTGGATGCGTCGCAGAAAGTGGAGCTTCGGGCATAGCAGGTGCGGAAGCAGTCGCGCCGGGGGTGAGCGCCGGAGAAGGCGTAAGCGCGATTGGCATTGGTGGGGTTGGGGTACGTGGCTACAGGCGTCCAGGGGAATTGTCAATGGATATTCAGGATGAGATAAAGAGCCCTTTCAAGACTGAAAACGAACGTCAGGCCATTCTGGGCGCATGCTCTCAGCAGGCAACCTTATTGCCGGCTCTGGTCTAAGAAAGTGAGGCGACAGTCGGTGAACGTTATTGCCTGGTAGCCTCATGACCTCGCGCTAATGATTGCATCTGATGCTATGAAGCTATAAGTGCGCTCTCCTAATGGCCGTCTGAAGAACGACCCGGGGAGGTCTTGAGTCAAGAGTGCTCTCTCTATCGTTATTTCATAGTGTGTTTCTAATTCCAGATGTTTGAACTTCCCTTTGATGGCGACGACAGAAGGCCTTATCAAGGCCACTGCCGGGCGTATACCTACGAAAATAAGCCGTTTGAATTCCCCCAAAGGAGATGATTCGGGAAGCGCAAAAACGATTTGTCGCTCATCGCCAAGCGTTAGCCCCAAAACGTGCCAAATTTGCCGCGACCCGCATGATAAAGTGGTTGCACTTCATAAATGCATTTGTGATAGAATACTGTCGGCAGACATAGACAGATCATTTTTCTTGGACCCCCCAGTAAACGTCGGGACTACCTTAACACCGACGAATGCAGATATCGCTGCACTATAGTGATTGTGACCTTGCTGCAAGGTCAACGTTTACCAAACATAGTATCAGCATCCTTGGAAAAACCGAGCATCCTTGGAAAAACCGGCTCATTTATTTCGATAATAGAGCTCGGCTTTATAGCAACGATTGCCGCTTTGCCGTGCACAATCGGTCCGTTCACTGATTCTTCGACGACATACTTGACCAGAATGACTACGATGGAGAACAACCTCTATACTGCACTGTTTTCGTTTGCATTCGTTATACCAATGATCCTCGTATTCGTAGCGATTTACGCGGTCAAGGTGATTACAGACAGGGTTGAAGAATGGAGAATGAAATCAGCGCGATATATGAGGCTGTCGCCGGGCTTCTTATGGTAACATTTGGGCTCCTGCCCGTTTTCAAAGTATTCTGATGTGGCTCGAAAAGACAACAAGGGAAAGTTAATCATGGTACTTCTTCCTGATACCGGAGAACGGTTTCTGACCACGTGCCAGAGAACAAACGTATAATGAGGTGAAGATATGGCGCAATTTAACAATGTACTGGAAGCCATCGGGCATACGCCCCTGGTGAGGCTGAACAATATAACAGAGGGAATAAAGTCCGAGGTATACGTTAAAGCCGAGTTTGTTAATCCCGGCGGCAGCGTAAAAGACAGAATCGGCCTAAAGATGGTTGAGGCAGCAGAGCGCGATGGCACGCTTAAGCCGGGTGGCACAATTATTGAGGCGACCGCAGGAAACACCGGTGTAGGGCTGGCACTAGTTGCGGCTGTAAAAGGATATCGTTGCATATTTGTTATGCCGGATAAGATGAGCCAGGATAAAATTAATCTGCTTAAGGCTTACGGTGCTGAGGTTGTTATTACGCCTACTTCTGTTGCCGCGGATTCTCCTGAAAGTTACAACGGCGTTGCTGACAGACTAGCTAAGGAAATACCGAATGCCTACAGGCCGAACCAGTTTGAGAACCCGAATAACCCCTTGGCGCATTATCTAACCACCGGGCCTGAGATCTGGGAAGATTCAGAAGGCAGAGTTGAGGTATTTGTTGCGGGAATGGGCACCGGCGGCACTATTTCAGGGACGTCGAAGTACCTTAAAGAAAAGAATCCTGATCTTATTATAGTAGGAGCAGATCCTGAAGGGTCCATACTCTCCGGAGATAGTCCCAAGTCTTTCATGGTCGAAGGCATTGGCGAAGATTTTATCCCCAAGACTTTTAACCGCCAGATCGTTGACGATATGGTTAGGGTGACTGATAAGGAATCGTTTAATACTGCAAGGCGGCTTGCCCGAGAGGAGGGATTGCTGGCGGGCGGATCCGCCGGGACAGCGTTGGCGGCTGCTTTAAAATATGCGCAGCGGCTCCAACAGCCTAAATATATTGTTGTACTTTTGCCGGATACCGGCAGGAACTATATTAACAGGATTTACTCAGACCAGTGGATGCAAGAAAACGGTTTTTGGGAGGGAGCGAAAGTGCAGGCAGTCAATGTCGGGGAAATACTAAGGCAGAAAAAGAATACTCTTCCGTCGTTACTTGCCGTTTCTCCACATGACAAGTTAATACGAGCGGTTTCCCTTATGCAGGAATTTAACATCTCGCAGTTTCCTGTCATCGATCATAATAATATTGTAGGGAGCCTCAATGAGGCGTCGCTTATGCAACTTCTGCATGAAGGTATTGAATTTGACAGACAGGATATCGCAACGGTTATGGGTAAGCCGCTGCCGTCTCTTGAAGAAACAACTGATGTCTCCGAGGCATACAGGGTGCTTTTGTCGGGTGCTATGGGAATTGTGGTAAAAAAGGAAGGCGTTCCTATTGGTCTAATCGCTAGGGCGGATTTAGTTACCTATTGGATATCGCAGAAGAGGGGGGGTCCTGATGAGGTTTGAGACGCGAGCTATTCATGACGGCCAAGAGCCAGATGATTTGACCGGAGCAGTTAATGTTCCTGTATATCAGACCTCTACATATCGTCAGGATGCCATAGGTAAGCATAAAGGATATGAATATTCACGTACCGGCAATCCGACGCGCGCCGCATTGGAAAAGGCGCTGGCTTCAATTGAAGAAGGAAGGTTTGGTCTGGCATTCGCATCGGGAGTTGCGGCCACGATAGCGTTTTTCAGTATCCTAAAACCGGGGGATCATGTTGTGGCTGGTGATGAAATGTACGGTGGCTCTTACAGACTTCTCGAAAGAATAGTCAGCAAATGGGGGGTCACAACCACATATGCAGATGTCGATGATCCAAGCAGTTTCGAGAGAGCGCTTCAGAAAAATACTCGGGCGATCTGGATGGAAACTCCTACGAATCCGCTCTTGAAAATCGTCGATATAAAGAAAGTTGTTTCTATCGCACGTGACAGAAGAATAGCGGTAGCGGTGGATAATACATTCGCGAGCCCTTATTTTCAGAAACCGCTTCTTTTGGGCGCTGATGTTGTGGTGCACAGCACGACAAAATACATAGCCGGACACAGCGATATAGTTGGCGGCGCTGTTATTACAAATAATGAGGCGCTATATGAACAGATCAAGTTTTATCAAAATGCGGCAGGGGCTGTCCCCGGGCCGTTGGACTCCTGGCTGGCGCTACGCGGCATAAAAACCTTGGCTATACGAATGAGAGAGCATGAAAGAAATGCCTTGTATCTTGCGCGCTATCTTTCTACGCATCCGAAGGTGCGAGAGGTTTATTATCCGAGATTGCAAAAGGACGAAAACTTCAATTTGGCTAAAAAGCAAATGAGCGGTTTTGGCGGTATGATTAGTTTTGAGTTAAAAGGCGGGCTTTCCGCTGTGGAGCGGTTTATTTCGAACCTTAAATTGTTTATTCTTGCTGAAAGCCTAGGCGGAGTCGAATCGCTTATCTGTTATCCCGCAAGGATGACGCATGCCTCAATTCCAGAAGAGGAGAGGCTGAGATGCGGCATAAAAGATAATCTTGTAAGGTTATCAGTCGGCATAGAGGATAAAGTGGACTTAAAAGACGATCTTGCTCATGCGCTATCGTTTGCATAAAGAATTAGGAAGAAAACAATGGCAATCTAAGTTGGTATTAATGGGCTCAGCCATATCGGCATGGTTCTGCGGCTACAATAGCGATTATGTAGGTCGAATACGCCAGAAGATGCACCTCATGGCTCATGAGTAGGTAAGAACGCTATCTTTATTTTCTACATTCAGTTGCACGTTTTCATGCACAGATCCCCGGGACGCTCGGTAGACATGGTGAAAAAAGGTCCAGTGAGCACGAGCACGGCCCGGAGGAAGACCTGCAAGCCATTGTGCGCGTGAGGTCTTTAGTCCCTCGTTCTAATCAGCTCCGGATAATCACGATTAGTGGTATAGTATCCGTGTGACGTAGTGAAGAGAGCTATCTTTTCCGGCATCTCTGGGCTGCATCCATCCCACTGAGGGGGGAGCGTAACTCCTACCGATTACAAAAGGTGAATGAATAAAAGAGGGGTTATTAGAGGTTCTTGACTTGCTCAACCATGAGAAAGAAGACCTAGATCAACTGTCTAAAGACGTTTCGTTCCCTGAAACGACGCTGGCCCGTTCTGCTGCGATGACCAATAGACGGGTGAGAGAAATCTTAGAAGAAGTTCTTGAGGGCATTAAGGATGAGTGAATGGATCTATCGATGTTGTAGAACAATTCCACTAAACAAGGATTGAAGCACCGATGCGCACGTGCGACAAAACTTCAGTCTTCTTCACCCCCTCCATTGATCGCACGTTTCGTCGCCGGTTAGTATCTTCTTCGATGGTATGCGGTCTGGGCATATATCGCAGGTTATCTTCCCGTTTAGATTTCGGTGATAGTGAACACGAGTGTTAACAAATATGGGAATAAAAGCTATATCAGTCCCTCTACTGTAAGGATCTCGGCCTTAGACTCACCAAATCTCTCCAGTTCAAGGTGAGGGCATTTGCTGAAATCTCCCTTCAACGAGATTTCTTCTGCATAATCGTTGCACTATCTGTGACTGCGTTCGCTGCAATTACAACCCACCAACATTTTGGATATTTTGGCCATATCTAAACCCTTCCTTCTGCTGCCGGACAAAGTGGTCCCAGTTCCAGGGCTCATCAAGAACCTTAACCTCAACCTGCCGGATGCCACGCAGACCTTCCACCCGGCGCTTTACCTGTTCGGAGAGGTGGCTGGCCAAGGGGCAAGCCTGAGAGGTAAGCACCAAGTCCACCTCCACCGTATCGTCGCCACGTATGATTATATCTTTGATCAGGCCCAGGTCAACGATATCGATGCCCACTTCGGGATCGAGCACGTCCCGTAAAGCTTCCCGAATCTCCTCTTCTCGCTCCATTTGGGCCATAAGCCTCTCAGTCTCCGGTCCCGGCAGGGTTTTTTGCATAGAGCGCAGCCGCCCTTCCAGTCGGTTTTGGCGGTCAAGTAGCCTGCTGACCACGCGCAGCATGGGATCGGGCAGATTGGCATAATTTAGGTCCGTTCCTGTGGCGGGGCATTCGGGCTCGGCAATTCTTCCCGGAACACCGACAACGGTCGCTCCGGCCGGGACCGGTCGAACCACTACTGAGCCTGCGCCGACCTTTGCACCTTTTCCTACGGTTATCGGTCCGAGGACGCTTGAACCTGCGCCTATGACCACACGGTCCCCGATGGTAGGATGGCGCTTCACTTTTTCCAAGCTTGTGCCGCCCAAGACCGTTCCCATGTACATCAGCACGTCATCTCCTACTTCTGCAGTCTCGCCGATCACCACGCCCGAGCCGTGGTCTATGAAGAAACGCTTGCCGATTTTTGCTCCAGGGTGAATCTCGACGCCGGTCAGGAAGCGGGCTATGTGGGAGCTGAGCCGGGCCAAAAAAAAGAGCTTATGAGTCCAGAGGAAGTGGGAGATCCGGTACATCCAGATGGCATGCAAGCCCGGATAGCAAGTGAGGACCTCTAAAGTGTTTTTAGCAGCGGGATCTTTAGCAAAGACGGTCTGGATGTCCTCTCTGATGCTCATCTTCCGGCCACCTCTTAACTCTCGAAGAGCGCTGTGCTCAGGTATCGCTCGCCAGTATCGGGAAGTATTACTACTATCAGCTTGTCTTTGTTTTCAGGTCGTGCGGCTACCTTCAAAGCAGCCCAGGTTGCAGCGCCGCTTGACATTCCTACCACTAATCCTTCCTCTTTGGCCAGTCTGCGGGATGTAGCGAAGGCATCTTCATTTGTTACCGGGATGATCTCATCAATCAGATCGAGCTGTAGAACATCCGGAATAAAGCCTGCACCGATTCCCTGTATCTTGTGAGGTCCTGGCTTTCCGCCCTCCAGAACAGGGGACGCGGCAGGCTCGACGGCAATGGCTTTAAAGCCGCTCTTGCGGGACTTTATTACATCAGCAATGCCCGTGATCGTTCCGCCCGTGCCCACACCTGACACCACTATGTCGACCTTGCCGTCCGTATCACGCCATATTTCCTCGGCAGTAGTCTTCCTGTGGATCTCTGGATTGGAAGGATTCCTAAACTGCTGGGGTATGTAATAGTAGCGCGGGTCCTTGGCCAGCATATCTTCTGCAGTTGCAACTGCCCCTTTCATCCCTAAGGGTCCCGGCGTTAACACCAAGTCCGCCCCCTGGGCTTTGAGAAGCTTGCGCCGTTCAACCGACATCGTCTCAGGCATCACCAGCACTAGCTTATAGCCCTTGGCAGCGCAGACGAAGGCCAGAGCTATGCCGGTATTTCCGCTCGTCGGCTCCAGGATGATGGTATCATCCTTAATATGCCCCGCTTTCTCGGCAGCCTCGATCATGGCCACTCCTATTCGGTCTTTAACGCTTCCTAGGGGGTTGAAGAACTCAAGCTTGGCAACGACGGTTGCATCCAGACCCTTTGTAACTCTATTCAATCTGACCAGAGGCGTATTGCCAACGGTCTTAGTGAGATCTTCGTAGATCTTTCCCATAAATCAACCTCTTTTTTTATGAACGTGCAAGGATCGATTACGGAGGCCTTGCTTCTTAGTCGTATTCTGTACCCTTTTTCGAAAAGATAAAGGTCCTTATAGCGACAATGTTGATTTATCCGGGTGCTGAAGGATCTGAGTATTTATTGTAGTGACCAGGAATCGGCAGCGAAAGGCGACAATATATAAGCCCGATTTGACGTAGCAATCACGTTGAGCTTCGCTAGGGAAACGAATGTAACTTTTTGAGTATATAGATCAACATTTTGACTTTGACGTTATGCGGCTTGTCCTGCCACACGTGCCAAGGATTGTGACGCTATATCTTCTTAGAGCGTACCTGAGCCGCAGAATCAGGACATTAACACCGTTAAGGTGGTTAAGCTTTTATTTCCGTCTGCTTTTATGAATAAATTGTTATGCTTTCGATCGACCTGTTGTATTACGAGGATTGCCTCCACTACGAAGAAGCTGCTCAAGCCTTAAGGGAGGTTCTTGAAGAGGAGAACGTGCTTGCAGAGGTATATATGGTGTCGGTCTCTCCCGGCGAGGATGCCGAGACAAGGGGATTAATTGGTTCGCCGACGGTTCTTTTTTGAACGCTCCATGTCTGAACAGCTTATCGCAACCATGGCAGATACCTCACGCATTGCTCAGAACCATAGCAAAAAGGAACGATTTGAGGAAATAGCAAAGAGAATGAAGGATTGCGCGCATATTATCAAAAGTATGACCGTGCGGCCTCACGATCGCGAAATTTCTTTTGAATAGCTTCAAAGGGATACACATGGACGATAAAGCGTTAGAAAATGAACTTAAGGCGTTAGCTAAGAAAAACAACGCTCAAATCTATGAGATTGACCCGCGTGAAATTGTGGTGAGCGAATGGGTAAGATGGCGCTGTAAATTTGGTTGCAAGGGCTTCGCAAAGCACCTCGGCTGTCCCCCATACGTCCCAAGCCCTTCCGAGACGAGAGACCTTCTCAAAGAGTATTCAAAAGCGTATATCGTGCACTTCAAGGGAATACCCGGAATGGGAGATATCGACCCCAAGAGTATACCTGAAGATTGGCATCCGTTTCTCAAAGGGCTGATAAGTTGGATCGGCGACACGGTGTACGAACTCGAGCAACACGCGTTCTATCAAGGTTATTACAAAGCCCTGGCCTTTGCGGCGTACCCGTGTGTTTACTGCGACGAGTGCGTAGCTGAGCAGTCAGAGGGCGTTGTGGACCTCTCGCTGAAGAGGGCTTGCAGGCACGCCGAGAGGGTTCGAACCTCAATGGAAGCAGTCGGGGTCGACGTGTTTGCGACGGTAAGGAAGATTGACTTGCCAATAGAGGTAATTCCATGCGAGGGTAATGTGTACGGAATGATCACCCACACGAACTTAAACTCATACGGGTTACTCCTCGTCTACTGATGCGTCGTTGACCTAGTCAACAAGCAAGATGTCGACTACACGTCTGCATGTCGCGAGTTTCCGAGCCGTGCAATGCGTGCAAGTCTGACTTCGGCTTCTCTTCCCCTGATTTCGCCATCAGTTGCGGTTCAATAAACGAAGCAATAAAGAAGATAGGGAGGACCGCCCACGCAAAAGATGCGCACGTAGCTGACAGGCGAGGCGTTCCTCCATCACAATGCCCTACTTATCATCAACTCTCGAATGCGTCCAAATGCGCAGCATTGAACGCGCCATCTGCACCGTTCGGTGCCAATCCCTACAGATGCAGTGCACGAGGCGCGCAGAGGCACTTGCAGTTAGTCGTGTTCCGTGCTTTCGGTCCAGTCCTAAAACGCTTAACACGAGCGACGGTTTTTTCTAAGACGTTGCCTATAGTTAGCATGGTCCTCATCATCAGTGCCGCTGTTTCGATGAGCCGAGTTGTGCCGAAGCCCCTTATGAGCTCCGCCGGGTCTTCCGGGTCGTGAAGGTCACTGCACAGAGCGTGTACCAATGTACCCAAGATGAGGAGGACCAGGACACTTGTTTTTGGGGATATCTTGCTAGGCATGGTCTACCTCCTTGACATGGTGGTGAAGGGGTCATCAGCGGCGCGCCCAATAAACCTTGAGATGGCGGCAAGAATTGTTTCGTGCGTTGAAGCGCTCACAGATCAGTGAGCCGGGGCTTTCTCAGCAGAGACACGCGAATCGCGCGTATGAAGACAAGTATTACCGCTTACCAAGCTCTTATGGAAAATGGTTGCAAATATGCAACCCCACCAATCTGCCTGAAGCACACTCTTGGTGGGGTTCGCACCGGTTCGTGCAAGAAGGGTTGTACTTAGTTTTGCTGGATACCTACCCTGGGTCCAATTAAAGCCAAATTTGTAACCCCGAATTTTCAACCCTTCTTGCCGGTGCGTGATTATGATTCCGCGTCCGTCTTTTCCACAAGATTGCGCCCGCTGCGAGTTTTCCCTACCGCATTCGATGCTTCATACTGCCCCGCAGCATGAGCGCGTACAGCACGGGCCTATCAGTGCTGGCGCTTAGCGGGCGCGAGCATTCATTGGGTTTGTTAGCTTGCGCTTCGCTAACAGACAACAATGATGCAAAAAAACCCTCACGCGTGCAAACGGGGCTTTGTGCACTTAGATTCTAAAGGCTGCCCTCTGGCTGCTCATTTGTACTTTAGGCGACAAAGTGTCAGCGGTTATGCAGCCCAAGCTCTAAATGAGCTATCACAACGCGCCAAAAAACACTGGCCAGAAAGGATCTTGGGTTTGGATTGCCAAGGGAACGAGTGTCCCGTCCAGCCGCTTGATTGTTTTTATCTTCGGGTCCCGCTTCACCTTTCCTATAACGGATGCCTCGATGCCACTGGCACTTAGTTTGTGGAGAATGGCCTTTGAATGGTCCGGCCTTGCCGTGATCAGCAGCGAGCCCTCGGCGATCGCTGCCAAGGGATCAATGCCAAATGCCTCACAGACCATCCTTACCTCTTCTGGATAGACAAACGCCTCCTCATGTATCTCCATCCCTGTTCCGCTAGCGCTGGCTATCTCGAAGAGCCCGCCGATAACGCCGCCCTCAGTCGCGTCGTGCATGGCAGTTACGCCTCCGGATTCCATAGCTAACAGGGCGTCTTTTACCACGGTCATTTGCATGCAGAGGGCCTTAGCTTTCTCAACCAGAGGCGGCGGATAATTCTCTAAGAGCTCCGTTTCCCTGATCACGGCGAGGATTCCCGCTGTCTCTATTGCCGGCCCCTTGGTCAGAATCACGTCGTCGCCCGCCTTCGCGCCGGCTGGCGTGACATAACCGTGCTTGTCTGCGATGGCAAAGACGGTGACTCCACCTATGGTGGGTGATACAAACCCTGGGTAGTACCCCGTATGCCCACCGACGATCGCTATCCCAAGCTCCACGGCAGCTCTATGGATGGCATCCACGATGGTGTGGAAGTCCTCTTCGTTCGTCTCGGTAGGCATCAAGAGTGAATATGTCATGTATCTGGGCTTGACGCCCATGACCGCCACGTCGCTCGCACCTATATGGACGGTATACCATCCAAACATCTCCAGGGGCTGGTTCGGGATAGCGAAGATCGGGTCCTCCGCTATTATGAGTACCCTGTCGTTGCCGATGTCGATAACTCCGGCATCGATCCCTGTTCTCGGTGGCACGATTACCGAGTCATCCTTGTTTCCGAGCCGCGGGAGCAGAAAGGAGGTGAAGGTGTCGAGGTCTATCTTTCCGATCTTATCGCTCATGGTAGCGTCTCGCGATTTCACAGATCTGCTCTGCGACTTCTATAGGATCCCGTCCGACAAGCACCGACACGGGCTCTTTACCGATGGCACCCGTTTCGTAGAAGATCTTGGGAACCTGGCCACCGGCGGCATCTATTGCTTGCTGAACTTTCCAGGGCATGGATGCGCCTTCCGCTTCCTTGATTTCTTCCGGTTCTTTACTGCGGTCGATCACGCTGAAAACCCACCCTTTTGCTTTGCAATACTCCTCGAGCCATTTCGTCAAAGATGGATTGTTGGCGAAGTTCACGCCTGCCCTAAACGCCGAATCGGTTTTGCCCAGCTCTACCATCAGTCGGGCCATGTGGCTCGACGCGCCGAATCTGGGCTTGCCTGCAGCGTGAGGTACGCCGCTCACGACGGTTATGCGTCCGTCTATTCCTAATACATCATCTCTGCTTCTAGAATTGGGTCGAGCGTACACGAGGTTGGTCCTTACCTCGGGAATCAAGGCTGCAAACTCCTTGCATTCCTCCACGAGGCCCAGGGCGACAGCAATCTTCCCGCGCATATTGATTTCGTCAGGCTTCAATGATTAGTCTCCTCCGGCCTTGGATTGGTGTCGAACACTTTGAAGTGGAACAATAAGTAGTGATCGCTTAGCTACTTTTTCTTCAGCTGTCACGAGGATAGGCCGATCAGCTTGAACATGGGATGGCAGTTTCGTTACGCCGCTGACCAGCCGGCAATGTCGCTTGATTTTGTTTTGCTTGCTTCGCAAAATTTAAATATGATAATCGCTTTAGGCATTTTGTTAGTAGGAAGCCGGAAACCTACTTCCTATACATATAACTTCCTACTAACAAGCGCAGACGCGGAACTGCGCAGGGGGGGCGCCTCGATCCTCCGTGTGCGCTCCCCGCTCGTTTACGTCAAACAGGCCGAAAACCGGCTTCCGCACAACGTGAGGTTTCAATATGACATGGAAACCAAGTAAAAAATTGGTAATAAATTGCCTTTTGATACTCGTATTCGTGAGTTTGATGATGGCAAAATCGGGCTACATCACAGGAATGGCCCAACAGCCTACAAACTCAGCGCTGAACGCCTCAACGCCAATTGCCGCTACGCAGGCGTTGCCTGACAGAAGTCAGCCCGACCCAACGGGCAGCAGCATCGGCTCAGCCAACGTTCCAGCAAACGTCACTGGCCAACCGACATTATCTGAGCTCGCCAATGCTGTCGGCCATAATACAACGGCCATCAACTTCGTATGGACGCTCATGGCCGGCTTCCTCGTTTTCTTTATGCAGGCGGGGTTTGCACTCGTTGAAACCGGCTTTACGCGCTCAAAGAACGTGGCTCACACGATGGGCATGAACATATTGATCTACGGGCTTGGCGTGCTCGGGTGGTATTTCTGCGGATTCGCCATCATGTTCGGCGGATTGAAGTCGCTTGGTACCTTGGGCGGATTTACCGGACTTGGCAGCGAGGTGACGGTCAATTTACTGGGACATCCGTTCGGACTGCTCGGTGCTCACGGTTTTGCGCTGACCGGTGCCTATGACGTTGGCGTGTTTGTGCTATTCCTCTTCGAAGTCGTCTTTATGGATACCGCCGCAACGATTCCGACGGGAGCCATGGCCGAACGATGGAAATTCTTGGCATTCTGTATCTACGGTCTTTTCATAGGGACGATCATTTACCCGCTCTTCGGCAACTGGGTTTGGGGCGGTGGATGGCTTTCGCAGCTCGGCACGAACTTTGGCTTAGGCAACGGGTACGTCGACTTTGCGGGTTCGACGGTCGTGCACATGGTAGGTGGTACGATCGGCTTTGTCGGCGCTTGGATGCTCGGCCCTCGTATCGGCAAGTACGTCGAAGGGAAGGTCCGCGCCATTCCACCGCACAGCATCCCTATGGCCGTGCTCGGAACGCTCATCCTCGCATTCGGATGGTTCGGGTTTAATCCGGGCTCCACGCTCGCAGGAACCGACCTCCGTATCAGTGTCATCGCCGTTAATACGATGCTTGCATCGTGTGCGGGCATGGTGGCGGCGACGCTCTGGATGTGGCGCGTCCGCAGCAACAAACCTGATGTCAGCTTCATGTGCAACGGGTGTCTTGCTGGACTCGTTGCAATAACCGGCCCTTGTGCGTTCGTTAACTCGCAAAGCGCTGTCCTCATCGGATTGGTCGCTGGGGTTCTCGTAGTTGAAGCCGCGCTTTTCATTGACAAAAGGCTAAAAGTTGATGACCCGGTCG
>Ga0255363_100127_pt1 | contig 17696 bp, 2 predicted proteins | sample GFST100metaG_FD_186007 | JGI IMG/M metagenome (GOLD analysis project Ga0255363, IMG submission 186007) | Peat soil microbial communities from Stordalen Mire, Sweden - G.F.S.T100 | ecosystem: Environmental > Terrestrial > Soil > Wetlands > Peat | place: Sweden: Norrbotten County, Stordalen Mire... | reverse complement strand
AAATATATATTTATCCTCATAACTGCTTTGCCTTTGATCTTCACTTTCATATTCTTCCACAATAACATGTGCATTTGCACCACCAGAACCAAATGCACTAATTCCTGCACGCCGAGGCTTCATAACCAATTTCCCATTTTCGTAATAGGTTGGCTTTTCCCAATCCTGTAAAACCTTTTGCACAAAGAAAGGTGAATTATCAAAATCAATATTTTTATTCAATTTACTGCAGTTCAAAGAAGGTACCAATTTCTTATGTTTCATTTGAAGGATGATTTTGATTAAACCGGCTATTCCAGCAGCTCCCTCCAAATGCCCAATATTACTTTTAACAGAACCAATAGCACAGTAATTTCTATCATCTGAATATGCTTTATATGCTTTAGTCAACCCAGTAATCTCAATAGGATCCCCTAAAATTGTTCCTGTTCCGTGGGCTTCTACATAGCTTATTGATCTTGCATCACATTTTGCCATACTTAGAGCTTGTTTAATTAAACTTTCCTGTGCATTAGGATTAGGTACTGTATATCCGTTCGTTTTTCCATCATGATTAATAGCACTGCCCTTTATAACTGCATATATGTTGTCTTTATCCCTTATTGCATCGTTTAAAGGTTTTAAGATTAGAGTTCCAACACCTTCACCTGGAACAAAACCATCTGCCTCACTTCCGAAGGTAAAGCATTTCCCCTTGGAAGAAAGCATATGAATTTGGCACATTTTAATATATTTTGATGGATGCAGATAAAGGTTAACCCCTCCCGCGATAGCCATCTTACATTCCTTTCTACGAAGACTTTCACAGGCTAGATGAACAGCATACAATGAAGACGAACATGCAGTATCAATAGCTAAGCTTGGTCCATTGAAATTAAATAAATACGAAATACGATTTGCAATAGACCAAGGAAAAGACTCTGGGAAAGTATAATTTTCTTTTCTCCATTCTTCTGGTCCATTCAGAGCATAAGTATTTGATGTAACTCCTACGAACACACCTACATCATTACTATTGGAACGTAACGCTTCATTATGCAAATTTTCTCTTGTATATCCGGAGTCCTCCAATGCCCACCATGCATTATTAACCAGAAATCTTTCCTGAGGATCCATCACTTCTGCTTCTTTGGGTGAAATATTAAAAAACAATGGATCAAATTTATCTACATTTTCGATAAACCCCCCCCACTTGCAATAAGACTTTCCTTCTAAGGACTTCTCCTTATCTTCATCATAATACTTCTGCCAATCCCACCGTTCCTTTGGAACTTCTTGAATACAATCCTTTCCCTCTTTTAAGTTTGTCCAGTATTCATCTACATTTTTTGCTTTAGAGAATTGACCGCTTATGCCAATAATTGCAATGGATTCATTTGGTATAGTTTCCTCCATTTCAATTTCCTTTTCATTTTCCTGCTCCATATATATATGATTAGCAACTTTAAGTTCATGATTCTGCAATATATATTTCACAAGCTCTCCAACGGTTTGATACTCATAAAATAATGTTTTTGAAATTTGGCCAAAAAAGCTTTCTAATTCCTCATTAAATTTTTGAATTAAGATAGAGTCTATTCCCAGTTCTTCAAAACTTGTACTAGAATTTATCATTTCTTTAGGTATTCTTGTTTCTTTTGAAAGCATTGAAATAACTGATACCTCTATTAATTGTTCATTCTTATTTTTATAGTCTATTTTTTCTTTCTCATCTTTTTCTTCATCAAAAACCTTTTCAACAGCAATCATATCATTGTTATTAATAAGCTTATCTAAATGATTTTCTATGAAGTATTCAATCAATTCATGGATATCTTTGCATTCATAAAACAATGTTTTTGGAACATTACAAATTTCCTGCTCAAATCTGTCATTAATCTTTTGAACTAGAATTGATTCTATTCCTATTTCCTCAAAGGTTAAATTTTCATGCAAATTCTCAAAAGGTATTCTAGTTTCTTGTGAAATAATTGTAAGTATTTTATCTGCAATTTGTTTCTTATTATTTATTGATGCAGCACTTTTAATTGGTTCAACTTCTGTTTTAAAGTCATTATTTTCTTCTTCATTAAAGAACTTTTTTATTTTTTCCTTATCACCAGACATGACAAAAACCTGATTGACTCGATCTTTTAATACCATTTCCAATAACTTTATTCCATCTTCTGTTTCTAATTCTGTCATCCCAGTTTCTTTAAAAATCCGCTGTTTTGCATATTCTTCAATCTTCATGCCCCCATCTTTCCATAGTGGCCAGTTTATAGAGAAACTCCTACCGGAACGTTCCCCTATTTTAACCTTTTCTTCTCTTAAACGGCAGAATTCATCCATAAAGCCATTTGAAAATGCGTAATCACTCAGTCCTAAACTTCCGATTACAGCTGTTGTAGATGAAAAACATAAGAAAAAATCCAAATTTTCATTTTTGGTTGCCTCATCCAGATACATAGTGCCAAAAACTTTTGGTGATAATACTATATTCATCTCTTCTATTGTCTTTTTTAAGTAGATATTATCTTTTGTTTTTCCTGCACAATGAAATACACCATTTAACTTTCCGTATTTTCTTATAATATCACTTATTACATCCTTCATGCCCTGTTCATCTGTCAAATCTATATTTACATATGTTGCCTCTGCTCCAAACCTTCTTAATTCTTCAATCTTTTGCTTCTTTACTTCATCCATTGCAGAATGACCTGCTAATATAAGTGTCGCCCCGTAGTTTTTCGCCAAATAGCTTCCAATTAAAAAACCTATTCCTCCCAATCCACCAGTCATGAAGTACACACCTTTACTTCTAAACATAGCCTGTTCATTTTCATCTAATTTAACATGATAAGGTGTATAGCCTTTTTCATAACGAGTATTGCTTTCATAGCATATATGCTGTTGTTTGCAGGATAACACTTCTTTCCAAAATAATCTTGTATCTATATTATTAATTTCGTCAACGGCCATTGCTTTGAAATTGTATCTGTTTTGTTCTATATGTAATGTATTAAAAAATCCCATAATTGAAGCGTATAGTGAATTCTTTCCTCCTTCATAGATATATAGAAAGTTAACTTTACCACTCTGCTTCTGAATAGTTAGCGCTTTTGCTAAATTAAAAATGGAATAAATTCCTTTCTGAAGCTTTTTATAGACTAAGGTCTTTGCTTCATTTTTACACCAACAATCCTTTGACCATAACTGTATTATATATGCTATTCTTTTACCTTGTTCTTTAATCCCGGAAAGCATCAACTCATAATGCTTTATGTTATCAGGAGCAACCATAAAGCATTGCCTACCTAACTTTGCAAAATCTTTGCCTTCTTTAATAAAATATATTTGCTCACTGTTAATACTAATCAAATTTCCAGACTTTACAATGTCGTAAAAATGCTCATCAGAGTTATCAAATACAAGTACTACCTCATCTTTATCCAGCTTTAAATCATTACTATTTAGTGATTTTTCACTCCAGGTTGGCATGTAAAATACTTTATTTTCCTCAAAGGTATCATTGGATTTTATTTCACAAAATCCTCTTTTTTTATCATAACAAATTGGTTTTCTGCTCGGTGTTTTCTCTCCCGGCCAGAAGGATTTTTCATCAAAAGGATATGTTGGCATAGGAATACATGTGTAATTTGTTTTATCGTACATAACCTTCCAGTCCAATTCATATCCACCTAGATAGTATGGAATAAGATCTTCTAATAATTCTTTCTCACCTTTTTCCTTATTAGCTTGTAATAATAATTTTTCCCCAAACTGTATATTTAGTGACTCATATTGATTTTTCTTTTTTAAATCATTTATCCTCTCAGTACTTCCTTGTACATTTTCCAAGACTTGTCTCAATTGTTGTTTCAATTGCTCCTTGTTATTTGTAATAAAAGCTCCTCGATATGAAAAATGAGTTCTTCTGACGAGTAGTGTATAAGCTATATTTCCTAAATTCTCCTTGCTGCCTTCACCATCGAGCCACTCTAAAATCTGTCTTAACTTTCTTTCATAAGCTTTCTCATTCTTAGCTGATACAGGTATAAGATACCACTTCATTTCCACTGGTATTTCATTTTTCTGTCTTGACTCCTCCAATACCAAGTGTACATTGGTACCCGCAATACCAAAACCACTTACAGCAGCTCTCCTTCCTTTCAGTTCTCCGGTATCCCAAGTTTTCAATTCCGTATTAACATAAAATGGACTATCTTCAAAATCTATATGTGGATTACTTTCATTGTAGTGCAACGATGGTACGAGCATTTTATGTTTCATACAGAGTAATACCTTTATTATGGAAGCCATTCCAGATGCAATCATAGTGTGACCGATATTAGTTTTTACTGAACCAATAGCACAGAATTGTTTCTTATCTGTAAATTCACTAAATGAATCTTTCAACGCATGTATTTCAATCGGATCTCCCAATTCAGTCCCAGTTCCATGACCCTCAATGTAAGAAATAGTCTCGGGATTAATATTGAATGATCGATACACATCTTTTTCAAGTTCAGCCTGTGCAGTAACACTAGGTGCAGTGATCCCATTAGATTTGCCATCCTGATTTGATCGTATTCCCTTAATGACACCATATATATAATCGCCATCTTCTAAAGCCCTTTCAAGGGGCTTTATTACTATAGCGCCCACACCTTCCCCAGGTACGAAACCATCTGCATCCTTATCAAAAGTTCTGCATACTCCATCTTTTGAAAGCATATTAAGTTTACTTAATAATATATAAAAATCAGGTATTAAAGCTACTGATATACCTCCTACCAATGCTATCTCGCTATTTCCCGAAAGGATACTGTCACATGCCAATGAAAGTGCAACTAAAGATGTTGAACAACCTGTATTTAAGGTAACACTAGGACCTTTAAGATTCAAAAAATATGATATTCTCCCTGACAGTACCGGCGGAGTAGTTCCTGTAAAAGTATAAGCTTCCGGCAAAATGCCATTATCCCTTAATTTCGTTAGATAGTCACCAGGCTCATAACCAACAAAAACACCACATCTGCATTCATTTAATTTCTTCATCGTGTAGCCTGCGTTCTCAAATGCCTTATAGCTTTCCTGAAGGAGTAGCCTTTGATGAGGATCCATAAACTCAGCTTCTCGATAGGAAATATTAAAGAAACTAGGGTCAAAAGAGTTTATATTTTGAAGCCATCCTCCTTTTTTGCAAGTACACTTATTGGAAACCTTAGGGTTATTATCAAAAAAATCTTTGAGATCCCACCTTTCTTTTGGAACCTCTTTTACACTGTCCACATTATGAACAAGGTTGTCCCAAAATTCATCTATATTACCAGCATCAGGATATTGGCCAGAGACTCCAACAATTGCTATATTCATTTCAGAATTTTCTCTTTCAATATTTTTTTCTTGTTCATACTTCCTTTTCTTCGTTATCCTTTGCAACAACTGCCGACCTATCTCTTCCGATATTTCTTTTCTTTTTATCTTTTCAAGTATAGATCTTACAATTTTCTCATTTTCCATCATAATAGTCCTCCATCAACACACAAACATCATCAATATCTAAATCACCTGAGACTAGTTTTTTCAGCCAATCGTTGACCATTGTATCTTCTTGCTCACCCTCCTCTGTTAGGAGCGTTTCTCCTTCCGTTTCAGTCACTTTAGGTGAATGAATCAATTGAAGCTGATTCTGAAAATTTGTCCATATATGATTTGCCAAGCTTTCTATTGTTGGATAACTGAATAATGATGTTATTCGCAGTCTAATTGACAGTTCTTCATTGATATTACCAATAATTTCTCCGGCAAGAATAGAATCTACTCCGTTATCAGCAAAGGTAGCTTCATAATTAAAATGACTTCTATCTATTTGCAGTACCTTAATTATTATGTTACTGATTATTTTTTCTATTCTTTCCTTTCCTTCTATTTTTGAAACATCATTTGACGTTTGTATCTGATTATCTTTCTTGCTGGCTACTGCATATTTTGCACAGATTACATGCTGATTCCAAACATCTTCCTCTACATCTTCTACCCTATTAAATTTAATATCAACAAAACCTTTTTCCTTTAACTGATGATCCCATGATTTTACTGTCAGCATTGGCGCATCCTTTACCCTGATTTTTTCATCCTCAAATAACCACCATCCATCTAGGAACGCACCGAGGGGTACTAAAAACATAAACATATCTGTAACTTCATTCATTATAAGTAATCCATTTTCTTTTAATAGATCAGTAACGTTATTAAGTGTGTTACTTATATTTCTTGTTGCATGAATTACATTAGAAGCGATTATTATATCATACCCTTGCTTCTCAAAGCCTTGTTCAATAGCATTGCTATCAATATTCAGAACTTCGAACTTTGTAAAGGAAGAGTACTGGCTGTAATGATTTATACCATACTTTAAAAAGGTTTTAGATATATCTGTATAGCTGTATTCAACAATATCATTTTCCTTTAGTAGTGCCTTTAAAAGGTAATAGCTAACTCCACCAACACCAGCACCAATTTCTAATATTTTTATAGTTTCTCCAGCTTTTAAAGCTGCTCTTCTTTCTTCGATGTAACTAAATACATGCTGTGTAACAAATGCTCCATAAGCTTCAGCAAGTTTATTTTCTTTATATATCGATTCTATAAGTTCTAATGAACCGTTAGGGAAAATACATTCAGTGGATAACATTTCACCACTCAAAATCTCAATCATATGATTGAATACTATAGAACTTTCTCTAATGTGTGCACGAATTTCCTCATATTTGTTAAATAACTCTTCTTCGAAACTCTCCAATTTATTTAGCTGTTTTTTCAATTTTATATTATCAATTAATTTCGATGATATAATGTTTGTTCCTTGTACGGTTATATATCCTGCCTTCTCCAAAAAATGTAAGAGTACATTAAAACAAGAATTAAATTTAAGCAGAATATTAAGAGTTTGTTTTATTTGTTCCTTATTATAGATTTCTCCCCCGTGTATAAATATATTTTTTCTTCTAAATGCCTGCAATAACTGCATTTCACATAAGCTGTTCAACGTTCTATATACCTCTTGTATGTAAGGAACCTTTGACTGCTGTATTTTTTTGCAATTATCTTCATCTAATTCATCTATAACACCTAACCGCCTTAAAAAACTTTCTTCACCCTTCACTGCAATGACATGCTGCTTATCTTGTCCTAACAAACGATTAATAACTTCCATACCTTCTTCTACTGTGATACCAATCTGTCCTTGTGCCTGAAAGAGTTTACTGTCATGTTTAGCAGCAATATCTCCAAACTTATCCCAGTAACCCCAGTTGATTAATTTTACAGCAAATGGTAGTGTTTGTTGCATATATAATACATAACTATCTTCAAATGTGCTTGCTGCAGAATAATCGCAAAACTTAATATTATTCATAAAAGACTGAGTTGAAGAGAAGACTAATAGGAAATCTAACTTCTTATTTTGTAATAGTTTGTTTAATACAATCAAACCATTTACCTTTGGTTTTAAAGTATTCCGAAACATTTCTTCAGTCATATTTTCAAAGAGTGAGACATTTACTGACATTGCAGAATGAATAATGCCATTAATATTTCCATAAAGACTCTTCGTTTTTTCAAATACTTGCTCCATATCTGATTCATTTTCCACATTCGCCTGTATGTAAAGTGCATTTCCCCCTAGTTCTATCAAACTTTGTATTTTCTCTTCCTTTTTTCTATTAAGAAGGCTTCTACCTACTAATACAAGATTTACTTTATAATATCTTGCACAGTAAGATGCCAAAGCATATCCAATTCCCCCCATACCACCTATAATGATATAGGTTCCATTATTTTTAAAAGAATATTTCTCATTTGTCAATGACTGCAAGTCAGTTTCTGCCAAATATCTTTCATAAGGTGATCCGTCTCGAATAATAAGAAGGGATTTATTTTCCCAATACTCTTTTTCCAATAGGCAGTCATGAAAGATTGCCCTATTTTTTGAGGAAGTTTCGTCAATATCTATATATTTAAAATTCCATAAATTATATTCTTTTTTTAAAGCGGCTATAAATCCATGCAGCGATGCTCCAAATGGATTTACCATATCATCATCCAATACTTTATAGTTATTTCTTGTTATTATACAAATTTCAATATTATCACTTTCATTTTTCCACTGTATTATTGATTTAATAATATGGAACATGGTATAAACAACGTCTTCAGATATCTCATCTACTGATTCCATAATAAAAAAGACATTCTTTAATCTTTTTTTCCTTTGTATGAGGGTATCAATTGCCTCAGCATCATTTATCGATATCTGTTGATCACCATTATTGTTATTAATTAAATTTCTGTTTCCACTTACTAGGTGGATGTTTGAAGAGTAACTTTTATTACACTCCATCTCTACCCATTCTTTAAGTATACTGTCCAGTCTTGTATAGAAGATGAGTGTCTCATCAAAATTCGCATACTGAGAATTCTGAAAATGCTTTATTTTGTTTGTCTTCTTCCATTCAAGTTCATAAATCATTTTAGGTAATTTTACATGCCTTTCTGTAGCTAATTGTTTTTCTACCTCTGGTATCTCATTTTTCTTTTCTACCGTATCTATCCAAAAGTGCAGCCGTTCAAATGGATATGTAGGCAGTGATATCTTTCTTAAAGTATCTATTCTATATGCATATAGCGTTTTCCATGGAATAAAAGCACCCATAGCCCACAATTTTGCTATTTTGTTAAGTTTATTTTCTCTGATTAGGGTTTCAAAATATTGTTTTCCTTCAATACCATCAAGTAAAATATTAAATTTAGCCCATTCCTTTTTATTTCCAGTATAATAATTTTCCTCTCTGTTATCATCGTTACAAAATGATTCCAATCTCTCAATAATTTCCTTCTTATTTTTCACCACAAAAGCAATTCTCTCATCCATCACTTCTCGTCCAGTTTGAAGCGTAAATGCTAGGTTTTCTAATTGAAAATCCGGTTCATAATTTGATTCACCGATATCTTTTAGAAATTCAATATAGCGTTTTGCATATTGCTTCAATATTTTTTGATTATTGGCTGATAACACAAAGATTATATCTTTTTCTTCCTTATTATCTTTTACTGTCTGCTCTTTAACATACTCTTCCAAAATTACATGTGCATTAGCTCCGCCTGCACCAAAGGCACTAACAGAAGCACGTCTTGGTAGTTTCTTACCATTTATAGTTAAGTTTTCCCACCTACTTACCTCATGTTGTACATAAAAAGGAGTTTGTTCAAAAGGTATAAATGAATTTAACTCCTCACTATTCAATGATGGTACAAGCATTTTATACTTCATTTGTAATAGTACCTTTGTAAGTCCCGCAATCCCTGCTGTTGCAATTGTGTGCCCAATATTAGACTTAATCGAACCTATAGCACAGAATTGCTTTTCATCTGTATGTTCTTCATATGCCTCTGTTAACCCCTTGATTTCAATTGGGTCACCTAAACTTGTGCCTGTTCCATGTGCTTCAACATATTGAATAGTTCTTGGTGAAATATTAGCTCTTTTAATGGCTTTTCTAATTAAATCTGCTTGAGCCTTTGGATTTGGAACTGTGTACCCGCTGGTCCTTCCTCCTGCATTTATGGAAGTACTCTTTAAAACAGCATAAATATGGTCGCCATCTTCTATTGCCTTTAATAGGGGTTTTATTAAAATTGCTCCTGCTCCTTCTGAATCTACGAATCCTCCATCACCAGCACCAAATGGATGACAGTCCTTACCTTTTATAAGCATATTTTTCTGGCAAAATTGAATAATCCTCTGAGGATGTAATGTCAAGCTTACTCCTCCAACAATAGCAGCTTCACAATCATTATTTTTTATGCTTTGCACTGCTAAATGTAAAGCAGTTAATGATGAAGAACAAGCAGAGTCAATTGTCATGCTTGGACCAGTAAGATCTAAAAAATAAGAAACACGATTAGCTATATCATAAATATCAGTATCAACACACTGCATATTATCCTTAGATGCTTCCTCTGTTGCAAACATAGCATATGTATTGGTAGTTGCACCTACATACAATCCAGTATTTCTCGGAAGCTCATCCTTTGTATACCCTGCATCTTCAATGGCTTCATAGGCAGTTTCTAAAAACACACGCTGTTGCGGATCCATCAGCTTTGCTTGACGAGGTGGAATTTTAAAGAAATAAGTGTCAAACTTATCATAATCTTCCATATATCCTCCCCACTTGGTATAACTTTTATTAGGTGATTTGCCATTCTCAGAATAATAAATACTGCTGTCCCAACGATCTTTTGTTACCTCTGTTGTCAGGCTTTCTCCGTTTAGCAAGTGTTTCCACAACTCTTTTACATTTTTACTTTTAGGATATCTTCCACTTAGTCCTACAATTGCAATTTCATCACATTTTATTTCATTTGAAAATTCTTTTTGAATTTGAATTTCTTCCGATTGCAATGTTTGCTGATTACAATTAATCCAATCTTCATTATTAACTATCTCTTTATCCTTTTTTTCTGACTGTGTTTCTTTATTAAAATCCTCATAAGCAAATTTTTCTGATACTTCCTTTGGATAATTTTTCATTAGATATTCCACCAATAATGTAAGCGTTGGAAATTCAAATAAAACTGTTGTTGATAAATCTTTAAAATCTTTTTCCAGTATGCTAATTATCTCAATACATCCCATGGAATCTAATCCCAAATCATCAAAGAAAGAATCATTTTCTCCTATAGTATTCTCATCAACACATAGTCTTTTAGCCCATATTTCTTTTAAATATTTCATCATATCCAGCTTCAACATTTTATGACTTTGTTCTTCCATATTATCTTTTGACATGTTCTCCACGCCTTCCTTTAAAATCTGGTTATTTATTGAATAGTCGTAAACATTTGACGATTTTATTTTTTTATCATAAACCCAAAATGATTTTCCTGTAAATGAATATGTCGGTAAAGGAATCTTTTGGAATTTACCAATTTCATAAAACTTATCCCAAGGAATATTTTGATAGTGTAACCAAAGATTTAACAAAGTTTCTAAACTGTCATCCATTACTTCTACCTTGCTAAAGCCTTTCACATCCAAATTTAATTCTTCATTAATTGAATCAAACCAGGCTACTTTATCTCCTAACTCTGTCAGTTCACGATTATAATTTTGTAATTCATTGAATTCATCAATACGAGATAAAAGTGTAATACGTTCGTTAGCCATTTTCTCAAGAAATTCTGCAGAATCTTTATTATTCGCTGAAATTAAAAATAAAATCCAATCTTCCTTTTCAATATATTTCTCTTCTGTTAAAAGCACTGCCTCACTTAATGCTGGAGCTTCAAAAGATATTTCTTTATTTAGGCTAAATTTTTTTCTAAGCTTTTGAATTGTGGAACAAACTGCTATGAAAAGTAACAATGTCTCATTATCATTTTTACTGCCAAGTTCATATTGCTGCTTTAACATAGATATAAGACTGTATCCCTTTTGCTCAAAAGCTATCTCCCATTCCTTAAACATCTTTTTAAATGAATGTTGATTTTCTATCAAAACAAGTGCTTTTCCGAAATAAATGTTAACTATGTTTTCTACTTGCAGTTTTTTAATTTCCTGAATCATACTATTATAAAGATGCTCAAAATATCCCTTGGAAAATTGAAATGTCATAATCATTTTGCCGTTCTTCGAGTCATAATATGGTATCACTGGTCTTGACCATATGAGGTCTTCTTTTGATCTTTTACCGGTAAATACATCATATAAATCCCTTTCTTCTAATATGCCACTAGCTACAAGACTATTTAGTACTCCATTTCCGTTACTTGATATAAAATCAGGATTCAATTTCATCTCAAAGAGCCAATCTAAATAACGATTAACTACATAGAATTCAAATGCAGATCTATAATTCTCTTCAACAATTCCCTTGGTCAGTCCTCTCAATAAAATTTGTTGTAAACTGACGTCAGGAACTATTAATTTTATTTTTTCCTGTTGTTGTTGTATCCATTTTTCATTCTGTTTATCTTTAAAAAATTGCTCTGCCTTGGCAATCATTTCATCATCAACTTGTAAATAATACGATCCCTTATTTACATGACATATAGAATCCTCGGTAACACCATTTAGCCATTCCTGTAATTCATCATTGGTTTTTACAACGGTACCAACCCGTAAAGGAAAACTTTCCCTGCCTACAGCTAATGTTTTACAAATATTGCTCAAAGGAAGGCTTACAAACTCCTCTGTCTCTGCTAGTCTTTTCCACTTTTCAATAATAAGGAGAAGGCTTTCCTTGGATTTTGCAGATAACATAAAAGCAAATTTCTTCTCTTTTGGTTTGCTTAACTTAGGCATTTTATAACTTTCCAATAATATATGAGCATTTACTCCACCAAAACCAAAACAGTTGATTCCAGCTCTATAAGTATCCCCCTCTTCTTTTTGCCAATTTTCCAGTGAATTTGCTATAACAAATGGTGTCTTTTCTAATTCAAGCATTATGTTCAAATTGTCACAATGCAGATTGGGAACTATTTTTCCATATTTCATCATAAGCACAATTTTTATTAAACTAGCCAGTCCAGAAGCTGCTTCCAAATGTCCTATATTAGTTTTAACTGAACCAATTTTGCAAAAACCTCTTTTATCCGTATATTCTCGAAACGCCTGAGTCATAGCTTCTAGTTCCATAGGATCTCCTAGAGTTGTTCCAGTTCCATGACATTCAACAAAACTGACTGTTTCAGGACTAAAGCCAGCATCTTCATATGCCACTAAAGCTACTTTTTTTTGTCCCTCTACACTTGGAGCAGTAAGAGATATCCCTTTTCCTACATGATTTACGCATGATCCTTTAACAACTACATAAATATGATTTCCATCCCTTTTAGCTGATTCTACACTCTGCATTAGAAATACAACAGCACCATCGCCAGATACAAACCCATCCGCATCCTGGGCAAATGTTTTACATCTTCCTTCCTCACTGAGCATTCTGGCTTTTCCATAAGAAACATACTTCCACGGATTTAGATTCATATTTGCAGCACCAACTATAGCATATTCACACTCACCTAGCTGTATAGCATTTTTTGCCTGATGAAGTGCTACTAGACCGGATACGCAGGCCGCTTCAATAGTTTGGGAATTTCCTTTCAGATTAAACATATATGAAATTCGATTTGACATCATACAAGAATAATTCCCAAGTGTACTATAAGCATCTATATCTACTTGATCATTTAATGTTTCTTGTAGATAATCTTGAGTTAAAGCCCCTATATAGACACCTGTATTTTTTTGCTGAAGTTCTTTTAATGGTACACCTGAATCTTCAATACAACTCATAGTTTCTTCCAATAATTTCCGTTGCTGAGGATCTAAGCTTTTTGCCTCCCTTGGAGAAATATTAAAAAAATGATTATCAAACTTATCGGCATCATTAATCATTCCAGCCCATTTACTAACTGATTTATTCCTACTCTCAAAGTCTTTTGAGTAAAAGTCCTCAACATTCCATCTATCCCCTGTAATCTCCTCTATTGCATCTACTCTATTTTTTAAAACATCCCAGAATTCACTATAGTTTTTTGCTTTTGGTAAATTACAAGCCATCCCAACGATTGCTACATCACATCTATTTTTCACTTTATTCACCTACAATATTACATACTCTGAAAAGCGTTTATTCATAACCTTGGCAGCTTCCTCCATCATCATGATTCCTATCTTATCAACATAACGATTTCTCCAATTTTCTAGTTCAGTCCCTAAAACCCACTGGTTAAAAGACCCCAATGCCGGTCCACAATGTATCTGATAATCTACCTTGTACTCCGAATCTCCATCTATTGCTAAACGAGTAGTTCTGCCAAAATACCAGCGGAATACCATTGCCATCTTTTGTTTTGGATTATTCTGTGCTTTTAAAATATCATCACTTGAGTAGTATTTTTTACATTCTTCAAATATACTATCAAAACTGCGATGAAAATATCGTTCTTCAATTTGTTTCTTAGTACTCTCTTCTATTTCATCTAGAGAATTATAATGTTTATATAATTCATATAACTTATTAGCCCTTGATGGAAAAAATAAACCCTTTTTCAATACCTGTACCTTTGCCCCCATTTCAAACATATCGCCTGCTGGTGCATAATCAGTATCCTGAATATTGGCCTGCTGAAGTAAATCTTTAGCTAAATCACTTACACCTGCCTCTACAGTACATTCATTAATTGATCCAGTAACAATAAATTCTGCTCCCATCATTAAGGCTGCAGCTACAGCATCAGGTGTACCAATTCCTCCCGCTGAACCAATTCTTACATTCTTTTTATAATCATACTTTTTAACCATTCTATCACGTAGACGAATCATAGTCGGCATCATTGCATAGGCCACACCTCCATCTGTATGTCCTCCTGAATCTGCCTCAACACAAATATCATCAGCCATAGGCAAAAACTTTGCTAGTTCTGCTTCATTGGCTGTAATTTTTCCTTCTGTCAAAAGCTTCTTAATCAATTTATCTGGTGCAGGGCTTAAAAATGCTTCAGCAACTTCTGGGCGTGATACCTTTGCAATGATATGATTCTTTCCGATAACTTGTCCTTCAGCTCCACGTTGCAAACCCGTTAGACGGTATCTTGCAATAGACGGCGTAATTGACATATATGCTGATGCCTCCACCAAGTGAACCTCATGCTTAATATACAAATCAACTGCCTCTTCTTCCTTTTGAGGATTAACTACATTATGTAAAAGATTCATTCCAAAAGCTTCCCCATGATTCAGTTCTCTTTTAATATGTAAAATATTGTTTTCTATTTGGATTTTATCCATCCCACCAGTACCCAGGAAACCAAGCATACCTGCTTTTCCCATCTTTATTACAATTTCTTTTGAAGCAATTCCCCGATACATGGAACCTGTTATGTATGCATATTTCAAATTATAATCTTTCTTAAATTCTTTACTACCTAAGGATTTTGCTGTTATCTCTGGAAGTGAGATTTCCTTTCTATTGTCTTTTTCAGAAAAAACATCTTCATTTTCTTTTAGATTATCTATTTCTGAATATTCAACATATAAAGGCTGAGATTCTCGTTTTATGGCATTAGTAAAGCCTTGCAGAGCATTTCCAGGACCAACCTGTTCAATACACTCTACACCTTTGCCCATCAAATAGCGAATTGTATCCACCCACATAACTGAGCTTGTAATCTGATTACATAAGTTTTTCATTATATCTTTTCTTTTATATAGCCTTGCTTCAACATTTGAAATGATAGGAATCTGAATATCTTTAAATTCAAATTGCGCTAGGGAATCCTTGAATTGTCTCTTAGCCTGTTCCATATATCGCGAATGGAATGCACCGCTTACATTTAAAACAACATATCGTGCATTTTCTTGTTCAAAGAAAGGTTGTGCCTTCAAAATATCTTCTTTAAGACCTGATAAAACTGTCTGACTTGGAGAATTGTAATTTGCGACATCAATTCCAGCAAGATTGTATCTTTGCAATATCTCCTTTATTTTATCGACCCCTATACCAATTACTGCTGCCATTCCTCCGTTTTTAGCCTGATACATTAATTCCCCTCTTTTTTTAACAATTCGTAATCCTGTTCCAAAATCTAATACCCCGCTTGCAAAAAGAGCCGAATACTCACCCAAACTATGTCCAGCTACATAGTCCGGTTTTCCTTCTTTCTCAATTTTGTCCAAGTAACTTAAAGTCTCAACAACATAAAGTGCCGGCTGAGTAAAGCAGGTGATGCCTAATTGATTTTTTTCATCCTCTAAACAAAGCTCTTCAATTGAGTATCCTAAAATTTCATTTGCCTCTTTTGTTTGTTCATGATATTTTCGAAATAATTCTCTTCCCATCCCTTTTTTTTGAGAACCTTGTCCCGGAAATACATATGCCTTCATATCCTTCTTACCTTCCTTCTTATATTTTCTTTCATTTTTAACATGAACTTTATTTATACACTGCTTAAAATTTCTAGTATCCTGGTCAAAAAGATTTATAATCGGATAAATCTCAGAGGAGGATTTCTTATCAATTAAATTTTTTATAAAATTAATTTGTGTTCCTGATGGTCCTAAATCAATGTATATCGTATCCCCTTCATTTTCTAACCTTCGTACTGCTTCTTTGATATTCATTTCACTTCTTATAATATCCCATGAATACGAGGGATTTATGTAGTTTAATATAGTACCATCAATTCCTGAAACTAAATTTATATTAGCATGCCTATATTGTTTTTTTGCAACAAACTCCTTATACTCCATCCCTACCCTGTCTATAACTCCAGAATGGAATGCAACCTTAACCGGTAATTCTATGCATGTGATTGATTTCTGTTTTAAAAACATTTTTGCTTCAGCAATTTTTTCTCTTTCCCCGCTTAATACAAAGTGTTTATCATAATTCACCCCTGCTAATGATACAGATTCATACAAGGTTGCGTTATTATGATATATATGAAAATCATCAAAAACCGCCAACATACTTCCATTACTGCAATATTTATTCAAAAGAATTGCTTGTTTCATAAGACAATCAATAGTATCTTTTAGGTCTAACATACCAGAAAGAGCAATAGCAGCAAACTCTCCCATGCTGGACCCCATTAAGTAATCCGGATATATTCCTTCTGCCATCAATGCCTGTGCCAATGCATATTCCAACATAAAGATAGCAGGATGAGAGTATATAACATTATTAAAAATTTTACTTTTCACATTATTAACATCATATATATTGTCTAAAATGGAAATTCTATAATTGTTCTTGATGATATCATCAATGTATTTTAAATTTTTACTAAATATTGGATTTTCGTTGTACAGACTCTCTCCCATATGAAAGTACTGTGAACCTTGTCCACTAAACGTAAATACTACTTTTTTCATTAATAATCTTCTCCTTAGAAATATCTTATGGCTTTACTACTATATAATCATAAAATACTATTTATTTAAAATTTAGGAGATTCTTCTGACCTTTCCTCATTCTAAAGTTGGCAAACTGTATCCTATCCTCAATTTGGAAATAAATATTGTTTTTTATTATATCACCAAATATTCTGCCGACTTGACTCCCGTAAGTATGTCCAGGAAACATTTTTACATCTATGCCTATATTTCTCTTTAAATAATTGATACTATAATACATATCATCAACAGACCCTCCATGGCAATTGCATACTCCGCAACCCTCATTAAAAACTGTATCACCTGTAAACAGGTTACCGCCAACTAAAAAGCACATACTTCCCTTCGTATGTCCCATTGTCAGAATACATCTAATGTCCATTCTTCCCACTTTAATTATTTCATTATGTCGTACTTTATGCAGATTTCTACACTTATATCCATAATATTCAATCTCCTCTTTTGACATATAAACAGGTATATCATAATTACTTGTTATATCATTAACTAAATTAATATGATCATAATGAGCATGAGTCAAAAAAATAGCTGATAATTTCATATGATCCTTTTTCAAATAATGCAGTATGGCATCCAAATCCCATGCTGGGTCAATTAAAAATGCTGTAGACAAGTCTGGTTCATTGACAATGTAGCAACAATTTGAAAAAATACTTTTGTGTGTTTTAACCATTTTGACATTAATAGTTATTTTTTCACTCTCATCATTTTTTCTCAAGCGTATCAC
>Ga0255363_100126_pt1 | contig 17809 bp, 16 predicted proteins | sample GFST100metaG_FD_186007 | JGI IMG/M metagenome (GOLD analysis project Ga0255363, IMG submission 186007) | Peat soil microbial communities from Stordalen Mire, Sweden - G.F.S.T100 | ecosystem: Environmental > Terrestrial > Soil > Wetlands > Peat | place: Sweden: Norrbotten County, Stordalen Mire... | reverse complement strand
ATGCAGCACCATTCCAATGCTTATAGTAAATGGTGCCGCTGGTGCCGGCCGCGAAGACGCCGACCTGGTTACCCGTCGAAGTCGCACCTGGTGCTGAAGTCAGCTTCCCGCCGAGATTGTTCCAGTTGGACCACGTCGAGCCGTTCCACACTTTTTGATACAGGGCGCCGTTCGTGCCTTGTACAAAAACGTCGAGACGGCCTGGGCCCCACGAGCAGACCGAGGGTCCGGTATTCGTGGCAAGCTGCCCGCCGAGAGAGGTCCAGCCGGACAGAGTGTACGTGCTGCTATCAGTTTGAGTGATCTGCTGCGCGCCAGTAGGCGAGATGATCCTCTCATAGAGGGCGCCGTTGTTGCCGCGCGCAAAGACGTAGATGGAAGCCGGAACCCCCATCCCTGATGTGGCAGGCGTTGCATTCGCAGCGGGTGGTGCCGTGAGAGTCCCGTTGAGAGACGTCTGAGATGCGGTCCAGGCCGTCCCATCAGGCGACTCCTTCCAGACTAGGGAGTTATCGGCACCTACTCTTATAAAGAGGTCGAGGCCAGTCCCATTGACTGAGCACACGCCAGGCGCTCCCGAGCCGACGGGCGCACCGACCACAGTAGGAGTCGAGCTGCTGCCCTGTGCCGCGCTTACGCTCAGCGTGCTCGCACTGACCGCACAAAGCGAGACGAGCATGATCGCCGCCATGGCGACACTTAAAAAAATACGATTGTGTTTCATATATACCACCGTGTTCCGTTGGCGGACCGTTATCGTGGCCGAACATCGACATCCACGGAGACGCCGCCCTACGGAGTTCCCTTTAGTAAGGTAGTTACGAATATGCCGCTCCCTTATAAAGGTTGTCGCAATGCGTTTTGGCACGTTTTGCGAGTCGTGACCGCCGCAGGTTTTTTTTACCAACGATGGCTACCAATACCTCTATTCATTATAATGATTGTCCGACAGATGCTTGTCACCGTGTGGCGAATAGCGCCGAGGACGGCACGAACCAATGATGAATTTTCCATTCGCGCTGCCACGAGCTTTGTAACACGACTTGCTTCGTCGGCGCAGGCAGCCGTGAAGCAGCTTAATAGTGACCCGAACTCTTTATAAAACCGCACTTTTGCAAACTCGTCCTGAAAGCCAAACGCACACAGAGCTTGCCTTCCGAGAATGCGGTACTGCCCGTGCCGGATTGGTTGCTGCCCGCCTGTGGGTGCATAGCGGAAAGAACCGCGGTATCCATGAAAAATCGTTGATAGCGCTTCAAGCATAAAAATATGGCCTAAATTGTATTATCTTGTCAACGTGCCTTATTCAGGCAAAATCACTATTTTTTGGCCATTGTGCGGCGACTAGGAAGAAGGAGACGATTTCGTTTCAGATTGCTCGCTACATCAGTTAGTAAAATTCCTCCGTAAAATGGCATCAACGCGGTGGCAGCAGTCGTTTGTGCGTCTGTTGTCTTTAGGCACCTCCGTTGCCCATGCTGTCGATCGAGCTGAAAGAACCTAATGTGCCTCTCGGACTGCTATGAAGACCCCATACTCCTAAGGAGTATGTTTGCGAATGAGGGGGGGCGACTGGCAATGACAGCGCGACGATCACAATGAGTGTGACAAGCAAGCGTACAGCATCTGGGAACCGATAGCACGTCGTGCTTAAAGCCGAGCGAGTTACCGATCACAGACTCGATCCGTAATGCTGGCGGTGTTTGTTTTCTTCGTGCGGCCGTTAATGCGTTGGGGTATTTTGCCAGAGTCCTCATCGGAGTCCGCTCTAGAGACCACCAACAGATATCCAGCCAGACCACCCGTTGTTATAAGATCTTTCCCAGAGGGCGTAGTCGGTCCCGCGCACAAAGACGTCGATCACACCGCTCGTCGGTGAGGTCGCGGCGGGTGACGAGGTCAAGGCCCCGCCGAGAGAGATCCAGCCCGACCACGAGCCGGTCGAGGTTTTTTGGTAGAGGGCGCCATTCGTGCCTTCTGCAAAGACGTCGAGACGGCTGCCCTGCGAGCAGGCGGCGGGTCCTGTGCCTGAAGCAAGCTGGCCGCCAAGAGAGGCCCAGTTGGACCAGGTGGCCCCCCCGTTCGTGGTAGTCCTTTCCCAGATGGCGCCGTCGGTACCGCGGACAAAGACGTCGATCGCACCATTGCCTGGTGACGTTGCCGCTGGTGACGACGTGAGAACCCCGCCGAGGGAGTGCCACGCTGACCACGCCGTGCCGTCCCAGTGTGTATAGTAGAGCACGTGGTCGGTGCCCTGTACAAAGACGTCGAGGCTGTTTGTACCGCGCGCGTCCGCGGCAGGGCCGGTGCCGGGGGCGAGTTGCCCGCCGATCTTGTACCAGTTGGACCAGGAGGTCCCGGAATACTGCTTAGAGTAGAGCGCGCCGTTGCCGCCGCGCCCAAAGACGTCGATCACGCCGCTAGCCGGTGACGTCGCAGCGGGTGACGAGGTCAGAGTCCCGCCGAGGGAGTGCCACGCTGACCACGCGGACCCGTCCATCGACTTGTGCCACAGAGCGTTGTCGGTTCCTATTGCAAAGACGTCAAGGCTGTTTGCGTTTTGCGTGGATACGGCAGGGCCGGTGCCCGAAACAAGTTGACCGCCGATGCTCGACCAGGGGCTCAAGCTGGCAGAACTAGTCGGCGGGTAATACGTTTGCAGGTTTGCGACTATTTTGTCAAATCCTAGTGATTTGTACTGGCTTAGCCCATTGGGGTTGTCGCCGCACCATAACTGAAAACTGGTGAAGCCGATTCCATTAGCATATGACCAGTTAAGCATTGAAAGGTATGATGGTGTGCCGCTGCCGCTCTCCGAGTTAGCATATATCTGATTGTCGCCGCCGCTATTAGCCCACGCACCAGCGAGGATGCCGTTCTGGATGCCAAGCGCAGCGGCCTGCTCTGACCCATTTTGGATGGAGGGCCACTCAGATGGGTAATAGCTCTCCCAACTGTTCGCGACAGTAAACGGATCTTTATATACGTTTTGCCACAGGCCACACTGGTCACAGTTGAAGTTCACGTAGCCCTGGAAGTAGTTCTGCATGTACTCGAGATCGCCGGTCCTGCCGCCTTCCGAGGCGACATACTGCCAGCCGGCGTTTTTAAGTGATTGGAAATAGCCAGAAAAACTGCTTATCGGAGTGCTCTGAAGCTGTCCGCCGTCCCAAATGGGCATCTCAATATCAATGATTGGCGTCATGCCAAGCGATTTGATCTTATTGAGCTCAGTCTGGTACGTCTGAGTGTCGGGCACAACCACGACGACAGCGGTGAATCCGTGTTGCTGAAAGTAGGTCAGCGAGGTGCCGTCATCGACCATTGACGGCGCGCAGCCAATCCAATACTGTATCGGATGCGTCGTCGCGCCTACCAACGGCTGCGCTGCCGTGGCGTTCGTTGGAAGAGCTGTGTTATCCGCACCATTTGCTGTCGCAGCGGTGAGAGTGATCAAGACGGTGCAAAAAAGAAGAAAAAATGCGAACTTCTTGAAACGCTTGGTCCAGCATTGCACGCCGACATTCATTTCATCCTGGGGTGATGACATCTTTAACAAGTCTCGCCTGAGTATAAAAGGCTGCAGATCGCAAAGACTAATTGCGGCTTTCAGGTAAGCTATTTGGTTTTTTACAAGCTACTTAACCCTTGTTATGTGGCTTCACCCGGACGCACCCAACGAGCAAGAGCGCCAAATGGCACTATCTGGGCGGCCTGACGGAGAAGAGGGACTATGCGGAGAACAACACCACGCATAGACTGCCACCTGCCACGATGGCACATACGTGCAGGACTGCGACCTCCTAAAGTTCTTATGAACGTAGTCGCGCTGCTCGCATTGTCGATGGTCGCCGCAACAGACGCCGCGGAGCATCAGCCAGATCTCACAGATTGCTGCTGCTGCGACGTATGGTGGGGGCGGTTTTCCCTCGTCGGCGTTGCGATGTAATGCAAAGCGGGGATTTCGTGCGCAAGTCGGAGGGGCGGTATCTATAGACAGTGTACGCGTCGCTTCCAGATGATGCCAAACTGAGGACGACGACCGCATGCTATCCGAGTGATCGAAGTGAAAGGCGCGTTTTGTCAATCACACGCAGAAGCGAGGGGGAAGGCGAGCTACGCACCCCGCACGCCGGGATCATACGCACTGGGGGCGCGAACGTTATCGATAGAGTTCTTGAAAGAGCCCCGTGTGCCGCTCTGGCGCCGTAAGGAATTCCAGGAGGTACGGCTCCTCGATCAACTCGTACATCGGCTTTCGCCTTATCAGCCCCTGGTCGGGCACCTCGACCGGGTAGGTGACTCTGATCTCAGGCACGTGGTGATACGCTTGGTTGTGCAGCAACCTCCCGTTAATGAGCTCGTAGTACGCGCCACCGCGGAGCTTCGCGTAGGGCTCATAGACCGAATCAAACGACCGGCACACCCAGTTGGCCATCTTCAGCGTGCGCTCCGACGGGTTGATCGTCACGTGTCCGTAGTTTGGCGGGACGATCACCTTGTCGCCGCGCGTCGCCTTAACGAGGATCGCCTCGTCAACACTCTCTTCGTTTTTCGCGCGCTGCAGCAGGTAGTGCGCGTCGCCGTCGAGCACCTCGTATATCTCGGGATACGTGTCGCGAAACTTCGGGTTCACGCGCGAGTGGTAGTGCCCGTACGTCTTGACGAACTCGAGTCCCATGGTGAACGGCGGGATGATCGTGATGTCATAGCGGAGCTGGTGGCGCGTGATGGCTGCCGCGTCGGTGGGGGTGCGCGCGAGGTCACGGTACATGTAGTACGCGTCGCGATCCGGTGCTGCCTCAAACCAGGCGCTGTCGAAGGCAACGTCACGAAGGTCGTAGAGCCGCCGGATCTCGGGGTCGATCAGCCGTTCGCCAAACTTGAGCTTCATAACGCCTTTCGCTTCTAAAGGGATCAATAGCTCTGCAGTTTCTCACTGCTCACTTAATTACCTTTGCGTTTTCGCATTTCCTTTGTAGGAGTAAGCGCAGCGAGGCCGTGCGGCCGACGAACAGATTGACGTCTTGAGCCACGGCCGGCCCCCCACAGCGCTGATTGTGAAGCATCGCGCGAGCTGCCGAAACGCGCAGCACGGGTTGCCTAAGCGTATTTTCGAAGCGGGGATATGCGCATGGTTAATCGACATCCATCGTCTCACGCGCCGCTGCGTGCTGCTATCGACAATTATCGCGAGCAACAAAACTTGACCAAAAGTTGACCAAAACTGACCGCATTTTTAGAACCGTCAAATTGCGGTGTCGCCCTTGGGTGGCACTGCCGCGCCCGAGCTGGATTAATGAACGATGATCGTCGCGACTACGCTCGTCGATGCCTTGTACCACCTATCACCGGCGAAGGTGGCATAGTAGGGGCGGGTGCCGGCTGGAGTCCACTTCTGTGTGAACGTAACCTTGGCGCTCGCGTCGGTGTATATCGTTGTGTCTATGCGCGTCGACATCGGCGGAGCGGCGCATCTGAAAACGGCGTACGGCAAAGCGCACCCGAGCAAGGAAAATCGTAACCTCGTCATCCACGTCGTTTCTGTTCACGAACCAGAACTTCAGCGAGAACGGGTCGGCCTGTCCGATTGCTCAGGTGAGCAGGTCTCCAAGATCCTTCACAATGAGCGACGGGAACTCGTCTTCGCTCAGTTCGTCTATTTGTTCACGCGTAGCCTCGCCGCTCAGAACACAGATAAAATCGCATCCCACGTTGTGCGCCATCGTCCTGTCGGTGTACAGTCGGTCGCCGACGACGACTATCTCACCTAGGCTGTGGTGAGCGGTTACGCGCTCCAACAACAGCGGATTTGGCTTACCAAAAACAGTGCCCGGCGTGCGCCCGGTTGTTTGCTCGAGCACCGACAAGATACAGCCGCTGTCGGGGACGAACCCGTGCTCGGTGGGACACACGAGATCGCCGTGCGTCGCAAGAAACGTCAAACGCGGGTTCTGTTGCAGCAGTAGCGCGGCGTCTCGCAGCTTGTCGTACGTGAGCTCTGTATCGTAGGTCACGATGAGCGCCTCACACGCCTCCGGATCGGCGGTCAGCGTGAGTCCGGGCAGCGCCTTCCGCAGGTACGCGGTGACCCTCGCGTTCGCGAGCAGATACACGTGCGTCAGCGAGCGCTCGCGCAGGTACTCGATAAGTGGCGCAAGCGGCGTGACGACGTGCTCCGCGTCAGCGGGTATGCCGAGCGCGTTGAGCCGTACGCGATACTCCTCGGGAAGCTTCGAGGTGTTATTCGTGACAAAATAGAACGCACGATGGCCTATATTGCGGTTGATGAACTCAACGGTGCCGCGGATCGGCAAGTTCCCCACGTACACGGTCCCGTCCAAGTCGAGGACGACATACCGCTTGCCGGACAATGAAAAACGACTGAATCGCTTGTCGGCCGTGTGCACATCGTCCATCGTGCGCAGGGCGGCCCACTTCGTTCCAGCGACGTCGACGAGCGTCATCCGTGTCCGGCAAATCAGATCATCAAGCGCGACGGCCATCGGCGCATCCCGTTTTTCGGCAGTGCGCTCTGCGGCGATGTCGCTCAGCACGCTACGAGCGTGAGCGTCAAGCTTGCATAAGCCGGTTGCGACCGCGGTGGCCGCGTGTTTCGGAACGTGGGTGCCAATGTGCACGACGTTCCCGTTCTCGGCGATGACCTTCGTGGACTCGATCGCGTAATGGCTGCTGTCCCCGACGATGGCGCTCCCAGAGACGCGTGACACGCGCTCAATTGCCGCATCATCGTACAAGCACTCTCCACTGCTTATGAAGAGCCCCTGATCGGCGCTGTGGGGCTCTGCGCTTCGCAGGGCGAGGTTCAGCGAATATAGGGCGCCCGCCACATGATAGGCGGGATTCCTCACGACACGTATTTCTGGGTGCTCGCGCGTCAAGTAGCGTTTGACCTGACCGTGCTGATAACCAGCGACGACCGATATGGACGCGGTTTCGACGCCTGCACGATTATACCCGCGTATTTGGTGTTCAAGCAGAGAAATTCCATTAATCTTGATTAACGCGCTCGGTTTTCGGAGGTTCAGGGGGCGTAGCTGTATATTGTCGTTCGCGGCGAGTATGATGGCCTTCATGCGCTCACTCCTGCACACCTCCGGACGCGTGTACGACTAACCTCAACGCGCTGCTAGGTTATAACAATAAACCGCTCGGTTCGCTCGCCACGATCAACCTGAGAACGTTTTTATAGTGCGCAGTGCTGCTGGCACCTCCGCCGACGTCGTAGCTGAGCCCACGTACACGACGTGAAACCGCTGCGCCGGTATAACCACCGTGCACATCGCGCACAAACGGGAAGGTGGTTAAGCGAGCACTGAAGGACCTGGGTGTACGGCTGCGAAGGGCGTACCGACAGCGTAACTCTGCGCGTTCCGGCATATCTATGCTACGCGTGCTATGCCCCCGGTGAAGGTAGTATTATATTCTAGCGTCGAAGTAGAAACTATACGACTTTCTGCGCATACAGAGCCGACACTACGGTTTTTGAACTATAAGAAGGCTGCCAAGTCGTCGGAACGGATTTTGACAAAAAGAGCATTACTATTGCCCAGGCATTTTCAGCAAAAAATAACTTTGCGCCGGCAACTGCTGAAAAACTACCATTTGCAAGCAATATTTTCGATGAGGCTGTTTCTTTATGCGCTGGCATTATCGATTTCGCAAACAACGTTAATGGCTAAGATAAGGGCCTCGGTATGCGCGCGGTGAACCATAAGAGTTATTAGCACAATTTTGAAAAGAACTATGAGTCAACGTTCACCGCAGTTAGAGCAAATTGTGTATCGAGGCAATTCAGTGAAGCTGTCGCTCTGCATTACCGTCAAAAATGAACGAGAATCAATCGTTACGCTACTCGAGTCGTTGTTCGCGCAATCAAGACTGCCGGAAGAGATTGTTGTTGTGGATGGCGGCTCAACCGACGGCACTATAGAACTTTTACAGACACATGCAGCAAAGCATCCTGATATGAAGATCATTGCGATGCGTGACGTCAACATCGCTAAGGGAAGGAACGTCGCAACTGCGAATGCACATTATGATTACATTGCCTGCGCTGATGGCGGGGTGGAATACCCTCAGAACTGGCTGGCAAACCTCGTTCGGCCGTTTGAAACCGACGTTGATGTTGATATCGTGTCTGGCAATTTCGAACCTCAGCCTAAAACGTTATTTGAAGAAAGCGTTGGGGCGATGCTTTATCCTAACCTTGATCTAATCGATTGGAGTCGATTCTTGCCTTCGTGCAGGTCAGTGGCGTTTAAGAAAAAAGTCTGGGAAGAGCTTGGCGGCTTTGCCGAATGGTTGCCGCGTGGCATAGGAGAAGACGCAGACCTTTTTCTAAGAGCCCATAGAGCCGGTTATAGATTTGCATCAGCTCCTGATGCGACGTGCTACATGCGCCCGCGGCGGAATTTCGCGGAGCTTTTCAAGCAGTACTTTGCTTATTCGAGGGCAGCATTTGGCGGCGGCATAGGCCCAACTTTTGTGCTCGAGGCCCACGGTGCCAATGCCCTTAGATTCGTAAGCGCTAACTTGGCCAATCTTGTTCGAATACGTAAACCCCTTGTTTTGTGTTCCAGCTTTTTGGTCTTAGCGGTCGTTCTAGTTGCTAAGGTTACAGGCGCTATCAGTGGACTACTACACAAAAAACGTCTAGCTGTCAGAACGTGAATAAATAGAAGGGAACAGAGCTACCCTCTATCCGCCATCCAAACACAAATACCCGGCACTACAAAACAATATGAACATTAGAGAGAAGCGATGAAAGTCTGTTTGGTAGGACACTTCTCAGATGTTGTAGACGAAGGCAAAAGGAACGTTGCTAGAAGCTTAGGAAACGGCCTCGAGAGCAAAGGAATCGAGGTGGCGAAGTGCACAATTTCTTCACTAAGCGCATGGCGATCCATACGGACGTTCCGACCAGATATAATCCATTTTGTCTTGACGCCGACCACTCGCGGCATCCTAACGACAAAACTTATTTCCAAACTGAATCCTGAAGCAAAAACGGTAATCTCAGCCCTCCATCCCTCGCTATGGGCAAAGCGGCTCTTGAAACCACTCAGACCAGACATTGTTCTATTTCAGTCGAAAAAAAGCGACCTGTTGTTCAGATCGGCTGGTTTCGAGACTTGTTTTTTCCCAAACGGCGTTGACCTAAGCAAGTTCAGACCGATGGAGGAATCACACATCAGACGCCTTAGAGAGGAGTTTCAACTGTCATCTGACAGCTTTGTCGTTCTGCATCTAGCATCGATGCGAAGAGCTCGGAACCTTAACGTCTTCAAGCAAATTCAGCAAGCGGAGGGGACTCAAGTGATAATTGTGGCGAGGGAGAACGAGGTTGAAAGCGAGCTGCTCGCCCGTGAACTCGAGGGAGCCGGATGCTTGGTATGGAAGAAACATTTCTCGAACGTTGAGGCCGTCTACAACTTAGCGGATTGCTATGTATTTCCAACGATTGATCCAAAAGCGTGCATTGAGACCCCTCTTTCCGTGTTGGAAGCCATGGCGTGCAATCTGCCAGTTGTCACTACACGCTTTGGGGCTCTTCCAGACGTATTCAAAGAGGGTTCAGGTCTTGTCTTTGTTGATGACGTTGAGCAGATGCCGAGCATTCTCGGCGCAATAAGAGACAAGGGACCTCGGGTTGACACTCGCAGTCTCGTCGCGCGATATTCGTGGGACGACCTGGCTGAGGGCCTCGTGGAGATGTACAGACGGCTGCTAAGATAGACCGCCTCAGCCAGACGAAAACGATAACTGCAGTCAGCCGAAAAACGATAACTGCAGTCAGCCGAAGTATAAGCGGCGAAAAGATCAAGAGCAACCGGAACTGCAACAAACCGACGGTTGCTGTAGCTTTACCACATGATGTGGTGCGACAACTGAGAAACTCCAAAGCTTACATCTCACAAGTCCGCTTGTAGGGCGCGTTGCTCTTGACTTCTAGCGCAAAAACCGAAACGGCTAATTTGCCAAGAAACCAGATATAGCTAGCAATTTGCGTAGCGATGACTTTTCAACGTTTTGGGAACTACGTATCGCGCGCAGGAACGCCGTTTGCTTCCCGTTTCGGCATAGGTAATGATTCAGCTTTTTTATGCATGAGGCTACCTTGTGCTGAGCAAAAACTTTGCAGTGGCTATCTTGGGCGCATTTGAGCTGAAAATTGACGCTATCGCCAGTTTTATGTTCGCCTCATACCACTCTTTGCGGCAACTGAATAAGCGAAGTATGAGACGGTGCGTGCTAATGAGCTTTAGCGATAGGGGCGACAGGAGTCTCTCGAAAGTCTGGATTCATTACCGGGCCTGGTAAGCGGTCAAACTGAGTTTAAGGAGAACAAAGAACAAAGCCCGAAATCGGATACGATCCTGACGCCCCTACAGTGTTGAAACAACTCGGGCACAGTGTTGCAGCGTAGCGTAACGCGCCTAAGACAACTGAAACAGAACTAAGCAGAGACCTTCGACAATGCTGAGTGGGCCTAAAAATATATTTAAGAATAACCTCAATCGGTGCAGAGGCGTCAATGAAAGATACCATTATAATCTATTTCATGGGAATGGACGGCTCCGGCAAGAGCACTCTTTCCTCATATTTGTGCGGTGAGCTCAAGAGGAGGGGGCATCACGTAAGGCGCGTTTGGTGGTTGGAAGGTGAGTACTCTTTGCAGAGGAAGCTATTCAGAGTGATAGGCGGAAGCAACCTCTTGAGGTTTGACGTTAGCCCGGAGCACGCAGGAATAGGTGCACAAAGAGAGCAAGGTCCACTAATGACGAAGATTTTCAGCGAAGTGTGGCCGCGGCTGGTTCTCATCAATTACGTGATATTCGGCATAAGAAGGGTATGGATCCCTAAAAAGACGGCGAAAGAAAGAATCATGATCTTTGATCGGTACATTTACGACGTGGTCTTCTCTTTATGTCAGGAATTTGGTTACCCTGAGACCAAAAAAGTATCTCTGCTCAGAAGATATGCTAAACTGCTGCCTATTCCGGACAAGATCCTCCTAATTGAAGTTCCGCCGGATATCGCCTTCTTGCGAAAAAAAGAAGAAATAACGTCAGCGGAAAATGCGAAGGCACTGTGGGAAAACTATCAGGAGCTTTTTGGATTAGTGGATCATGTATTCCCGGGAAAATGCACGATCATTGATAATACGCGCGATGTAGAAATTGTGAAAAAAGAGATTTTGGAGCAGGTTATTAGCTTCGTCCAGTAGGTAGGCGCTAATGTCAAAAGTACTTGTGATTGGAATAGATGCATTGGATTCACTTACCTTGTCGCAGCTTGAAAATGATTTACCAACTTTTTCCAAACTGAGAGAAGAATCGCGAGATATCCAGTTTGATGGCGTTTTCCCGCCAGATTCGCCGACTTCGTGGGGCTCGATATATACTGGGTTAAATCCAGCAAGACACGGAATCCTGCTCTTTGTCGATATTTTGAGCAGAACGAGCGAGATGGTTAATAAGGATGTTGATAACACAACGATTCGTGGGAAGACGTTTTGGGACCTCGCAAGTGGGATAGGAAAACGAGTTTGCGTCCTCCCCCACCTGGTCGGATATCCACCCTGGCCGGTCAATGGGGTCATGGTAGGCAGATCGGGGATAGCAAAAAAAGTGCGCGTATGTCCACCTAGCGTAAGCGACGATTACAATATTTCTGAATTCCGATGGGATATAGCTCACTTCCCAGGAAAACGGGATAAGGATTCCTACATTTACCTAGCCAAGCAACAACTCGAGCGTGAGACGAAACTCGCGATGCGGCTCCTTAACGAACTCGAATGGGATCTGTTCTTTGTATCCTTTGGTGAACTTGATATAATTCAGTACTCATACTGGAATTCTTACGATGAGAATGATCCGGCCTACCGAACCAATAATCGCTATAAGAATGTAATTCCAGAATTTTATCAGCTCTACGATGAAATCATTGCGAGATTCTTGGCTGCAACAGATACCGACACGTCGACCATTGTAGTGAGCGATCACGGAATAGGTTCGCGGCCGGTCAACTTGGTGAACCTTAATGAATTTCTCCGCGAAATGGGCATGATAACCATTCAAAATGGCAAAAAGAATGTGACCCGTACCGTGTCTCCTTCAGCGCAACTCAAACTCTCTATAATGAAAGCCGTCGACAAATATGAACTTGGGAACTTCGCTGAAAAGGCTCTCCGTGTGTTTCCGAAAGGCAAGGACTGGATAGTCAGCTCAAATCCTGTTGACTGGAAAAACAGCATTGCCTACCTGACCGATCAATCCGGAATCAAAAACTACCCTTACGGGGGTATACGTGTCAACACGGAAAATGTTAACGAAGGCGATTACGAACAAGTGCGCGACTCGATCATTAAAGCGATTCTGAAGATCACAGATCCTGAAACAGGCGAGCGGGTTGCGAAGTGGGCCATCAAGCGTGAGGAGTTGTACGAGGGTGCTTACGTCGAGCGTTATCCGGACATCCTTTTTGAGTTAGAGGATACGTATTGCGCTGGTATGATGACTCCCGCGTCTCGGTTTGGTAAGAGTATTATGCATAATATTTCGCCTGGGTACCATAAGCAACATCATGCAGTCTTCTTGATCTCTAACGTTCAAGAAAGAAACATCAGCAAAAAGGAAGCAACTTTGATGGACGTTGCACCAACTATCCTCGATCTCTTAGGTATCGATTGGAGACGCTATGACTTTGATGGCAGAAGCATCTTTGGAAAATGACCAAAAATGCCGAGTTGCCATTGTTTCCTTCCCCTGGCAATCTGAAGCACCCTACAAATTCTTGTCAGAATTGCTCAAAATTCTTGACCCTCTTTGCAAAGAAATTGTGGTGATAGACGGAAATACGGACAGGATCAATGTAGTGTCTGAAAAAGTCGAACTTCGCGATATAGGTGTAGGATTACATTATGTAGCCGAAAAAAAACCGACACTCTATTCTGGGCTTTTGTGGATCGTTAAATGTATTCTCGCGCAGGCGAAAAGCAGCCTAGAACTTATGAGAATTCGCGGTGAAGTGGATATCGTTGTTTTTTATATGGCAAATCCGTTTTATCTGATACCTGTAATTACTTCGAAGCTTCTGGGAAAGAGAACGATAGACGTCATCACCAGAAGCATAAGCAGCAAAAAACTTCTGCTCACAAGAATATTTAGCCTACAAGACCCGCTTCTTCTCAAGCTGTTTGATGGACTCTCGCCCGAGACTTCTACGCTGATCGAAGAGCTAAAGCTAGCAAAGTACCAGAGCAAACTCCTTCCCGAAGGAGCTCGGTTTGTTGATACCTCATATTTTAAAATAGACAAGAGTATTGACGAACGCGAACTAGTCGTTGGTTTTATTGGTCGGCTGGCAAAAGAAAAAGGAATCGTCGAATTTCTCGACGCAATCCCGCTAGTTTCCAAGTCTTACAACAACGTGAAGTTCCTCATCGGTGGATCGGGAAAATTGTCGCATTATGTCGACGAAAAGAGTAGGGCCCTCTTTGAAGAACTTGGTGTCGATATTGAAGTCATAGGCTGGATAGAAAAAGGCCTCCCGGATTATTTCAATCGATTAAGGCTGTTTGTTCTTCCTACGTATTTCGATGCCTTTCCTACATCTGTTTTAGAAGCCATGGCGTGTGGAGCCCCGGTTTTGGCTACAGCAAAAGGAGGCATTGTAGATGTGATCAGGGATGAAGAAACGGGCTTCATCATGGAGGATCACACCCCCGCAGTGATCGCTGAGAACATAACAAGGGCGATATCTCACCCCGATATAGAGAGAATTGTTGCAAATGCCCACAACGTAATCGAGCAAAAATTCACGTACATTAGGGCAGTAGAGCGCTGGCGCAGAATCTTAGAACTCGCGGTGAGTAAGTAATGCATAGACTTCGCGTCAAATGAGAGCATTGACACGGAGCTGAAATGGATGAGATTCCACCCGGAAAAGTAAGTAGCTAGAATGCTTCAATTGCGAGCACAAAGCAATCGCCGCTGTCCATAGCTTTGCAATAACACACGAAACGCGTAAATTGAGCTTGTTTGCAACAAGGTGACGTTATTGTTGCGAGATTGCGTGGAGCTGAGAGGGATTACCATGACGGTCGACAAATCTCTAGGAGCTGTCTTCCTAAACAAACAGCTCGAGATACTCAGGGTTCTGCTGTATCTTTTAGTCCCGGGCAGACACGCCCGTAGCAAAGCGTTAACCATGCCTCATCTTCACATCGTCTCGATAGAGAAGGAATTCACGTTAGATCAATAAAGCAGGAATCTGAAGAGCGAGTTATTACTTATTCTGTCAAACACCGAGACTGTCATTGTTATACGGGAAAGAAAGTCTTCTCTCACGAATATACATTAGCACCTCCATTAGAGTAAATCAGACTTTTGTTACTAACAAAGGGTGTGACATTTTGTATAGACACCACGGGATTCACACCTATTTTTAAGGGTATGTCAGCCTGATTGTGTTCAATGTTGTAAGTGCCCAGGAAGATGAAACTACCACCAGCTGATGTGTTTTGTAGTATCAACCCTTTTGCTGGTGGGTCGAGAGCTCCAATTAACATTGATCTGTATTCATCTCCGTATGCGACCTGTGCACCTGTGAGAGTGGCGGTGAAGGTGACGGGCTGGCCGACTGCAGGGGTCGTGGTGGACGCGGCGAGGGTGATGGTTTGAACAACGCTCCCTTCGGATGTGGTGAGTACTCCGTATGTGGTGGCTTGGCTGGTGGCTTGGCTGGTGGCTTGGCTGCTGCCGACACTGACGTTGACGCCGCCGGCCGTTACGGGGTTGTAGGCTGCGTCGCCGGCGAAGGTGGCATAGTAGGCGTTTTGACCGGCGGAGCTCAAGGTCTGGGTGAGGGTAATCTGGCCGGTGGCGTTGGTGGTTTCGTTGGTGTCGTTGTACCTGACGCTGTTGAAGTAGTGGTATATGGTGACGTATTTACCGGAGAGGGGGATGGCGCCACCGTTAGTGGCCAGCCATGTGACGCCGCTGATCTCCTGGTGATTGAACTGCATATCATCAATCTTATTGTTTAGCGCGATCGTCTGACTGCCCTCTGCAAGGGCTAAAACAAAGCCGGTCGAAAAAAACAAATAGACCACTAAGTATAAGGCGAGCAACCTTGTCAAACGTGAGAGATTCACCCGCGCTGAGTTGCCAAACCCGAGCTTACTTTTAACTCTACTCATTGTCGCGCTACCGCCCTCACCGATTTTGATGAAACCTACGGCGAGGAATGGCGCCAATAAGATCGACGCAATTTGGAACACCCGAGACCAGTTTAAAGAGGCGCTGAGATAAGGAACAGCTATAGCAACGATCAGGAATCCTAACGCGGTAGTCGAGATGACCACATAGGGGCGTTGAAACCTGAAGCGGTGCTTTTTCAGAAAAATTACCACGCACACGCCCACTAGGATAAAGAACTGGTTGAGGTAGTAAAAAGACGCGTCGGCTGCGGATACTACCCGATGAAGGATGGAGCCTTGCGGTGCATGCGCCTGTTGGGCCGCGATGTTTACGGCTTGGCTATATGTAGGGTTGAACATGTTTTGTATTGAACCTGCAATTTGGCTCCCGAGTGAGGAGACAATTGAAAGGATTTCCGTTTGCGCAGTGAAAGCGTACCACGCAAATGACGCAATGAAAAGTACCAAGATGGAGAGAATCGTTACAGCGCTTCTCGGGGATGATTCAGGGGATGGAACGAAGATCTGATTGTCCTTGCGGGCCCCCCTCTTAATTCGTAATAACGACATAGTCGGTTTTGATCCATCGACGGGTGCTACGGCTAATACGAGCCACATCACAAAAAAGAAAAATAGGGCTATGTACGTCAAGCCGTAATGGGATACCACCAGTGATAGACTGAATACTACAAAAAGCGCTGATTGGATCGTTTTGTTCATCTCTTTGCTTACGAGCAGCAAAATTAATAAAACAAAGAAAAACTCGGCTATTTCCTGTCTTCCCAATTGAGTCATTTCGACGAAAAAGCTCACGATCGACATGAAAAAGAAACTCGACAGGAACGCTATTTTCTCATCCACCTGTCTGCGAAATATTTGGTATAAGCCAAGCGGGACCAGGGCAAATATTGCGGGATACACTATCTTAAAAACCCATATGAGGTCGAGGCCCGAGATGATGGAGTAAACAGGCGCAACTGCAACTATGCTTAACATACCATCATAGTGATTGAGCAGACTGGGATTCCAGGCACCTGCAGTCAATACGGAGTTAGCTAAGCTCCACTCACTCAGAATGTCCCATCCAGTTACAAACGCTGAGATAAGTGTCTCTTGAAATAGGAGCGATAAGGCTATCACAAAAACTGCTAAGGGATATAGTTTCGGCGGAATGAACCTAGTAAACGCGATTAAAAGGACAACGGCACCAAGTATTAAGTAAAGAGCAAACTGCCCCACAGGTACGTTGTAAGTATTGACAAGGTAGGTGCTAAAAACTGTGATAAAAGGTAGTATGACTAAAAATAACGTTGGAGTCAACGGGACCGATATTTCGGTGTTGAAAAGAGATATCGAGTTTAGACCTTTACCCAAACCGGGGGGGTAACGGACATGGCCCATTGTTCTGTTTCTGAAGTAGGCAACAGCACACAATACCAGTACCACCAAGCTTACCGAGCTAATGACACTAAGACTAGAGAACGGTTTAATCACGTTGACTGCATTGAAGACAATGGTATCTACAAGCCCGATCGTCATCACGACTGTGATGCTCAGCCCCGCCGCATATAATACAGCTTCAACGATACCCAGGTTGCGCAGTCTGAGGGCTGCTAATATAAGGGTCCCAGGGACGAAAGTGAGATACACAAAGCCTATAAGCGGCTGAACAATCGGGATCGAGACTCCTAAAACGTTTAGTCCCATTAGCGTCCACAATGCGATTTGAAGCGAAAGCACCGTGGCTAGTAATTGTTTTATGCCTACGTCTTTCAGGTTGATGCGGGTCTCGAGCTTCATTGATTCACGGGGATACGTTAAGAATGAGATAAAAACGATAAGATAAATGCAATATAATTACGGTTCGTTGGCACTAAGCTCAAGCAACTTAACGTGATCAGTTATGCGCAATAAGTTTTTGGAAGCGATGCAAGTGGAAACATCCGTCCCGTTAACGTTATTTCACAGACAATGATCTAGGGTGGATCTGAAGGCGATCTATTATTTGCAACGTCTACTTCGTAAGTATCATACATGACGGCTCGGGCGCCAAAACTTTCCTTGTACGCAGCAAGGCCACTATTTAGGTAAGCTCCACCTTTTTCCGTTGATATCCCAAAATCAAAATACTTCTTTTCGGTTGAATAATGAGTTATTAAGAAGTTCCAGAGCAAGTCTGCGGCCCTCATTTTACGTCCTATTTCGCTCGATGCGGCGTACTGTCCATGAACGACGGGTTTCCTTTCGTAGATAATCACGCCTGCAAGCATTATCTCATCCCTATAAGCGGCAAAAAGCTTAATATTTTCAGGGAATTTCTGCGCGAGGGATGTTATCTCACTCGATGTATGAGTGGGCTTTACGTTATACTTACTCTCGAGCACCCCCACCTCTATGGACATAAACGCTTCAAAATCATCAGTTCGCGTAATTGTGATCCCGCTCTTCTTGGCGAGCGTTATCCCTCGCCTTCTTCTTCTGTTAAATGGGATAGGTTCATCGAAAACAATGGCAGAAGAGACATCGCGTCTGATTAGCCTTGCACCATATCGAAAAAGTGCATAAAGATCCTCCTCTGCTGGG
>Ga0255363_100124_pt1 | contig 17850 bp, 17 predicted proteins | sample GFST100metaG_FD_186007 | JGI IMG/M metagenome (GOLD analysis project Ga0255363, IMG submission 186007) | Peat soil microbial communities from Stordalen Mire, Sweden - G.F.S.T100 | ecosystem: Environmental > Terrestrial > Soil > Wetlands > Peat | place: Sweden: Norrbotten County, Stordalen Mire... | reverse complement strand
GATAACGTCAGGCATGGCTGGTCCTCCAGTTGTCTGCGGCTCTGGCCCAAGACGGCCCTATCACCGCCGAGGCTAACCCGCGCACCTACAACCCGCGAGGACCAGCCCCCACGTCCATCCTGACTAGGACGCTCCCACGGCTGATGAAGGCCCGCGGACTCGTCGGCGGCTGGTCTCACGCGTTCGTCAGAACGGACGCGAGGAACTCCTCGACTTGCCGACCGAGCTGTTCAGCATTGCCCGCGAGATGTTCGGCGGACTCCAGCACCTGCTGCGAGGATGCCGAAGTGGTCTCCGCACTCTCGGAGACAGCGCCGATAGTTGCGCTGATCTGTTCGGTACCAGCAGCGGCTTGCTGGATGTCGGCGGCGATCCTAGCCGTTGCGGCGTCCTGCTCCGTCACGGCTGTGGCGATCGTCTCCGAGATGCTTTGGATGCGCTCGATGATGTTCGCGATCTCCTGGATTGCGCTAACGGTCCGTCGGGTTTCCTGCTGGACGGATTCGATCTGCTCGGCGATCTGCTTCGTGGCTTCGTTAGTCTCGGTGGACATCCGCTTGACTTCATCGGCGACTACCGCGAAGCCCCTACCGGCGTCCCCGGCACGAGCTGCCTCGATCGTGGCGTTCAGCGCCAGGAGGTTCGTTTGACGTGATATCGACGAGATGATGTTCACCACCTCGCCGATCCGATCAGTCGCAGCGGTCAACTTCTGCACGAGATCCCGGGATTGCGTCGCCTTCCCCGCCGCTTCAGTGGTGATCTTGCTCTCTTCTGCGACTCTCTGAGTGATCTCCGCGACCGACGCCGCCAGCTCCTCGGTCACTGCCGCGACCTGCTGTACGTTGGCGGAGGTTTGCTCAGCTCCAGCGGCCACCGTTGCGGCCTGTTCAGCGGTGCTGCCGACCTCCACTGTGATCGTTTCTGAGGCGCTGCGCAGTTCGCTCGAGGAAGCTGTGACCGCGTCGACTACACCTTTCACCTTCGCCTCGAAGCGTTCGGCAACGTCATTCAGCGCCGTATGCTTCTCGGCGTCCGCACGCTGGCGTGCTGCTTCGGTGAAGAAATCGGTGACCACGGAAATGTCGATGAACACCGAACGAATCAGACTCGTGACCAGTTGGCGGCGATCACCGCTGCCGGCCGTCCAGTTGTCGATCAGGGCGTTCGTGAGGCCAGCCACCCAATCCGCGTAGACGCCAGAAACGTAGTCGGTCAGATCCTGGCTCTTGGCGATGATCTCGGTGATGTTGCGCTGGCCTTCGAAATAGGCCGAGGAGATGTCTCCCAGTGCTATCTGGCGAAACTTCGCGTGCTCTAGCGCTGCCACCTCTGGTGGCAGCGCAGTCATGGTTGGATCGGTGTGGCGGTAGGCCGCCAGCAGTGCCTCATCAAGGCCCTGCTCACCGACCAGCTCGTATACGACTTGCCCCACGGCTCGTCGCTCGGCTGACCAAGGCTGCAGTCGCCGCTCAATCTCGCTCACTGTCTCTCCAATTCGTTCCTGAGGCGTCGAGGTCCGCCAAAGTGGATGTCGCGCTAATCAATGCCCCCGCGCTTGCCGACGTCTATCCAGTGGCTCATCGGCATTGATCGTGCGAACTTGAGGACAGCCGCAGATGATCTGCCCCCGGAAAAATGGAGTTGTGGTTCTGGAATCTGGCAGGAAGGGAGGTCGGTGCGACGACCGATCAGCAGCTTGAGCTGGCAGCCGCGAAACAATCGTCGGCTTGTGGGTCTGGCGATGAATGCTCAGACGACGGAGTACGTGTGTCGATCCGGGCGCCGTATACCTCAGGTGGTACAGCACCCTTCCGCGTAGGCAAGGCAAGTGCATGGGATCGCGCTGCTTCTGGAAAGCCGGGCATTGCGAGCTTGATTTGAGCGCGGCTAGGACTGCTGCGAGGAGAGCAGTCGGATCGGACAGCGAATTCCGGAAGCGTTGGCGAGCCGTCGGTCGCCGGTGAGCAGCTCGCAGTTGAGGAGTTCGGCCAACGCGATGTATGTGGCGTCGTAGGCGGTGACGTTGGCACGTAGTTCGTAGGCGCGGCGCATGAGCGGCAGGGCGGGATAGCGATCGAGCTCTAGGTCTGCGAGATCCTGGATTGCTGCGGCGAATCGTTCGTCGGAGAGTGTGCCGGCGAGCCAGTGCTTGCGCAGCACCGCGACGGCCTCGACATCAACCAAGTCCGGTGCATCCAACTCCCCTGCGGCTCGTAGCTCCTCGCGGGCGCGGCGCCCGTCGTTGCCGTCATCGCCAATCGCGTTGGCGAGCACGCTCGCGTCCACGACGATCAACGCTGAGAACGCTCCTCGGCGAGATCTTCGGCAGCCCGTTGGAGCCCAACCGAACCACCGACGCGTTGCTCGATCCGGTCCAGTACGTCGCCGAGGCTGGGGCGCTGGGCGAGCCGGGTGAGCTCCTGGGTGAGGTATTGCTGCAGTGACTGGCCTTGTCGCCGGGCTCGCTGCTGCAGGGCGGCGTGGACGTCATCGGGTAGGTCGCGGACAAGCAGATTCGCCATTGCCTACAAAATGCTAGCAGTCTTCATCGTCCGTTCGCCTCTGTCGCCGTCCAGCTTGAGCAGCGTGTTGATCGCAGCCAAGGCGAGAGCTTCGACCGCCTGGTGCGCAACGCTCGTGACCAGCTTCAAGGTGCCGATCTGACCGCCGAGCTGGAGGGGTTGAGGCCACGAACAGGCCACGAGCCTGAAAATGCCCCGTCAAACGTCTTCGCGGAGCTGTCCTCAGAAAACGAGAAACCCGCCGACTTGCAGCGGGTTTCGGAGATGGCGAGACCGGGAATCGGACCCGGGACACCACGATTTTCAGTCGTGTGCTCTACCAACTGAGCTATCTCGCCAAGCCGCCGGCTATCGTAGCGAGTTGAGGGGCAAAACGGAGTCGAGCGGGCGCTCAGCCCGCTGCTGCTTATCTCAAACCCCACGGAGAGCGCAAGCGCTCCGTCAGCAACCAGCGGGGTCGGGCTCGCGCGGTGAAGCGCAAACCCAACCCGGTCGCTGGAGAGCATCCGAAACGGATGCTCAGAAATCCCGTAAGGGAATCAGCTCAGCGCAGAACCTGTACGTTCGCCGCCGCGGGACCCTTGGGGCCCTGCTCGGAGTCGTAACTGACCTTTGCGCCCTCAGCGAGGGACTTGTAGCCCTCGCCCTGAATAGCGGAGTGATGGACGAACAGGTCTTTGCCCGGCTCATCGGGGGTGATGAACCCAAAGCCCTTCTCGTCGCTAAACCACTTCACGGTTCCTGTAGCCATATGACTGTTCCTCTAAATTGCGTGCACCACGAAACGCGGAGGAAACTCGGGAGCAACGACTGCGAAAACGCTGGGCACCGCGGTTTTAAAACCGGGCGGGCGCCCGGCAATCCGAAGTGTAGCCCAACGCGCGCCGGCTGCTTCGTGGGGGGCTTCCTGCGCCTAGAGGTGGATGCGCTCGCCCATGATCACGGTCCGCTTGTCGGGCAGCTTGAAGTACTGGGCCTGGCTTGAGGCGTTGTGGACCATCACCAGGAACAGCTTCTTGCGCCACCGGCTCATGCTCGATGCGTTCCTCGTCGGGACGATCGTCGTCCCCGAGAGGAAGTAGGAGATCTCGTGGACATCGATCTTCTTCTCGCCGAGCAGACCGCGTTGTGCCGCGAGGTTCAGCGCGGCAGGCACGTCGGTCGTGTCATGGAAGCCGAACTTGACGCGGAGCATCGTGATCCCGTTGGTCGGGAGGCCCAGGTTCTCGCTGCTGAGCCGGTCCGCGGCGGCGACGTGCGGGACTCGCTCGCTGTGGATCACGACGATCAGCACTCGCTCATGTAGGACGTGGTTCTGCTGCACGTTCGTGCGCAGCGCCAGCGGCACGCTCGTCGGGTGCGCGCTCAGGAACGCGGACGTGCCGGGCACGCGCTGTAGCTCGATCGCATGCCTGTCGACGGCATTCACGAAGTCACGCAAGCTGCCCGACGCCTTGGCGCGGTTCGCGATGACGATGCGCTGTCCCTGGCGCCAGGTCAGCATCACCACGAAGATCGCCAGCGCGATCGTCAGCGGCAGCCAGCCACCGTGGACGACCTTCGTGAGGTTGGCCGCGAAGAACGTGACCTCGGTCGTGAGGAACACCACCGCCCCGAGCGCGATCAGCCATCTGGACTTGTGCCAGAGCAGGCGTGCCACGGCGAGGAACAGGACGGTGTTGAGAATGAACGTCCCGGTGACTGCGACGCCGTAGGCCGATGCCAGCGCAACGGAGGAGCCGAATCCGATCACGATCGCGAGCACGGCCACGAACAGCATCGTGTTGACCGCTGGCACGTAGATCTGCCCAACCTCGCGATCCGAGGTCTGGCGGATCGACAGCCAGGGGAGGAAGCCAAGCTGCACGGCCTGGCGCGTGACGCTGAACGCACCCGAGATGACCGCCTGCGACGCGATTATCGTCGCCGCTGTCGCCAGTGCCACCATCGGAATCCGCGCCCACCCGGGGAGCAGCAGGAAGAAGGGATTCGCGATCGCCGCGTGTGAGCGGAGGATCAGCGACCCCTGCGCCAGGTAGTCGAGCGTCAGCGCGGGGAACACGAGCAGAAACCAGGCGCGACGGATCGGCGCACGGCCGAACTGCCCCATGTCCGCGTACAGCGCCTCCGCACCGGTAACGGCGAGCACCACCGAGGCAAGCGCGATGAACGCCAGGCTCCAATGATCGATGCAGAACTGCGCCGCGTAGGTCGGCGAGAGCGCTTTGATGATCGCCGGGTGCTCCGCGACCTCGATCGCTCCGGTCAGCGCCAGCACTCCGAACCAGAGCACCATCACCGGACCGAAGAAGTCGCCGATCCGGCTCGTGCCGTAGTGCTGGATCGCAAACACCAGCGCCAGCACGACCACGGCGATCGGTACGACCAACGAGCCGATGCTCGGCGACGCAACCTTAAGCCCGGAGATCGCGGAAAGCACCGAGATCGCCGGCGTGATCACGCCGTCCCCGTAGAACAGCGAGGCACCGAACATCCCGAGTGCCACCAGTGCGACCTGCACGCCGTGGCGTTTCAGCTTCGCGCCGTCCAGCAGCGCGGTCAGCGCCATGATCCCGCCTTCGCCGCCGTTATCCGCGCGCATGATGAAGCTCACGTACTTAATCGAGACGATCATCGTGATCGCCCAGAAGACGAGCGAGATCACACCGTAGACCGAGCCCTGATTGACATGAACCGCATGGCTGTTAACGCTGAACACAGCCTGCAGCGCATACAGCGGGCTTGTGCCGATGTCGCCGAACACAACGCCCAGCGCGCCGAGCGTCAGCGCCAGCATCCCCGCCGTTGCCTCGGCGCCCCGATGACCACTCGGCTGAGTTTCCGCTTGCGGGGACGCTGAAAATCGACTTGCTGCCACGATTTCACACTAGCGTCGGGTCGTGTCGACGCCCCACGACAAGCAAGCCGTCGCGGCCCCACGATCGATTACGGCGAGCTCTTACCGGGCAGGCTGCGCTTCCGGCCGTACGTTCGGCTCGGCTCGGCTTCGCTCAGGCGGCCGGACCGCGTTCGAGCTCACGCCGCAGGAGTTTGGCGAGCGCAGGCAGGCGAGCCTGCCCGGCGTTAGACGCGCGAAGCCCTTCCTCGATCTGCTGAGCAAGCTCGGTGCCTTGGGTAAAGCCGAAGGTTCCAACCGTGCCCGCGAGCTGGTGGGCAGCGCCGGCCGCCGCCGTGCGCATCTCCACGGTGGCGTCGGGTCTCGTCCCGCTGTCGATTGCGTCGAGCCGTGCCAGCACGACGTCATGATGCCGTGCCCAGATCGCGTCGAGGGCGCTGGCCGGAATCCCGGAGGAGCTCATGAAAGTTCAGGACCGATCAGCGCTGCCAGCTGGCCGGACAGCGCTGCCAGCTGAAAGGGCTTGGCGATGACGCCGGCCACCGCCAGGCCGCTGAGGCGTTCGCGGTCCTCTGGACGATCGGCGGCGGTGAGCATAACCAGCGGGATCCCCCGCGTCGCTGGGGACGCGGCGAGACGCTCCGCGACAACGATCCCGTCAAGCCCCGGCATCATCACGTCCAGGAGGATGGCATCGGGCAGCTCCGTGCCCGCTAGCGCGAGGCCTTCTTCGCCGGAGGATGCGGTCAACACCTCCCAGCCGTCGTTCGTGCTCAGCGCAAGCGTCACAGCTTCGCGAATCAGGCTCGAATCGTCCACGACCAAGACTAGGCGCGGGCGAAACGGGGCAAGAGCTTCGATCGGGACCGACATTAAATCAAAGTCTATTAGCTATAGCGGAGAATACGGATTGGGCTTGACATCTGTGTCTAGACTCAGACGGCAGGTTATGCGTGGACTCATAGACCAGGTGGCGGCGGGGCCGGTACGACGTATCGCAATCGCCAGCGCCCTGATCGTCGTCCTTGTTGCCGCGACCATTGCCGTCGTAGTGTTTCGCTTTGATGGCAGCGCGGGCAAGTATGACCGTGCGCTGAAAGCCGAGTCTTTGGCGTTTACCGCGAGCAACGCTCGCAGCGGGGAGTACGACATCCTCAATGCGGCCCGGCTTTACGATGCCAATCCCGATGTCGCAAACAGGTCGGCGCTTGCTGGGCTCAACGGCACTCTGACTCACCAGCTGCAGGAGATCGATCGTGACTCCTACACGACGTCTCAACGTGCGGCGGCGCGTGCTGTAATCGCTGCCGCCGTGCCGGTCACCGCTGCCATCCGCTCCCTTGGAAACGCGTCCGATGCTCCGGCCAGAGCTGCTGCGACGTCGCGGCTGTACACCGCGCTCAGCGACCTGGACGTGCGTTTCGATGCAGTCGCGGCGGCCGACCATCAACCGGCTGAAGCCACGCTGCGCGCAACCGAGCACAACGCCAACTCGGCGCGCATCATCGGCATCGTGATCGGCGGGCTGGCGATCCTGGTGGTGTTTGTCCTGGCCCTCTACGTGGTGCGCCTTGTGCGGAACCTGCTCGGGCAGATCCGAGCGGCATCCGGGGAGCTCGACGGAACGACCAGGGAGTTACGCGCCGCTTCGGTGGCGGCGACGACGGCGACCACACAGCAGTTAGCCGCGATCTCGGAGGTGGCGGCGACGCTTGAGGAGATGAGCGCAAGTTCCGTTGCGATCGCTGAGAACGCCCATACGACCGCTACTTCGGCGCTGGAGACCGGCGAACGCAGCCAGCAGATCGGGAGGATGCTCGGGCTGATCAGCGGCATCGCCGAGCAAACGAACCTGCTGGCTCTCAATGCCGCGATCGAAGCCGCTCGGGCGGGGGATGCTGGACGGGGATTCGCGGTGGTGGCGAGCGAGATCCGCAAGCTAGCCGATCGCACCATGCGTTTCACGGAAGCGATCCGCCAGATCGCCATGGGCATCCAGGAGAAGAGCAACTCCACGATTCTCGCCACTGAGAACAGCATGGCCGCGACCGACGACCAGAAGGAGGCTTCAGAGCAGGCGGCCACCGCGATGGTGAAGATCCAGTCCGCCGCGGAGCAGCTGGCCGAGCAGCAGCAGCAACGGGCGGGCACCGCTGCACGTGTCGAGGAGCTGGTGCAGGCGCTTGAGAACATCCTCGCCCACTACGGAGAGGCAGGCTCGACCGATGGCGCTAGCGCCGCCGACGGCCGAGGCTCCTCGAAGCCGGCGTTATCTGCTGGTCGCTGAGGATCGTGCGACCTTGTACCTTCAGATTCGCCTCAAGACCGAACGGTACGCGCTCAGCCTCGAGCACCTAATCGAGGTAGTCACGCTCGGCGAGGTGACTCCCGTCCCGGGAGCCCCGGTGACCGTGCTCGGCCTGTGCAGCCTGCGTGGAGAGATCCTGCCCGTCCTCGATCTGGGCCGGCTACTGGTGATCCGCGGCGCTGCGACGCCACGGCGCCTTGTAATCGTGGCTGACGGTGATCGGCGAGCGGCGTTGGCCGTCGAGGACGTGACCGACTTCGGCCAGCTGCCGGAGACGACGGAAGCCGTCGACTCCCCGCTGCTCCGGGGCGGCGTAATCGTCGAAGGCGCGTTGATCAGCGTGATTGATGTGCCGGCTGTGCTCGGTTCAACAGACGGCTCAACGGTTTCGGAGCCCGCATGAGTGTGGTTCCTCCCGCACTCGTGAATATCTTCCGCGAAGAGGCGCACGAGCGTCTCGCGGAGATCACGGCGTGCCTGCTTGCCGTGGAAGCCGGCAGCCCGCCGGCCGACGCAGTTGACCTCCTCTTCCGGCAGGCCCATTCGCTGAAGGGCGGCGCGAGCATGGTCGGCTTTACGAAGGTCAGCACAATCGCCCATGCGATCGAGGACGCACTGGAGCCGGCGCGGACGCGTGGCGCTCTGGCGCCCGAGCTCGTCGAAGCGCTCCTGCGCGTCACGGACGAACTCCGTCGCGCGGTGGACGGGGAGCCGGCGGTAGCTCCCGATCAAGCGATCGCCTCCGGGAAGTCGAACGGGGTGCCCGCGGTGCTCCCATCCGGCACGGAGCCACCAACTGTGCTCGGCTCTCGGACCGGTAACTCCGTGCGGCTGGCCACTGAGAAGGTCGACCGGCTGCTGGACAGCGTCGGTGAGGCGGTCGTCCAGCGCCGTCGCGTCGCACATCTGATCGGCGCTCAGGTGATTGACGCGGATGAGCTCCTGAAGGAGGAGATAGATCGCGAGGAGGACCTGCTCAGCGAGCTTCAGGATGCTGCTCTCGAGATGCGGATGCTTCCGTTCGGTTCGATCACCGGCCGGTTCCCGCGGGCGGTGCGCGATCTTGCGCTGGCTGAGGGTAAAGCGATCGAGCTTCGCCTCAGCGGCGTCGAGACCCAGATTGACCGGGTGCTCCTTGACGGATTGGTAGATCCCATCACACACCTGCTGCGCAATGCCATCGCACACGGAATCGAGCGCCCCGAAGCCCGCGAGCATGCCGGCAAGCCGCGCCTTGCACAGCTCATATTGCACGCCGAATCCCGTGGTGGCCAGGTAGCGATCGAAGTGCGGGACGATGGCCGTGGGGTGTCCTCGGAGCTGGCCGACGAGGCCGCGCGGCGGGGCTCGCTCGCCGACGTTCTGGCCGAGGCCGGTTTCTCCACCGCCGGCCGGGTCACCGAGCTCGCCGGCCGCGGTGTCGGTTTGGACGCGGTCAAGCGCCAGATCGAGTCGTTGAGTGGCCGGCTCGAGATGGACAGCGCACCCGGTCAGGGCATGCGGGTGACGCTGCTGCTTCCGGTGACGCTGGCCCGGTTCAATGTGTTGATCGTGGAGCGCGCACGGCAGCGCTTCGGGATCCCCCTGACCAGTGTTACTGAGGTTGTTGCGGTCGGAGCTGCCTCGACCCTGGAAGAGCAGCCGCACATCGATGTCCATGGCGAATCCGTGCGTCTCAGCGACCTTGCCCGCGTCCTCGATGCTGAGCCAACCGAGTTGGCTCAGGCGCCTCCAGCGCTCGTAATGGGCGATGCCCGCAGCCGGGTGGCCATCGCCTGCGACCGGGTGCTCGGTGAGGAGGACGTGGTGGTCAAATCACTGGGAGCGACGCTGGTCGGCGCTCCCCGATATCTCGGCGCCGCGATTCTCGGCGACGGCGGCATCATGCTGATCGTTGATCCTGAGTATCTCGTACGCAATGCCGTTCGATCATCGGCCGCCGTCCGCCGGACTATTGACGTACCGTTGCCAGCCCCAGCGGCGGCACCGCGCATCCTCGTAGTCGACGATCAATTCGTCGTGCGTGAGCTCGAGCGGAGCATCCTCGACGCCGCGGGTTATCGCGTCCTCACTGCCTGCCACGGCCGGGAGGCACTCGAGGCGATCGCAGAAGACGGGACTTTTGACCTCGTCGTCACCGACCTGCAGATGCCCGAGTTGGACGGGCTTGGATTGCTCGCTGCGATTCGCGCGGATCCGATCCACGCGACGCTCCCCGTCGTGATCGTGACCTCCCGGGGCAGTGGTAAGAACCGCCGGCGTGTGGCCGATTCCGGAGCGAACGCCTACATCCTCAAGGAGGAGTTTGATCAGAGGGTGTTGCTGGAAACGATCAAGCGACTGATCGGCCGCTGAGGGCCCCTATTACCCTGGCCGGACCACGGTCGCCGTGCCGCTAAAGGCTGAGCGCATGAGCCCCGCTCACGGTAATCGGCGACGGCTCAGAACGTGTGCGCGGCTAGCAGCACGATCAGCGTCAGCGCTATGACAAGCTGCCGCACCAGTAGCCACCGCTCGGAACGAGCCTCGCGGGCGCGTTCGGCCGCGATGTCTGCTGCTGAGGGAAGACTGGGTATCTGATCGTCGGTCATGCGGGCTCCCTGACCGCGCCGAGCTTCTCTGTCTTTTCCCAGTGCGCCTCGCCGCCGCGCAGCTCTTTCACGTACGCCGTGGCCGTAACGGCATACAGCAGCGGCCCGTAGCCGACGAGATAGACGAGTGGCGGTACGAGCCACGCTGACCACCGCCAACGTTCAATCCGCCTAACCGCCGCAGCGATCAGCATCGACAGGGAGAGCCAGGCATAGGCGAATAGCGTCAACGCGTCCCCGACCCCTAGTGAAGGATGCAGCCCGCCATCTCGTAGGAGGGAGCTTCCGTCTCTGACGAACGGCCCCGGCAGCACGGCATAGAGCATCACCAGCAGGCTGATCAGGCCCGGGAACATGAGTCCTTCGCGCCAGCACGTACGCGCGGTCGACTGGTCGATCGAGAGGCCGGAGAAGGCGATGAACACGTAGGCGAAGACGTTGATCGCCCATAAGCTGCGAAACACATGTTCGGCGAAGACGCGGTCGGTGAGGAACAGTGCGATCAACCCAACCGAGGTGCAGACGAGTAAGACCGGCATCAGCAGCGCGGAGAACCAGATCAGCGCGAAGCTCAACCTGCCAAGACCGCTCGGGCGCCATGGGCGCAGCCATACTGACGCGAACATGCGAGTGACGCGCACATTGCCGCGCGCCCATCGCACCCGCTGCCTCCACAACGCGTCGACGCTTCGCGGCTCCTCGGCCCAGACGATTGCGTGGGGCTCGAACACGACGCGCATGCCGGTGAGCTGGATGCGGAATGTGGTGACCGTGTCCTCAGCGAGGGTGGTGGTGTCGATCTCGCCGCCGATAGCCTCGAGGCTCTCACGGCGGATGAGCTGGGCCCCGCCCGGGAGGCACGCATGTACGCCGAGAACGTTCTGTGCGCGCCGCGCGGCGGCTTCGGCGGTGATGTACTCGTAGGCGATGAAGCGGTTTATGTAGTTGGCGGGCCGGGTGCCCTCCTTGATGTAGGCGGTGACGCCGCCAACTCCTGGGTCGGTGAGGTGGCGGGTCATCCGCCGCAGGGACCCGGCGGCGAAGATCACGTCGGCGTCGATCACCATGACGGCGTCGTACCAACCCTCGGAACGGATTCGCTGAAGGCCGTAATTAATCGTGTACGCCTTGCCTTCGCCACCGCGCTTCCGGCGCAGATAGAAGATCAGCCCTGGATACTCCACGGCTTTGCGTTGCACCAGCTCGGGTGTCGCGTCGGTGCTGGCGTCGTCGACAACGTAGATGCGCAGCCGCTCGCGCGGGTACTCAAGCAGCGCCAGCCGATCGAGGGTGAGTGAGATCACCGCTCCCTCGTTCCAGGTCGGCACGACAATCGCCAGCCGCGGGTATGGATCGCCGTCTCCGCTCGGGCTCCGTCGGAAGCAGTGGAACCCGGCCAGACCGAACTGCAAGCAGCCGGTGACCAGAGGCACTGCGCCCATGTACACCAGTACGGCGAGGAAGATGCGCAGTTCGGACACGGCCGCTCCGGATCTCAGTCCGCCGCAGGCGAAGGGACGTGCGCCAGCTCGTTCAAGATCTTGACGCAGTACGCGTAGCGGCCGATTGTTTCGCGGCGGTGGCTATCGGTGCTGAGCAGGATCGGAACTCCGCGGCGCCGGAACGGTCCGAGCGTCCGGGTGTTCGGACAGCTCCAGCGCTCGGACACCTCGATCCGGGCGGCGCGTTTAGCCGTGACCTCCGCCAACTGCTCGAGTTGCTCGAGCGGCACGTCGTCCTCGCTGAGTCCGAGCTTGGGCAGGACACTGAACATGTGGGCGATGACGATGTGCGGGTGCCGCGAGACCACCGCCTGGGTCGAGGCGACGATCGCCTCGACCACCTCCGCCGGGGACACGATGCCTTCGTTCAGCAGATCCGTGACCTCACGCGGCGTCCGGGGTCCGTCGGCCAGCGGCACCTGATGGTCTGCGGCATAGATTGCGTCAATACCAGCGAGATCTGGAGGTAGGTCGAGGTTGCCGGCCGTGTCCAGAAGCTTTGCCTCAATCGCGCAGTAGACGCGTACGGACGTCACAGCACTTGCCTGTCGGACTGACGCGACATAGTCGCCGACCCAATCGGTGTCAGCTCGGACGTGATCGACACACGTGAGCTCGAGCAACCCGATGCGCTCGGCCTCGGCCACATTCTCCTCAACGGTGCTGCGTCCATCCGAGAACGTCGAATGAACATGCATGTCTTGCCGTACGCCGATCACGCTGCGATCAGCTCCGTGGCATCCCGCTGCAAGCGAGCGATCTCGGCGAAGGGGAGAAAGTGCTCCTGGAAGAACCGCACCATGGCGAGATCCGTGAACGGCAGCATCTCGGTCGGCATCGGCTCGCCGACCGCCTCGGCAAGACACAGCCAAGGCATGTCCGGTCCGCTTGCCACCGTCAGTGCCATCGTCCCGGGGAACCGCGGATTGACCTCCAGCAGCACTGGCTCGCCGTGAACGTCTTCCTTGACCTGGACGTTGGCGACACCGGTGAGTCCAATCAGCTCGGCTACCTCGCGACCGATGGTCTCCAGACGTCGGTCGTGCCGCGTGCGGCCGGCGACGGCGATTCCGGAGTCGATCTTCAAGCGTTCCCGTGGGACGACCGCGATCACGCGTCCCTCGCGAGTTGCCAGGACGTCGAGGGAATACTCGGCGCCGGGCAGCAGCTCCTGCACGAGCAGCGAACCGTCGCGCGCCAGCCGCTCCAGCTCCTCGACCCGATCGACCCGCTGGACGCCGCGTGATCCACTACCGACGCGTGGCTTGACGATCGCCGGCAGCGGTGCAGTTGCGGGATCGAAGGAAGCGTCCACGAGCACGGTGATGGGAGTTCGCACCCGGTCCTGGCAACGGCGATTGAAAGTCCACTTGTCCAGGCATGTCCTGAGCGCTTGCAACGGCGCAAGCACGAGTTGCACGCCGGCCTGCTCGAACTGTGCCCGGTGGTCGGCCAGCGGGATCAGTTCACTATCCACCGTTGGAATCAGGACATCGATCGATTCCCGTATGCACCGGGCCAGGACGACATCGGCGAAGTGGCCCTGATCCCCGCGGGGAAGGATCAGCCTCCGGTCGTCCGGTACCAGGTAGAGACCACCGGCGTACGGATCGATGTCGCCTGCGAACAGAACGGCCGGGCGCTGCGCCAGCGACTGGAGCAGGCAGACCCCGGCGGGGCCACCGCTGCCGGTGATCAGAACGCGCGGGCGCGAAGTCGGGAGGTCAAGCGGCATGTGCCTCAACCGGGATTGCGTGCAGCCGGGCAGCAGCTGTGCGATGGATCTGGGGCAACGCTTCGCTGTCACGTATGACCTCAAGCGGCTCGGCGTAGCTCGAGGAGGCAAAGCGGCTCCAGTAACGGGCCGTTGCGCGCAGCAGATCCTCCTGCAGATAGCGGCGGGTACTGACCTGGGAGCTGTAGGCGCCGATCACTTCGATCTTACGGTCGATCCAGTCGTCGATTCCCACGAACCGGGTGGGATGGAAGTTGATGTCAGTCGAAGGGGCCTGGTAGCAATAGACGTGCGGCACGTTGCGTGCAGCCACGAGGGTGGCCTCATGCACGTTGCGGTGATCCTGGTGCACGTCGTTGCTGCTGTGCGTGTAGACGACGGTTGGGTGGGTCTCCGCGATGACCCGCTCGATCACCCCAATCACGACTCCGCCGTCGCTGACGTTGACGCGGGTATCGGCGAGCTCGGCGAGGAACAGGCGTGCGTGCATCAGTTCTGCAGCGCGCTGGGACTCCTGGGCCCGTTCGGCCACGACTCCACCGTGCTCACCGGCGGTGACGGTGAGTACGTTCACGCTGTCACCGAGGGCGCTGTGTCGCACGAGAATCCCCCCGCAACCGATCTCAACATCATCGGGATGGGCCCCGATCGCGAGTACCACCCGGCGCTGCTTGGACTTTCGATCGCGCGCGACGGCGATCAGCGCGGCGACATTCTCCGCCAGTGCCGCTCCATCCACTGGCTTGGTGAGGAAGTCGTCGGCGCCGGAGCGCAACGCCCCGACCGCGGTATCGAGGTTCGCGCTGACGGTCAGGATCAGCGTGCTGGCGAGCGGACAGATGCGCTTGGACTCGCGGGCGAGCTCGATGCCACTTCGACCGGGAAGGTTGACATCGGCGATGACCAGATCCCAGTCCTCGGTGTTGAGTGCGTCGAGCGCCTGCTCTGCGCTGGTCACCCACCTGATGGCGGCAAGCGGACCGATGATCTCCATCGCCACGGCGGCGAACAGCTCATCGTCCTCCACAAACAGAACCTGCGCTGGGGGACCGGCTGAGCCTGAGTAGGGCATGCCCATTATTAAACCTTTACATAGCACTCACACCAAAACGAAAAACATACTGAGTACAGCGTAGTCAGCCGAAATCCATTGCAGCTTGCCCACCCTGGGAGCATCCTCACCGGCTTGATCGCCGGCGGATCTTGTGATGCCGTGCGGTTCTACTGCGATATTGATATTCACGCGGTGGATTTCAGTGTGAAGGGGGAGTGTCGATGCAGCGCTCCTGCAAGGATCGACCGGCCGCGCCTAACTGCGGTTTCACAGTCGTCAATAACGTTGTTAATCCGCGCACCGCCGTTGCCGGAGACGATTCTGCACAGCCTCAGGCGCTCGTCCGCCCCGGTCAGCGCTCGTGCAGCCGTGTGTCGAGCGTCAAGCGCAGGTGCGACAGTGAGGCGTCGGTGAGGACCGTCCCGCCCAGGAAGTCGCGCTCTGGCTGGACTCCAAGCTGGCTTCGGTGAGCCAGCCGAGGAAAGCTGCGCTGCTGCATGTGAGTCCGCGTACCTACCAGCGGTGGATCTCGGCTCGAGGCTCAGCGCGTCTAGGCGCTGAGGACGAACGTCGCCTACGACTTGTGGCTCGGATTGTGGGCCAACTCCGTCATAGTCTCACCGGACCCGGTGTTGTCGATTGGTTTGAATATCCGCGGGCGGATCTTCAGGGACAGGCTCCTGCGGGCGTTCTCGACGACCCCAAAAGGCCGGAGCTTCTAATTGCCGCGGCCGCGGCGTCTCGCGGCAACGTCGCAGCCCAGCGGTACCGCCGATGGAATTGTTGGCGTTTCGTCTCGCGGACTACGAGACACCTCTCTGGTCCGTCGAGAACTTCGCATCTGGCCGGTATAACGTCGCTGGCTCGGGCGTCACGTAGTATCTCAGCCTCCATCCACTCACAGCCTGGGCCGAGCTTCTCCGGAGTGAAGACAGGCCTTCACTGCTCCGTCCGCCGCGCTGCCAGGAACCAGGAGCCTGATCGTTCTCGAGCCTTGCGTCCTTGTCGCTTGGGGGCAAGTGCCACTCGACGACGTCGACTGGCCGGGAAGTATGGTCTCTCAAGACGGTCGCTGTCCAGAGGGTCTGTGGGAGCTGGCTCAATACCGCGGGTCCGGAGTAAGGCATCCGGCCCTTGACACGTGGGAGTGCTGCGGGACATCGGCCACGATTTGAGCGACCGGCATCTACGTTCCCCACACAAGCACGAGTACCACTGACAGCAGCGGTGCGCCGCGCCAGCTTAGGGGCCGAGCGGGATCGGTCCCCATCGGCTAAGCCCGCCACTTGGGCAGCCGGGCTCTGATCGCGGCAGCGTCCACGGCAGCCGGATCGAAGCTCGCGTCCGCTTGTAACCCAAGCCACTCGCGTAGCTCAGCGTGCCGTTCTGGCTCCAGCAGCGGGTCGGCCAGCACGGCCTTTAGGTCTTGGTAGCTCCAGACCCCGCCGCAATCCTCTGGCGGACATGCGCCCTTGGCGGTGACCAGCACCGGGTAGGCAGTGTCGGCCTCGCGTTCGAGCAGCTTCTCGATGCGGATGTCGTGACGCCAGTTATCACCGAAATCGTAGGTGTATACGATGCGCTCGTCAGTGGCAGCCACCAGGTCGGCGAGCGTGAACTGACGCTCGTCCTGGCAGTCCAGCTCGAGCTCCGGGTCGGCTGGCCCAAACCACTCGCCTTCGGTCTCGAAGATGTGCAGGTGGTAATCCTCCCAGCCGAATGCGATCTGGATGATCTGGTGCAGCTCGTCAAGCCGCGTATCGGCGGGCACCTGCAGGCGGCGCCAGACCGGCGGCTTGCTGATACCCCTCAGCGAAATCTTCAGCTGTAGCACCGCCTCAGCCGGGTCGAGCACCGACGCGTCGCCGGTGCTCGCCGCAGCCAGCTCGGGCGAAGCCGGGCGGGCGAGCTTGGGGTCGGACGCAAGCTCCATCATCTCGTCAGTGAACGCGCGGACTGCCGCCGAGGTCTCGGTGACCGCCCATTCGGGAATGCCGCGCTTGCGCGCCGCGAAACGCACCCACGCGATTAGCGCGGACGGCAGAGCCTGCAGCAACGCTGGCGTGCTCGTCACTGTTCGCGGCACCCAGTCGCACATGAACAGCTCAACCGTTGACGGGCTCCAGCGCAGCGAATCGCCACCGTAGTAGTAGTCGGCGGCGAAGTCGATCGCAAGCTCCGGTACCCAAGCTGCGTTGCTGTCGGCGGCAAGCCCTGCGCCCTCTAGTGAAGACAGGAACTCGTCACGCAACCTTTTACGTTCAGCGGCCGACAGCTCCGGGTCCGTCGCCGGCTCCACAATCCCCGGTGTCTGATTGGCACGCAGCAACGTCAGCGCCCGCCCGGCCCAGTAGTCGTCGGCGACGGGCGGATTCCCGGTCAGATCGGTCACTCCGATCGCCGCGCCGATTAGTCCGGCCGCCACGCCCGGCTCGATCCGCTCGAACATGATCTCGCCATGACCATTCTCGGGGTGTCCACGCACCACCTCGGCGACCTCGTTGATTGATCCAGCCAGCAGGATGTCCTTAGCCATCCTGCCGAGGTTGTTGTCGATCAGCACGCCGACGGTGAGCTGTGCGCCATCGGGGTAACGGCTCTCCAAGAACACGGTACAGGCGTCGTCGTAGACGGGGTCGCGCATCACCGCACCGCCGCTGATCTTTGCCTCCCCGATGTCGGCTGCCCAGGTTGGCAGGCGCGCCCGCTGGCGCGCCTTCGCGAGCAGCTCCTCGGTACGGGTGCTGAGCTCGCCGGATCCCAGCTTTGCCAGCGCCACGGTTGCGATCGCAGCGCCCGGCGCTTCGATCCGTGTCAGTGCGAGCAGCAGCGACTCGCTGTATTCCAGTGCTGGATCCAGCTTGGCGTCTTCGACAGTCAACAGCTCGTTGCGATCGCGCCAGAAGATCCCCAGCAGCTCCGATGCCCACAGCTCAGCGTCAAGCGCCGAGCCGAGGTCGGCCGCCGACTTGGCGATCTCGCGGGCCAGGATCGCCAGCTCAGATAACTCGTCAGCCTGTCCACCCTTGCCCCGGGGTCGTCGTGCCGCCGCCGTCCCAGGATGCCTGGCCACGCCACGCCGCCGCTTGCTCTCCTTGCTCATACGCAAGCACGGTAGCGGCTGAGACAATCGTCAGCAAATCAGACTTAGCCTGGTTCCACCGGGTGGCGGGGTTGGTTCCGTCCGAGTCTGACTTTTAAATGACCTCCTGAGCAGGTAGAAGGCTGTCGTGTCGGGCGACGGCGGGTCTGCGCCAGGAGGTCACTTACATGGTGAA
>Ga0255363_100120_pt1 | contig 18176 bp, 21 predicted proteins | sample GFST100metaG_FD_186007 | JGI IMG/M metagenome (GOLD analysis project Ga0255363, IMG submission 186007) | Peat soil microbial communities from Stordalen Mire, Sweden - G.F.S.T100 | ecosystem: Environmental > Terrestrial > Soil > Wetlands > Peat | place: Sweden: Norrbotten County, Stordalen Mire... | reverse complement strand
GTCGGGCCGTTTTTCGAGCCAAGGTTCCATGAGCATTGCCTTGCATCTGTGTTTGAGGATGCACAGACCGCAATTTCTCGGCTCGGTAACACATCCAGCAAGTTTAAGATAGTGCGTTGCAAGTTGTTGTGCGTTTGCTCCTGAGTTTGCTCTTGCCGATCTAGTAGCGGGGTAATATCCAGAAAAATCCACATTTTTTAATCCTAAGTCCGTGCACGCCCGTACAAGTTTTTCCATCATGCGCTTTGTTGGGCCCGGATGGTAATACAGGATGAAACTTGGTCTGAACCCAACGAGTCGATAGCGTATGTCGGGATTGATATCCTTAATGAATTCAGCGATCTTCAGCACCTGCGCATCGGTGATGCCTGGGATGACCACCGTGCGGATCACCCGAATTTTTTCAGGGTGCCGCGTCACGATTAATTCGGCATTGCGCAACACGGGTTCGACGGGAGCACCGGTCAGTAACTCGTGTACCGAGCCATCAAAGGCCTTTATTTCAAAATTAACGTAGGTTGCGATTGCCAGTAGACGTTTTAGCGTATCGAGCGTTGAGAATCCGTTTGTTGCGAGACCCACTGCAATATCCGGCACTACCTCTCTCGTTTTGTTCACCACTGCCTCAAGATAAGGGATGTGGAGGGACGGCTCTCCGCCAGTGAAGCTGAGGCGATGAATTCCGATCGTCTCCGCCGTGGGTGTGCTCAAAGCCCTGTTAACTTCGGCGGCGACGTTTTCTGGCTCCGAATATCCTCGATACAGCCAGCCTGCATCAGGATATTGCGAAATGCGGTACGCGTTACAATAGATACACCGAAAGCAACAGCCAAGAAAAGTGATTGAATAACTCTTGAGAACGTACGCAAAGCTGGTATATGCAATCTCAGGTAATCCGACGCGACATACTCCCTCTCACCGTCAAGCCTGCTAACCTTGCACTTCCACTCGCATATCGTGCACTTCTTAAGTTCATTGAGGTACCTTACATCCATGGAGCGCCCTCAGATACCTAGCACTGCGATTTTATTGTTATTAAACGCGTATCCCATCTCTGTGCGAGGGTACCACCCAGTCTTAATCTTGTCATTGTTCTAAAATGTGCGGAGAATCGGGGTGCAGTATTCTGTTCGAGTCACCCTTCGGAGGCTGCCGTCATAGTTTCGTTGAACCCCCTCGTGCTCGCGCCTAGCCTATCAGTGACGGAGATCGGCGTGTTGAAAAAAAGCAACTGTATAACTCCCCATAGAATTCCATTAGAAATCCATTAGACTTAAGTACCATGGCCGGTGACGCGTTCTTCATGATAAGCATAACAAGTACCATAAGGAGATACAAAAACAGTGCATCCTTGGACATTCCGATGTCGATTCTGCTCGACGAGCGATATCCGTTTCGGCTGAGTGATGGGTCAGAGATGCCTGAACGAATCGAGGTGGAACTTGCGATTGGCGATGGCAGTTTGATCGTCACTCCGGTTTCCCCGCGTGCTCCGATAGTCGACGATATTCAGTCACTGTATGACTCCTAAGGGCCCCGTCCGGCTCTCATCGCACTGCATCCCGAGCCTAGCTAACGGGTGACAGGCTAAATCCAAATTGATCTGCGATCGTCGGGGGCGACAACTGGCTTCTTGGCAAGCTGAGTTAATGTCTTGATGCAAAACGGCGCTTAGGAACATTACTTTGCACTTCAATCTGCCGAAGTGAGGATTGTGAAGCGGGAGCGGAGCATATGTTTTGGGCTGCAAAAGCTTTCGCTCTCGAGAGATCATTACAAACAACTTTTGGTGCAGATGCGTCGCTGAGATTTTCGAAGCCGCGTATAGTGCGTGCGACGCCGATCTGACTCGCAGTGTCGTTCGTTTTGCGCTGCATATGGCTTAAGCTTGACCGTGTCCAGGGACGAGTAGGGGCAAACGTCTCTTATGAGCGCAGGAGATGGAGAGGGCGACCCTTTTCCTTCAATTCACTACTTGTCCGCTCGGCCTACGCCGTTCGAGCAGCGATGAAGGCGCGTCACACGCTAAGTTGCCTGCAGCACGCATGACAGCATATCCTGGACCGTGAGATACAATCCAGGGCCAGCTGGTCGAGCACCTCCTCAAGAGTTTTTCGGCGGCCACCTCAGCATAGTTGTTTTTGTAGTCGGCAACTTCGAGGATGAGCCCATCGACCTCTAGGAGTTCGTTGCGCATGGCAGTACGACAGTGCGGCAAGCAAGATAGGTGTTGACGAAAAGTAGCGCGGAAGTGTGATTAACGTTTACCAAATTCCTGGTCATATTTCTCGATTCCTTCCAAGAAACTCTTGGCCAAAACCGAATCGGGGTGTTTCTTAACGTAGTCTTTGGTTTCAGATTTCATCATTCGATCTACTTCACCTTGGACGTCCGCTCGTAGCCGCTTGCGTTCTTCTGACGACACGTATCCTTTCTTCTCAAGAAGATCCAGCAGTTTTTTGTGTTCTACTTCACTATACGCGCTCTCCGCAGCCGCCTTAGCCGCTCTGCCTGCAAGCCTCTGGTCAAGGGGCATTGTTTCATCGTCTAAGTCACTTAGCAAAGAGCTGAAAAAGCCAAGTTCATCTTGTTCCATCAGTTGTCATCTCCTTGGCAACAAGCCACGTGTAATTGGCAACATTTGCTTATCACGCTTAGGTTCAGTAGATCGGGTTGTCGGAGTGCGTATAATAGAAAACCACGTTGTCATATTGGATAATGGATTCATGATTTTCCGCATCGTCGCTGACGTAATACGTTTGTGCTTGCTTGACAGTTGGTGCGTGGCCGGCTGCCGCTGTGTAGTAGGAAAGACCCCAATAGTTAGGCGTTTCAGACCGAGTGCTCTGACTTGCCGTGTTATTAACGAGTTTATTGTATTGCAGGGTTGCGTTCGCTACTGAGTTAAAGTGCATCACATCGACACCATCAGCAGTACCGAAAAAACTGAATGACGCGCGGCTCACTTGCCCCGGAATGTCTGGTCGAGCACCCCAAACGCTCATGCTTTCGGTATCTTTGCCCGGAATTTGGGTCATTATCGCTGACAAAGTGGCATCCGGCGTTGAGCTTGATGAACCGGCGGCGGCCGGAGTTGCTGTCGGCGTAGCTGTCGCATCATTCGACGATGACGTGCAACCACATGTGCCCACGACCAACGCGGCTAAGATGGTTACACATACCGCTAATGTTAATGGCTTCATCTTTTCACCTCCCGATAAACAAAACAAATATGTAAAATAGTTTCAATGCGGCTTAAACTTATCGGACGCCTAATGGACTTCTGAGTAAAGCTTTATGGACTTCTGCATTCAGCTCTCAAACAGAGCCCAGGAATCGCTCTAAATCGAAAAAAGAAACAACCAACAACTCGCCAAGAGAGCAAACGGAGCTACCTTGCGTCTGAACACACAGAACTATTTAAGCTGCAACGCCTCGTTTCCACAACTCAAACGGCGCCTCGACCCCCTCATTTAATTTTACTTTCAGCACGTTCTCGCCGTGAGATTATTACCATCAACGCGACTCTAGGGTTGCGCCAGTAACGCAGCGCAAAATCAGTGCAGGCGAGACGAATCAGGCCTCCCCAACCTCTTTGCCGCCTACCTTCATTTCGTGCCTCTTTCAGAACTGATCGAGAGCGTAGAACGCGCACTGCGGGATGCACAGCACAAGTATGTTGTGATCTACGGGCGGCGTGTAGCTACTACCTCAGCAGCGCTGAACGTCTCAACGGGGCGTATTTGCGGACGTTTGCACTTGAGTTATCCTTCAATCGTCTTTGTCCACTGCCAGCTACGACAAGGTCTAATAAAGCTACTGCGGACATTAACGGAAAAAGTAGGCATGACCAAATAGTTAAACGACTACGCGCGTATCACGTTATGACTTTAAGCCGAATAATAGCATTGCGCACTTTAAATTGAGGCCCTAGACATGACCACACTAACGATTGCCACCTCAAACCGGAATCCTGTCGTAGACTCCGCCGCGACTTTTACTGTCACCTTAATGGAGGGAACAACCGGGCTGTCGAAGCCGGTCAGAATCTGGCATTTCCTGCCTAACGGAGAGCTACACGAGAACGGGACGCATTATTCTGGCGTAGACGGGATATACACGTTCACTCATAAATATGCTTCCGCAGGCCAACGCGTCTACTATGCGGAGTTTACCGGCGACGAGACTCACTTGCGATCAAAAGGCTCTGTAACGGTGAATGTTCGCTCAAAATAAAACATCGCCAACTGACGTATAACAGCGTTTATCACATCATGGCTCAGAGGCCGAGGAATCTTATATAGAACACTATCTAAGTTGGTCAGTCAATTAGAGTTATAGGGCTACGTCTACGTAATCGCTTTTGCAGGCTGCGATCTCAAAAATGAGCTCATCGACCTCTGGGCAATCGCTGTGCATATGGCAACGATTAGCGGTCTAACCTGGTAGTTGTTGGCGAAAAGTGGCCTGAAAGAGATAGTTGACAAGCGCAAGCTGCGTGTTAAATCACTAAGGGGATTGGCCGCCGCGTGGTTGCTGCGTGCAACCACAAGTTGCGACCAAAACGAGCGAACCGATAAAAAATAGCGGTAGCGCATTCTTTAACGGCATTTTGAAGTGCCGTTTCATCATTCTTGCTAATGTGTTAACTCCATTCGTAGATGATATTCTTTCCAGACCCGGTTGGCCCTCCTTTGAACTCGCCCTCTACGACACCAACAGTTTGGTTTAGCCACGCTAACTTCTCAGACACTGTCATGAATGTCAGCGTGCCGATATGCTTCTGCCCATCTGAAGCCGTCATTCTACCTGCGTACTTAAGTTTGCAAACAACCAACTCGCCTTGTTCAAAGACCATCTTTCCCTGACCGGTCCCTCTCACAATGCCGTTGGATCCAATCTTGTTGCGCTGCGTTCCTAATAGCTTGCCGTTCACACCTTGAGCCGGCCCAAAACCAACAATTTCAGCGCTAATGGTTGTCTCGGTTTCGACCCCTTCTGGGCCTACCGATCGTACGGTAATTCCAATTGGTCTCACCGTTTCTTCAAATATTTTTTGTCCAATAGTCAACATTTTCACCTCATTCTTCGGTGTGCCTTCGTTTTCAGAAATTGCCACGGAAGGACTTTGCTGAATAACGATCTGGCGCATCCGAACTTTTTGCGCGAGAAGGAAACGAAGTTGCCCTGCTTACAACGTTTTCTTCATATTCAAGCCTATTGGACTTCCAATAGACTTCTAGTAGACTTAAATAGCTGATAGTATTAGTAAGCGGTGTACGAAAGTTCCCTCTGTTGTGAGGTGGGGACTTTAGGCGTGCTGGGATTTTACCTCTCATTCCCAGCACGTCCTGTTCATGAACCCAGCTTTCGATCCCGTTATCTTTTTCAGCCATTGGATAAAAAGATCGCGAGCATCCGGTCGAGCGTTGACTAGTACGCGGCTTGGCTCATTCTTCTTTTGTTTAGGCGGCTGCTCAATGATGCCTCACTTCTGTTCGAGCGTTCGCACGACGCCTAACTCGATGGAAAAAGCAGGAAACCACAGCTAAGATTCTCCTTTTTTTCGGTTTCATAGGTTACGAGTGAATAGATCGATAACGCCTGAATAGCTCTCTCCGCAAAAACGGGAAGACACTACGTTTTTTAAATATTTCCTGGCAGCATTAGCTACACATACTACTTCCTTTGCTAGGCTCTCTAGAGCGGAAAACATAGTTAACGTGCTCATGTCCGCACAGCAATGACTTACGGCAAGGACGGGAGCTATATTGTCCCTCTAATAACAATTAGTAATACAGAAAAAATGCATCGCAGCAAGCCGCCAGCATAGCTAACGAAAGGTTCGCGTAATGTTTCAGCAAGGCGAAATGAGTGTTTTAGCACTCTTTAAGCGACAAAGTGGGCACTGCAAGGTGGTATCAGAGATGAGCGTGTTTAGGGGGCACAACTTACTAACGCTTGCTTCAAGTAAGTTTAAACCAGGATTTACATCGTCCACCATCATTTGGGCATTAACACTGAATCAATAACGTGAATCACGCCATTAGTGCACTCAACATCAGCTTGGATGACGGTTGCATCATTCACCTTTACCCCGTCCCTCACAGCAATCGTAAGCGTTCCACCTTGAACGGTCTGCGCTGATGTCATTCTCATCAGGTCAGCTGCCATGACTTGCCGGGCACTATATGGTAGGCAACAAAAGCTGTCAGATCTTCTTTGTGGTCAACGAGCGTATCTACTGTACCAGGAGGCAGCATCAAAAACGCGTCATCATTTGGAGCAAACGCCGTGAATGGGCCCGATGAGCTGAGCATGTCGATCAGCTCAGCAGCTTGAACAGCCGTTATCAGGATCTTAAAGGAACGAGCATCAATCGCCGTTTCTACGATGTTTTTCATTTCTCGTCACTTCTTTAGTGAACTGCAGGCTATAGAACATGCTACGGGGCACGTGCTATACGCAGTCGCTTCTAATATTTAAGTCCACTGGAATACTATTAAATAAGCTTGAGAATTCTTATAGATGCAACGGGCCTCGCAAGGGCAAGCTCACCGACGTTCACCGGTGCCGCATGATGACCGAAAAATCGACGATACTATGCTTTAATCTGGTGTCTTGCTCGATTCGACGGCGCACTTGGAGATGATGGTTGGGTCACACTGAACCTTCCGCTAGGCAAGATAGATAAACTTGTTCGACCTTCGATTGAATCTACTTCTGTAGGAAAAGGGGGACGGGGAATGCAACAAATCGGAGGTCAAATCTATGCATTTTTGCGCGAATGAGCTAATGTACGGCAAGATCACCACTCGACTACGCGTTTGGGGGGAATGAGTTGGGCGGCCAGAGAGATCACAACGCAGACTTTTTTGACGTCCTCTTTCCGCAAAGCTCAGGCGCTGCGCACCGCGCGGGTGCATCCGAGCCGCGACGTGTGAGGTCTGTCACAGGGAGATTCCTCTATGACGACTATTTGACTAAGATTTGCGCAATAGCCGATGCGCTGAGCAAGCATGACGACACTAATCTCGAACGCCGATCCTTGGACGAGGTTATACCTCTCCTTGATACGATCGAGGTTGTTGCCCAAGATACGAAGATCGATTTTGAGTTGGCCCGGCACATTCTCGATAATGAACGAATAAGCGACGCCTTGGAGGTTATTCGGGCGTTCTATGTTGCGGTGGGCCGGCGTCTGGAAATCCAGAACGCTCGTGACATACTGAGAGCTGACGGCCCGTGGGCGAAGGTAGAGTCGTTCCATTACTATGGCCGATATCGGATCTTGGTGGACAATGAGGCACGACTTGCCGGCTTTGCAGCGGGGGACTCGGTGGCGTTTATCGGTGGGGGGTCGGTTCCATTGACGTCGATGCTGCTGAGTACGTGTCACGGTGTGAAAGGGATCAGCATCGAACTCGTCCCAGAAATCGCGGAACTTTCCAGACAGGTGCTTGACAAATTGGGGCTGGGCTCGGCGATCGAGGTCGTGTGTGGCGATGAAACGGCGTTGGCAGACTTAGAGTACGACGGGGTAATTATCGGGGCCTCTGCAGAGCCCAAGCGCCGAGTCTTTATGAACGTCCGCGGCGTTATCTCCCGGGAAACCAAAACACTTTACCGCACTTACAGCGGCATGCGGGCCATTCTTTATCCCGCGGTGACCACAGAGGATTTGGTCGGGTTTCAAGAGCTGGGGCGGGTACTGCCGACAGGCAAGGTGAATAATACCTCGGTCGTGATCAGGAAAAACGTGGAATAACAAGAAGGGTGTGACGGCTCCGCAATGGCCAACCAGCTAGTATGATTTTACGATATTTAGTGCGAAAAAGTCCTTGTTACCGATTCAGCTAAGCACGCGTCTTCGCTGATTTTAGAGACCCCCCTCAGTTTTGTAACGATGTCACAATGTAATCGATGGCATCGCAGCTTTCGATCATCTCATGCAAACGCGGCGGCTCAGCATCTGTTTATTAATAGAGAGGCGAACTATCAAAGGCAGGTTGCTCATTAACTCCCATAGAGCGATCGCTGGAAAGTCGACAACAGCTGCAACAACTAACGTCGTCAGAGTCTTTCTTCTTACTTGAAGTCAGCCCCATTTTTTATTTCCTGCCGCGCAGCAAGATGTTCCGAGTCAGCGTGCGATCGTGCAGTTCATCAGCGACCGAATATGCTCAACTCTGTTGCGCAGTTCGAACAATGATTCACACAGGTCCGCGGAACATGTCACGCGGCGTGCTGGGGGAAAAGAAATAACCCCAGCACGTGCGTGAAGCACCAGTTGCGTTTGGCAAGGTTGGAGGTGAGCTGCTTAGTGCAGCGGCGGCGATGTCTCAACGCTTGTCGCAACGAAGGAGGGACTTCATGCCCAACTAGACAGGGCTTTTCTGCTATTTAAGTCTATTGGAATCCTTTTAGAAATTGATTGGTTTTCCCTTAGACTTACTAGCAGAGCCCGGGTACTCCAAAAAGGTTGTTCGTTGTGCGAGTCTGCTGGGAAACAGAGTCCTGGCTGGGCGCTTTATAATCACGTGCATCGATTCGAAAGCGAAGGCAGCTGTGCCGTCAGTCATACGGCAAGTCGCGAACATCATCGCGAATAAGTGGTTCAATCTGCTTTATCACTAATCCACCCTCTCGGATGGAGATTTCGACCTCAACCATCTCGGGGTCTCTATAAGTCTTAAAAGGGAACTGCTCATCAAGAACGATCGCCATGGGAACGTACACATACGCCTTGTTCTTTGATTTCCGCATTTTGCTCCGTGCTTTTAACATACGCATAAGTAGCCCCAAGCTCGTATTTAATCCTGCTCAATTCGCCATCAATCTGGCACCTCAGACCTAATTGCGACGCCATGACTTCTAAGGATTATGGCGTTGCCCCGCAATATTTAAATAAGAACGTTCATATGTGCTCGTACACGGGTGATGGAGTTCACCGTAATCGCATAATGCTGATGACTCCTGCCGAATTCGCACGAAAACGGACGGAGTCACCGTGTATCCTGACGCAACTCTATTGCTTGTTGGCACGATTATCTTACTGGCAAGTTTGATCTCGTTACGGTTAGGTCTCTCAGTAGCTATAATCGAGCTCATCTTGGGCGTTCTTTTTGGAAATCTGGGCGTTTTACACGTAGAGAGCTGGATGTCGCTTGTGGCCGGTTTTGGGGGCATCCTCTTGACGTTTCTCGCAGGAACCGAGATCGATACCGACCTGATGAGAGAGAAGTTTACACAGACCTTCTTAATCGGTTTCCTTTCCTTTCTGGTGCCGTTCATCGGGGTGTTTTTCTTTGCCTATTTCGGTGCGCAGTGGGGTCTCGAAGCGTCGTTGATTGCGGGAACGGCCCTGTCAACCACATCGCTGGCCGTCGTATACTCCGTACTGGTCGAGACCAACCTGACGGGAACCGACGTCGGCAAGCTGCTCATGGCGTCGTGCTTTGTCACCGACATGGCAACGGTCATCGCTCTCACCGTGTTGTTCATCAAACCGACCGTGTACACCGCCGTTTTCATCATGGTGTCGGTAGTGGTAATCGTTCTCGCGGCGAAATTCTCCCACCTCGTCTTTGATCATCCGCAGCTGAAAAACAAGGTCATTGAGCCCGAAATAAAATACCTCTTAGCTCTCCTGATCGTGTTCTCGTATTTTGCCAATTTAGGTGACGGTCAGGCGGTGTTGCCCGCGTTTCTCTTGGGGCTGTTCATGTCTAAACACTTCATAGAGAACTCTGAGACAAAACTTGTGCGCAACCGGCTACGGACCGTCGCGTATGCGGTAATAACGCCGATATTTTTCATCGTCGGAGGGACGAACGTTTCCGTGCCCCTCATCCTCACCGCACTCGGCCTGTTTGTTATGTTCTTCGCGATTAAACTCTCCGCCAAGTTCGTCGGCGTGTATTTTCTGGCGAAGAGGTACATACCCCACGGCAGTGCCTATACCACCCTCCTAATGAGCACAGGGCTGACCTTCGGCACGATCGCGAGCGTCTTCGGCTTGACTGCGGGGTACATCAATCAGGTGCAGTATTCGGTGCTGGTGGGCGTCGTTGTGGCAACGGCGGTAATCCCCACCTTCATCGCTCAAAAGTGGTTCATGCCCGTTCACTCTGAAGATGTGCTCGACCTAAACGGAGGTGCGAATGCTACGCAATAAGGGCTGTGCCCGCGTCACGTCGGCCTTCGCCCAACAGATGAACTCGCGCAGTATTAGGGTACACTCTTGGTTGATGAAAAAGTGAACGAGACACTATTGCGATTTGACGTGCATCAGCTGGTCGAATACGTCGAGAGCACGCGAAGCGATGACGGCGGGTACTGCTACTATCGCCTCAACGAGTCGAACGCAGCCGACACCTTCTATGCAGTTTACGTGCTTACCGCGCTTAATCGGCCCGTGCCGGAGCCTGAGCTGACGGCAGACTTCCTGCAACAACACCAAGGCAGCGATGACTCCTTCCAGAGCATCTACTCCGCCGATTATGTTCTCCGCGCACTCGATCTTTTGGGCGTGCCGCCGCCCTTCGATCCGAACGACTTTCTGCAGAGCCAGCTGGAGGGTACGCTCAGTATCGCATCTCAGCCGTACTACGAGCTCAGTAACTCGTTCCTTGCATCTCTGGGTAAGGCTGTTGCAATCCTCGCCCTCCGGCACGACGAGCCTTCGCCAGCGGTCAAGACTGAGGTCGTCGAAGCAGTACGTCCGTACAAGCGTCCCGAGGGAGGATTCGGTGTTGACCACGCATCGGTCTATTCGACGTACAATGCTGTACAGGCGCTGTCCTTTTCCCTGTCAGACAGCCCCGCAGGCGTCTCCCAGTGGATACGGCGATGCGAGTGGAAGAAGGGCGGATTCTCGCAGACGCCCGTGAACACCCCCAACTACCTCGATGAGATCCACCGAGGGCTCTCCATTATGCGGGCGGTGAACGAGCGCCCCCGCTACCCACAAGAGACCGCCACGTTCATCGGCCGGCTCCAGAACGCCAACGGCGGGTTTCGGCGGGCTGCCGATTCAGGCATCTCGAGCCTCGAGAACGCCTACTATGCGCTCAAAGCGCTCGTTGAGCTCAGCTATTGGAAGGGATAACATGAAAGAACACCAGAAGATCAGCGTTGCTGCGACCCTCCATGTGGCACTTGAGAACCTGAGCAGGATTCAAGCCATCTTGGAACAGCCCTCAGACTTCCACGAGGTCGTCTGCGATGATGTGCCCGTGTCGAGGCGTACGGTGATTCATGACGAGGTGCACGTGCTCCGAAGGATCATCGAGGACATGTTTGAGTGCTTCGCGCTTTCCCCAAAGAAGATCTCTCGTCAGCGGAGCGTTGCGGCGTACGCGATGCTTACTGCGAACGACTTTTACGAGCTCGCGACACGGTTTCAGGAGGCATCAGAAAAGCCCTCGAAAACGGAGGCGCACGCTCTAGAGACGTGCTGCACAGCTATCGAGGAACGTTTGAAACGGATCATCCAGGAAGTCGCTTAAAAAATCTTTCTTTTTTCTTTCACTTTCAGCACGTTCTCGCCACGGGATTATTACCTGTTGGGCAGGCGCCAAGCATGCACGCGATTTGGCCGCCGATGCATAACGCCGAAACTTGAGCGGCAGCATAAATAGTCTCATCAGGAACGAAAAGACAAAAGGTACCCACGGTTCGTTTCCCTATTTCCTACGAGCCATTGAGTGGCCGATTCGACTTTCGTAGGCGTCTTTAAAATGATTTAGACTCAGCAAAGTGGAATCAGTTATGTCATGATCAGCCAACTGTTAACAGTTGATAACCTATCTGGTCTTCCGTGAGCCTCTTGCAGATTTGCACGATAATGATTGAAAAACCAGCAAAATAGAATTGTTGGGTACATCGAAACGGAGATACAAGGCCCTCCGAGAGTCCGGTGTAAGGGGGGCTTGTCTTGACCTGCTCCTCGACGCCGTGCATTGACTGGATCTATAGCTATTCTAAATCGAGTTTACGCTTCTTGAATTCCCTTTTAGTAAAAAGTAAGATGTACTCTTCAATCTTGATGGCGCTAGAGATACGCTCCACCACGCCGAGGCACTCGTCTTTTGAATGACCGTGGATCATTGTGTAGACATTATACGGCCATTCAGCGTAGCTCGCTCGTTCATATCCGTGACTTACCTCTGGTAGATCCCGTATTACCGCTTCAAATTCATCAATTCGCTGTTCTGGAATTTTCCACGCGACAAGGACGTTGGACGAGTACCCTACCTGCGTATGCCTCACGACTGCACCATACCGTCTAATGAGGCCATCAGCGATTAATGAACGTATGACCTCTAACAGCGCATCTTCTGTTGTTCCGAGCTCTTGCGCCAGTGTGAGAAACGGCCGACTCTCAATTGCTAAACCGCGGTGCAAACAGCGTATTGTTCGACTGTCTGCTGCTTCGTAATCGTTCTTCTCGTGCACGTCTTATAGCTTGAAATTCGTTCTTAGCTTGAGAACTCGCCTAACTGGGACTACAAGCGAATCCAGCGGGTGTATTTTCCCTTTTATTTCTTCAAGCGTCGAGGCAAGCCCATCTTCTGATGCCGCGGTAATGGTAAACCAGATATTGTACTCGCCTTCCCGCTCATAATTGTGCGTCACCCCTGCATACGAGTTGATGATTCGAGCAGCGCTATCGACTGCGTGTTTCGGAACCCGTAACGCAACAAACGTGCTTGCGAGCCCGATCATTCTTGAAGTGAAGATGGGGCCGATCTCCCGTATCACACCATCGGATTTTAGCCTTCGGATTCTGGCGAGGATTTCGTCTTCAGGAGCGTCAAGCCTTGTCGCAAGCTCTCTGTATGGTTCTTTTGTTAACGGGAACTCGTGCTGCAGCAGGTTTATCAATTGAGAGTCAAGCGCATCAAAGGTTCTCATGTCCACCCACCGCCACAATACGGGTCGTCACCTAGGTAGTCACCGCTCATTGCGTGCGCTCGTGCCCTGCAGCCCCTGCACGTGTCTGAGTAACGGCACGTCTTGCACGCGCCCGTAAATGCTGAGGGTTCGCGCAGTGACGCTAAAATGGGGGAGGTCTCCCATATCTCGCTAAAGCTCGAACGTCGTATGTCTCCTACGGGCACCGGAAAATACCCGCAGGGTTGGACCATGCCGCTGCTCGTAACGAAGACGTAACTCAAACCCGCAAGGCATCCTTTGCGTCTCTCTTTTAGCCGGTACTGCGGGGCGCACGTTGGTCGTATAGGAATGGCCCCATTCCGGTCACGTTCATCAAGCCACTTGAGTGTTGCATAATAATGAGACTTTGAGACGAGATCTGTCACACGGCCTCTGCCGGTAGGCACAAGGGCAAAGACGTGCCACGCGGATGCGCCCGATTCACGCACCATGTCATAGATCTGAGGCAGCGACGTTACGTTAGCGTTAGTGAGGGTGGTATTGATCTGAAACGTAATCCCCACTTCTTTCAATGCCTTAGCCCCGTTAAGTGCATCGTGATACGCCCCGCTCACACCTCGTAACGAATCGTGGGATTGGGCATCTGCACCGTCAATACTAATCGAGGCTGTAGTGAGTCCCGCGTCTCGCAGCATCTTAGCCCTTTTTTCGTTGACCAACGTCCCGTTTGTTGCAAGCGCGGTTCTCACCCCGGACGTTGCAGCGTGCTCGATCACGATGTCAATGTCCTCTCGCAAAAGCGGTTCACCGCCCGTAAGGATGAGAAGGGGGTGAAACGTTGAAAGTTCTTCAACAAATGTGCATGCTTCATCAGTGGTAAGCTCTCTCCTGCTACCTCGTTCGCTTCTCTCCGTCCCTCCTGCATCTGCCTTGCAGAAGCGACACGCAAGGTTGCATTCTCGTGCGACTTCCCACGCTACGACGGCGGGCATCTTCACGTGCTGCCACCCCGTATCATCTCATCGCTCAGGTAGCAGCTCGGATCCGCTCCCCAAAGGTCGCCCATTCTGGATGCTCGCACCCTGCAGCCGCCGCATACCTCCACATACCTACAGGTGCTGCAACGCCCCCGAAGGTGCGATTTTTTGTCACGTAACATCGAAAGGAGTTCATTCTGGCTGTTCCATATAGTGCGCAAGCTGCTCTCTCGCACGTTGCCCACTGCACCCTCCCAGAACTGACATGGTCGCACGTTTCCATTTGGATCGATGTTGACGATCTTCTGTCCTGCAGAGCAGCCTCCGTGCGCGGTAAGGAGGGACATCACAGAGCTCTTATCGGCACTTTCGACCGAATTCAATATGTAGATGCCATCTGCGTGGTTATCGGTGGTAAGCACCTCGATTCCGTGGTCTGCAAGCGTTTTAGTTCGTTGAATGAGGTAGTCCACCACCTTGACGCGTGTCTCGTTTGTGATATCCATCTCGGCACTCGCCCTCCCTGCGTACACGAGATGATATAGGCAAAAGCGGGGGATCTGGTGCCTAATAAGAAGATCGGTAACTGCTGGCAGGTCGGAGACGTTGTGCCGGTTGACTGTGAACCGTATGCCCGTTTTTATGCCCGCATCTCTTGCGTTTTTCAGTCCTTCAAGTGCTTTCCTAAACGCTCCTCTTTCGTTTCTGAACCTGTCGTGCGTAGCTTCTACCCCGTCAATACTGACGCCGACATAAGAAACGCCCGCTTCAGCGATCCTTCGAGCGTAATCTCGTGTAATGAGGGTTCCATTGGTAGAGAGGCCAACTCTCAATCCTTTAGAGACAGCATATGCGCAAAGCTCAACGGTATCGCCTCGTACGAGCGGCTCACCTCCGGAAAAAAGCACGACAGGGGGGTGCAAGGTCGCCGCATCATCTATGAGCTTGTACGCTTCATCGGTGTTCAGCTCATCGGACGCAGCTGCAGCCGCCGCATCGATATAGCAATGCGAGCACGCGAGGTTGCACTTTTTCGTAACGCTCCATACGATGACCGGTCCGTGGTTCGCTCCATAATGGAGCTGGCGACTAGTATTGGCGGGACCTGAAGTGTCTGTGCTAGCGGTTCTGAGTAGCAGGTTCGTGCATCCTATCATCAACTACAACTGGTATATATGCGCAATATATAGTTTCAGCTCACAAGGCACAATGATGTGCGGAGGTTTCACTCAAAGAGGAAGGAAAATTTAAACTCTCTTGTTATACTTATCATACAATTGCCGCAAGTCTGCATTGTTGAACTGCAGATAGACGATCGACGTCTGGATCCCCGCCTGCCACAATAACAGCTGCAGCGGTGGGATATCGACGTGCCGAACAATCGCGTAACTGTGCCGCAGCGCATGTGGATACACATCAAGGTGACTGCCCGACCATATTTTTTTCGCCACATGCCACACATACCGCTTGTAACGGGGGATATGTAGTTCTCATCTGTCTTCACGGCCCGCAAGTTCGTCGCTTTGAGCGTGTGCACTCAGTCGGAGAGCGCGTGCCATCAATTGGGCATATGTATCAGCTAGGATCACTCTGATTAGGGGCAAGAAACGTGAAAGAGCACAACGCGAGTCGAACCGCCGAGTATATGGCGTTGTTCCGAGCCCTTGAGTCATCCAGGCGTCCGTCACGTCTTAGGCTCTTCGATGATCCTTTTGCCTATTGCTTTCTGCGGCCTGTTTTGCGAGGTGTCGTCCAGCTGTCGCGCACGCCATTGCTTGGCGCAGCAGTCCCCAGGCTTATCGATCTGAGATGGCCCGGCGCACGATCGTCAGGCATCGCGCGGACACGCCTCATTGATGATTACGTGTCTGGATCCCTTTATGAGGGCGTTGATCAAGTCGTCATCCTTGGCGCCGGCTTTGATTGTCGCGCTTACCGGATACCTGGAATCGAAACGACTCGTGTCTTCGAAGTTGACCACCCGGCCACTCTGTCAAAGAAAAAAGAGGGGCTACGGCACCTCTTTCAATTACTGCCAAAGCACGTCGTTTACGTCAACGTGGATTTCAACACTCAGTCATTAAGCCAGGTCCTGTACGACTCGGGATTCAAGGCCAGTCAGCGTTCTTTTTTTATCTGGGAGGGGGTCACGAATTACCTTACTGAACAAGCCGTGGATAGCACCCTCAGCTACGTAGGAGGGTTATCGGAAAGTCGCCTCGTTTTCACCTACGTGCATCGAGGTGTGCTCGACGGGTCTGCGACATTTGGAGGGACTCGCCACGTGCGGAACACGCTGCAGCGTGCCGGCGAAACGTGGACCTTCGGTTTCTATCCGGAGCACCTTCAAGTTTACCTTGCAGAGCGTGGTCTTGATTTGACGGAGGACGTCGGGGCCTCCGAGTATCGCGCACGTTACATGGGCGCCTTTGGCCGTCGCCTGAAGGGCTATGAGTTTTATAGAGTCGCTTTTGCCCAATCGCGGTAAAGCGCGCCGCTCAAGAAGAATATTGGCAGGACGAGGAGGTTGGCGACTGCTTGGTAGCCCTCGATATTCTCGAGGCGCGTAGCGATGCTGATCCCGAACTCGACGAAACCCATGCCGATGAAGAACATGGTCACGAGTATGAGCGCGAGTGCGGCGGCGAGGTAGCTGCGCCTCGTGCGCCCAGACCTCCTCGCTGGGAGTGCCCCTGCGTTTTGCCACCCTGACTACATCATAGTCAAGTTCCCAAGGTGAAGGAGTACCAAATGATCATCATAAAGCCGTGCGGGGGCGTCACCGGCAATAATGTTTGATATTCTATCTGCTCTGAACCTTCGAATCCTGTCAGTCAGTGCCTCTTTTCTTCTTTTACCTTCTGTTCTATGAAATAAGGGGAGAAGAATTTTAAGGTCGCCATTCAGTGGGTACAAAAACTGACGGAGGTGATATCGCCGTGGACGTTCCTTTGAACACGGATACGAAGGCAAAGTGCATCTGCAAGAGCTGTCTGACGTTTATCAAGAACAGCCTTATGGGTGACGTGTTTTGTTCGGCAGGTTCAAGCGCAAAAACGCCAGAGATGAAGGGATGCAATTGCCCGGGATGTGAGGTGTATGCTGACTACGAGCTCAATGGAGGCCGACGACATTGCGGATGCTGCTGGTGCGGCTGACGCATGGCAAGTGCATGCTGACTACGAGCTCAATGGAGACCACTTCTGTATTAAGGGGCTGCTGAGTGATAGGTATCTATAGCTTTGAGCGAGCCGCGCGTACCTTGGTTAAGCAGTCGCCTCTTTTTCCTCTTATTTTGCAAACTGAACGAGAACTTGGCATTGACTCCGGCGATGCGGCCACGCTTGTGGAATAAACTTCTGCCGTGCTTTCTTCCGCTGCGCTCACACGCGCTCCATCATCCAGTCTTCTTTTCGGTAAAGACCTCTGGAAAAACAAGGCTGGAGAAATCGTTTCGGATCCTTGAGGCTAGCGACGATTAACATCAAGCCGAAGTTCTTACTTTCTTACTGAAAATCTGTACTAATTGGTCTTGCACGCGCGAGTTGCTATGGAAGAAGCTTCTCCCTGCTGATGAGTCTGCTTGAAAGAAACAACAGCGCGATCGACAGAGCGGCAATGATGACGGCTTCGGCAAGATCTACGGCGACTGCTACAATACCAGTCAAAATGAACGCAGTTAAGTACGCGGGCAACACCAGCAACCCCCCCAAGGCGAGGCCTAATGGTTGATTTGCTCCTGCCCTCTGCTTCTGCAATGAGCTGAACGTCATCATTGCCATCGTATCGAAAGAGACGATGGAGAGGGCTAATGCGGTGGCAACGCCCGTAGCCACGAGAGGGAGCGTAACTCCTCCTCTCAGAACCAATCCTACCGCAACGTTTGCAACGGCCACTCCCGCCATAAGGAGTAAGACAAGAATGACACCCGCTTTCAGGTAGCGCTTGTAGATATCTTCTTGATTCATCCCGAGCGAGAGGAAATACTCGAGCACGCCGTTATTCTTGTCGTAGACGTAGAGCAAAATGACGGACGTCGTAAGCATCACAGCGGCCATTACGGTCAGCGGGACGGAGAGAAGCGAGAGTGACGTCCCGACGTAGATGCCGCTATTCCCGGGCACACCCCCCAAGAATGCGTTGCCAAAATTTGCCGTGAAGATAGCCACCGACGTAAAGAATAACGCGAATACAACGTACGATTTGCTCAGAGCGAGTCCTCTCTTAACAGTGATTATTGCAGGTTTGCGCCCCAGTTGGCGCACAACGTTGTTCTTCACGCGTTCACCGATTACGCCG
>Ga0255363_100116_pt1 | contig 18952 bp, 22 predicted proteins | sample GFST100metaG_FD_186007 | JGI IMG/M metagenome (GOLD analysis project Ga0255363, IMG submission 186007) | Peat soil microbial communities from Stordalen Mire, Sweden - G.F.S.T100 | ecosystem: Environmental > Terrestrial > Soil > Wetlands > Peat | place: Sweden: Norrbotten County, Stordalen Mire... | reverse complement strand
TTCCTTGTCAAAAACACCTCTCATACTTGCAAATCTGGTCACTCCTACTTTGTCATTTCCTTTAAAGACAACATTATGGTAATTTCTACTCTCATAAATCAAATCCATATCAATAAAATACTTAATTACTTGATTACTTAACCCTCGTTCTTCTCTCAGATACGAATACAAATAAGAATTATTCATTGCTGGCATTGGAAGTACAAAAGCTTTTATTTCACTCTGTTCCTTTGCCACCTGGCATTTTAATTTCACCTTCTTCTCAGCTTCCGGTATTCTGCTATATCCCGCAAAATCCAAAAGCCAAAACACAGCTTCCTTTACATCCATGTTGCAAAATACTCTAAGAAAATCTATCTGAGAACCACCATTGCTTCCTTTTTCATACTGTCTAGACCATCTGAACCAATGACTTCTATTATAGATTCTTATAGAATCCATCTCCTTAATTGTGTGATACCTACCTACACGTTTCACAGTAAATCCCAGACTAGAAGCAACCGCTGTCAAATCTACCCTCTTTGCCATAGCTAATTCTTCTTCCGTAAATCTGTTTCCATCCAATAACTTTCACCTTGCCTTCCCTCTATCAGCAATCATAGACGATAGGAAATCCAATGACCTGTAGTCTTTGCTCAACGTAATTCTTGGATTAGATATCAAGCCTTTTTCCTTAAAGCTAAAGAACTCTCGGTTATCTCCTCCGACAATAACATGATCAATCAAAGGCATTCCCATTAATTCACAAAGTTTGTTCATTCTGTCCGTCATCATCGTGTCTGCCTTACTTGGCAGTAAATTCCCAGATGGATGGAAATGGACAATCATCATACTTGCTGCATTACTAAGTATACTTGCCTTGAATAATTCCCTTGGGTGAGCTATAGCCTCATTCAGTGCTCCCATACTGGCAAAATGCACATTAATAGGAGTGAGGTCTGTTTTTAAATTAACTACACATACGGCTTCTCTATCCAATACGCACATAGAATCACCAAGAACTGATACTACTTCATAAGGGGTATTGAAAGGACGCTCTGAGTATATTGGAGCATCCTTTACAAGTCTTACTGAAACCACATCAAGCTTGAATTCATTTTTCTTCGGCATTTGTATCAGCCTCCTCTCCAAGCTGAATGCTTATCAGAAAATCCCCTTTTGTGTTATTGATGAGAGCAATCAGTTCTTTCATGGTTAATACTTTCTCAATATTTTCTTGCTCCATCATTGCCTCCTATCTGGACTGGTTCTTAGAATCATAAATAAGCTTTGGCTCTGCTACAATTCCATCCAATCTCTTATTTGGAGTATCTGTTGCTAATGAAAGCTTTCTTAAGTCCTTATCATAGTGATAAACCTGATTTGATAATCTCTCATCTAATGCAACTTGATCCATATTTATTTCTGCTACCATCTGGGCAAGTTCATTAGGATCACCCATGGAAGCAGATATTGCAATCACCTCATGTATACTTGATGGCATAATATAAAGGTCTGTTCCTAGATTTTCTGCCAAACCGTGAAGTTTATCCTCATATAGCATAGAAATTGCTCCATTAATTCCTCTATCATTACTGATTACCCACATGCTCTGTTCAGGTGACACCTCGCCAATCATCATATCTGCAATTCCAGCTGGCATACCATCCTTCATAAAAATATCACGTATAACATCATTCATAGATTTCACCGTTGGTGGAAAGATTCTTCTGGTATTCTCTACTGCAAGTTTAAACATCTGCTCTTCTGATAAACCAAATTTTTCTGCAAGTGAATTATGAATCACTGTACTATGAATCCCCTCAATATCAGCCTTAACTACCCAACGGTAGATAATAGATAAATCCTGAAAGGATCTGTTTGGTGTATCTTTTAACATCTCCTTATTCTGCTCTGTATTCACAAGCTGAAATACAATGTTATCTTTTGCAGTATTGAAATCAATGTCAGGCACCATATCTGGAGCTTCCTTCATGGCATGTTCCATTTTCAATGCTGCCGTCTGCAACACATCTTGAAAATCATTCGTTCTTTGATAATGTTCAAACATGTCATTGATATAAATAGTTGGAGAAGCGTGATATTTCTCATCGCCTGATGGAATCAAATTGAGAGCATCCATACTCTTGTTTATCTTAGTTAATGAATGTACATCCACTTTATAGTCTTTGTACTCTTCTGGCAGAAATTCTGCAAATTTCTCTGCCACTACTTCTTTGAATAATTCATAATTCATCATAAAAATTTCCTCCTAAAATAAAAAATCCCGCCACAGTAATGGCGGGTGTATAAATTGTTATTAAGTTTTAAATTCAAAGATTCCACGTTAAGGTGGAACCTTCTGACGTAATCGTATGTTATTCATACAGCCTCCTTTCCTCCTTAACGGAATTTTTGATTTTATAGGTAAAACAAAAGCCGGGGATTGCTCCTCGGCTTTTGTTTTTTAATTCATAATTAAAATGTAATTTCTAGATGTATATAGTTTGTTTAATAATGTCAACTTTTATATTCTATTTTTTGTACAATTTCAGTATTCTCAAATAGTTCGTAGAATTCATTAATACAATCATGCTTCTGTATATTTGAAAATCTTAATGGTCTATTCTCACTAAATGTAAAATCAATTCTTCTTTTAGCTCTTGATAGTGCAACGAAAAATGCACATCTATCCTCATCAGGCTGATTTCTAAAATTCCAAAATGCCGAATCTTCTAATCCAACAAAAAATATAGTATCATATTCAAGTCCCTTACTTTTATGGATTGTGATAATTGGAATCGAATTTTTTCCTTCAAAGTTATCAATCGCCTTAATCCAATCATTAGTTTCCTCATATTCAATCCATACTAGTCTTGTAAAATTATCGAGCAAATTATCAAAGTAATCTTTAGATTGATACTGTTGAAATTGTGAAGCAAATTTTTCATACGAAATTTCGTTAATCTTTGAATCAACTAGAATTGAAAGCTGCTTTTCATCAGTAATATTTAAATTTTCTTGAAGATCATTAATCATGAATCCAATTCTTTTTATAAAATCATTAATTACTTTTTGATTCGAATTTTCATCTATTCCATATAGCTCACTTAAAATTTCATAAAGATAGTTCCAATCTAATGGACTTCTATTGCTTGCCGCCAATCTAAAAAGAGAAATCAACATCTTTATAACATCTTCTTTTAGCAAATCTTGATATAATGCTTCATTCCGTGCCTTAATATCAAGTTGAGAAAGTTTATTTATTATTTCTTGACCATAAATATCTACCTGTTGTTTTACTAATATGCAAATCTCATTAACTTTAACTCCCTTTTTCACTAATTTTGCTATTTCGCTACTAATTATATCGGCTTCTTTCATATTATCGTGAAAAACCCTTAAATATGCCTCTCCATCCTCCATATTCCATTTGTCATTCGTTTGTAAGTCGATTTCATCCTCATTTAATTTATTGTACATCGCTTTTTGAATCTCTACAAGTCTTGGTGCAGATCGATGATTCATAATTAATGCTCTCCTATAACTTGAAAAATCACTTTGAAAATCTTCGAAAATTGATTTTCTAGCACCTGCCCATAACATAATCCTTTGTTTGCTGTCACCTACAGCTGTAATTATTGTTGTTGTATGAAAAAAACAAGTCTTAACAAGATTATATTGAATAGTTGTAGTATCTTGAAACTCATCTAAGAATACATGGCTATAAGTCATTTCAATCGCTTTTTTAATATACCTATTTGTTCTTATTAAATATTCTGCTAGACGTGATATCATCTCAAAAGTAAGTGAACTTTCAAAATCATTATCTTTATTGCCTTTAAGCAATATATTCCAAGTGTCTATAAATATCTTAGCAGTTCCTTCTGAATGTATAGGCAATTTATTTATTGAAAGTTTATTTCCATATGCTTTATTAAATGAGGTTAGGTTTCCTTGAAAATTTAATCCTGCTATTTCAAATGCCTTTCTGACATCACGTTCTTTAGCTATCTTATAATTTTTTAGCGGTCTATATGATTCATCTAGACTATTTCTAAATCTATCTGTGATCTCTTTTGCAAAAGCATCATAAGTCTTTGATTCAAATCTTGAAGCTAATTCTTTTCCACATCTCAATTCTACACGCTCTTTTAAATTTTCAGATGCATCCTTCTTAAAACTAATAGCAAGAATTTTTTTAGGATAGCTACATGTATTGGTTTCCAGCAAAAAACATGCTCTCTGAGCTAACAATTCTGTTTTTCCAGCACCAGGGCCAGCTACCACAAGTGTATTCATATCATTAATAACAGTATTCATCGCCTCTACTTCTAGTTTGAACCCATCTGCAGGACGCCAATCCTCCCTACTTATCCAGTTCATCTTCATCTTGTTCATCTCCTACATCATCACTCATCTTTTCTATAACACTATTAACAAACTCTTTTAGACAATCTGGAAAGCTTTCAAATTTCAAATCATCATACTTAGAAAACAACGATAAATGAGTAGTTGGTTTGCCTCTTCCTAAAAAGAAATATGAGTACCAAATCATAAGTTCTTTGTCTTTTTCACTATAAGTTGATCCATCGCCCCCTTCTTGTTTTAAAGTTGCTCTAATATCGCTGCTTATTCTATCTTGATAAGCAGTTTTGATTTCAATCTCAGTATCATCATTAATTACAAGATCTTGAATTTTTCCATGCGCAATTATTCTCGGTCCTTCCTTACTTGCTAATAAAGAAATATATTTGTCTTTAAAACTTTGTAACATAGCAAAATCAATATCTAATGGGGATGAAAAATACACATCATAATCCTTAAGCATATCAATCCATTCCGACATAACTTGAGTCTTAGTCACATGCCAATTATGCATTTTTTCGAATTGATCATCTGTTATAACCCAATTACTTGTTTTAAGAAATAATTTCTTATCATAATCAATATTTACTAATTGTTGTATTGCATATTTTATGCGTCCCCAACCACCTCCATCTCTCTCTCTATCTAAATCAAGCAAAGTAATAAATGGAATATCTAAATCCTTTAATAACCTCCAAAAATGATTAACATGCCTACCACTTAATGGCACTATTGAAATTTCAGATGAATCTATAGATTTTGCTTTCAATTCTATCATCTTTTTAATAATAATTTCCTCACTATCGCCTTCACCCAATACAACAAGTTTTGCAAAATAAAGTTCAGGATATGCTAATACAGCTTCTTTTACAAATTTGAATTGTTCCTCCTCTTTTTCCTCATCTGGTAACGTAAGTGATTTCACTTGTGTGCATTCGTAATCCTTACAAATTCTAAAATACCTTATATCTGTAGGTTCAATTCTTTTTATTATTGCTGGTGTATGTGATGTCAAAATGGTTTGGGAGTTTTCTTTTGTTGAGATAAGATTCATTTTTTCAACAACTCGTCCCAAAAGATGGGGCGAAATGTGATTTTCAGGTTCTTCAACTGCAACAATAGTTAATATTGGTGGCAATAATGTAAATGCTTCTTGTTCTTCACCAGCATTAATAGATTTTAGAATTTCTTCTTCAATTTCTAATAATGTATTTACAAGTGAAAGATAGAACAAAGATCGTAATCCATCACCTAATTCCTCTACTCGATATTCTCTTGACGTTTCAGTCGGTGAAAAAGTAACTTCCACTTTCTTTAAGATTGTCTCTAAATCAGTACTATTAAAGTTTATCTTTGGATTAGAATATCTCATGTCTTTATGATACCCATTCCATTGATATTCAAGAGAGTTCTTTAAGGATTCAACGCCTTTTTCTTCAAAGAAAACTTTCTCTGTTTCAATTGCTTTAGTTTTAATTTTTGCTTTTGTTTTATCCGACCAATTTATTCCATTTAAAAGTCTTGAAATTATTGTTCCTGAAACATTTTTCAATTGTTCATCTGGCTTTCTAATCGCAGGTACATAAATAACCTTTATCTGATCAAGATCATGTCTTTTAACTGTATGCTTATCTTCAGTCTCTATTTCTTCTGTTGTAGATGTAATGTAGTATATATTGGAGTCAATACTCCCTTCAGGATTTGAACTTTTTTCCCAATTAGCCTCAAGTCTAATTCTTAAATAGGGTTTACCATTGGTTTCACTAACAACCATATTCTTAAAAAATACTGGTATTGATATGTTCTCATCATCAAATTCTAATTCAGGAAACTCGAATTGTGCCTCAATATATAATTCATTCATCGCAACACTATCAGGCTCAACACTTTCTGGTATATGAAAATCTGATCTTTCAATAATCCTATCACTAGGTTTTTCTCCAAAAAGTTTAATAAGTGCACTTAATAAGGCGGTTTTACCACTACTATTATGTCCTATAAATCCAGTTAAATTATTAATATCAACAGTTGTTGATTCCTTTCCAAAGCACCTATAATTACTAACAATTATTCTTGTCAATTTCATAATTGTTTCCTCCCTAAATACAAGCTATTTTATAGAAATATCCTAATTCCTATTATTGCTATTATCTGAATATGATTTATTAATTGTAAAAAATAATAGAATTAATCAATTTATTGTATAAATTATACCATTTCCAATCTTATATGTCATGCCAAATAATATTCCTATATATATTCAGAATACTATTTGGCAATTTTGTTACCAGAAATGTCCTTTCTATTTAATTCGACTTATAAACAAGGCTAAAGCTGTTTTACTTTCCGAATTTCCCATCCCATTATTTTGTACATACTGATTCACCTGTTCAATATCCTCTTGGGAGAACTCATAACTCTTAACTACATGCGACCAATTTCCATCTTTACCTTTCACATTGTTCATAGCAGCAGCTAGAGTATTTCTATAAATAACATCACTTCTCCACTTGGATGTTGTCTCTAATCCTCCTAATACAAAATCCTTCTGGTAATAATCTGCCGAAATAAATCTGGCGTATTGCTTCTTTCCATCAAAGTCCATCGGTCCCTCTTTGGTTGCTCCAGTATCTACAATTGTTACCTTTGCCTGCTTTTCCGTCGTATTATTTCTACTGTCTGTTGTGGTATAGGTTATAGTAATCACTCCAGAACCTGTCAAACTTGTAAAGGTACTTGCAGCATAATTCTTTACCCTAATCTGAGTCGTTCCATCTTCTCTGTCTGTAGATGTCACTGTCCGAAGCAATTCAGCCTCAGTAATTACACCTGTTTTTGCTTCATACAAAGTAAAATACCTGTCTGTACACGTCAGGTCAGGTGCATAATCCCAGATTGCATAGAAGTTAAAGGTATAGCCATTCACGCTGGTAAGATTATAAATCTGCTGTCTTTCCGCATAGGTCGCTTTATAGGCATTGGCGTCTGTATTCCATCCAAGATATTTACATGGATGGGATGGATATGCAAAGCTCATTGCTGGAAGTGTATAGGTCTGGTCATACTTACATGTCAAAGTTGTCATTGTTCCACTGCCGCCATTCGGATGAAACACAATATAGTACGTGTTTGCTTCTGCATTTGCTGTCAAAGCTACATTCCCGGTAACTGAGAAAGTATATCGCTTATTAGTGGATGTATAAGTTCCAGTCCAGTTCTTCCATGTATAACCTATTTTAACCACTGCATCTACAGTACAATTTGCTCCATAGTAATAACTTCCGCCGCCCGATACACTGCTAATCCCTGTCCCTGCACTGGCACCTACTGAATATTTCTTTCTCGAAATATAGATATAATTATTCTTTGCTCCAGTCACAGTATAATTGCTTACTGAAGCTGCATTGTAACATGCATTTCCTGCATACGACCATCGAAAACTACTTCCATAGTAAAGGTTCTGACTTTTGGCAAGAGTCCAGTCACCAGTATAATTTCCATTCTCGTCCTGATATTTCACATATACATTCTGCATATACTGTTTACGGGTAACAGAAACATATGAAGTCTTCGCTTGATTTGCAGTATAAGAAATACTTGCTGAGTTATAACAGGCATCGGCATCTCTTGACCAGGAAACCGTCTCTCCGTAAACATAATCTTTGCTTATAACAGCACTATAGCTGCCATAACTTCCATCTACCTGCTGATATCTAACATACACAATCTGCATTGATTTTAATTGTGTAACATAATTGATGGTCATATTAAAATAACTGTGCAAAGAGACTGGACTACTCCAAGGGGCTGCATTTGCTATTCCATTATAATCAGTGTAAACGCTGCCCCAAAAGTTACCGTAATCATCCATGGAACCGCTATTTGTACGATTTCCATATCCATCAATCTTAATGGTGATCATACAACTATCCACCACAATATACCCACCATTAATAATAAATTCATTGTATGCTGTCTGATTCGTCTGAGCCAGTTTGGACTTTACATAGCTAAGATTAATCCTGCATAAATCATAAATGTAGCCATTATAAGCCATTTCATTTACGTTTTCAACGGTATAGCCAGACAGATTAAAATAAATATAAGCTGACTGTGTGTTTGTAGTAATGTGCATCCTATAACCAATAGTTCCCCAATGGGTTGTATTTACACTGGCACTAGCCTGTTGTCCTCTTGTGGCATAGTAAAAATATCCATCTTTAAAAACAATCTGTGACCCATAGGAATTGTAAAAAGTAACTGCATTATCAAAGGTTGCGCCTTTTGCCTGCTGTGGCTTACCTAGTGCCACAAATCCTATTATGGACAGTAAGAAAAACAGACCGAGAAAGCCTGTTTTCCATGATTTCTTCATATTCAATTCCTCCTAAAATACAAATGCCGACCAGTTATAACATACGGTCTTGTTAGTTCCATCCGGATTCTGTTTCCCAGTACTATAAGTACCTACAAAGGAATACAAATTACCGCCATCCTTTAAATCAATCTCAGGGACTTCATCATATAACGCATATCCTTTACTGGTCACACTTACTTCCTTATAATCAATTTTCTGCTCTTTCAGATAGTTAATGATTTTATCCTTTAACTCTGTGTCAGTAAGATTACCATACTTCCAAATTTTAATCAGAGAATCAAGCTTCGCCTTCTGTGCAGAAGTAATATTGCCCTTTACAGATTTTGCTACTTTCCAACCCTCAGAAATTGGAACATACTTTTCTTCTGAAGTCGGCGTTTTTGTTACTACACTTTTTCCATCAATAACAACCTCTTTGCCTCTCATATCTTTAACAGCTTCCATATGCTTTTCTTTAACTACCGAGTTATAAGCTACCATAAAGCCAGTAGCTACTACAATTAAAGTAATCACACCAGCAATTGGCTTCCAATACACTTTCAAAAACATCTTAATATTCTCTTTCACAATACTCCTCCTTCTTCTAGTTAACTGGAACCGTGTATTGCTCCATAATCACTGTCCTCTTTACAGAAACCTGTCCCTCTGTTCCAATCGGGTGCTTGTATTTCTCAATCACCTCTACAGATAGGAGACCTTTTTGATAGTCCACATCCAGAACATTTACTTTCACCGAACAATCAGAATTAATCTGCACCAATAAAGCTTCTATAAAATCTGCTACAAGCTCATCGTTACTATTTACTGAATATGTGGTCTCATCAAACTTGTTGTTTACCGTATCCTGCAAAGCACTATCCACTGCCCTATTCAGCTCATTCTGTCTCATATTCGTTCCACATAATGTCATAACAATCACAATAGAAATAATGGCACAAATGGTAATTCCAAATCCTAAAAACACATTCTTCATTCCTAATTCCTCCTCTCGTCCACAGCAATCGGTATATTCCATACACTTGTCAGATTTTCTCTGTCTCTAATCTGAAAATAGACTTCATATACCCCTGCACTTGGAAACCGAATGCTTCCATCTGAAGCGAAATAGGAACTCATGACACTTGTCCCATCAGCTCTTCTAATATCTAACACTTTGCCAAACATAGTGTTTGTAAACAACTTAGCTAGTATTACTTTATCCATAGGATAGATCGTTCCCTCCATATCCTTGGCATAATATCTTGCAAGAAAACTGGTACTATTCAAAGCAAAGAATCTTCCATAAGACGCAGTGTATCCTGCTACAGGTTTTGTTCGGTTATGCCAGGTTATAACAGCATCAAAATCATGGTAAGAAGTATAGTCTATTTCTTTCTTTTCCACTGATACTCCTGCAATCTTTAATATCCCAGTATTTCCTGATACTGAAATACCAAATAATACTCCCAGTATCATAATAGCTGTAACTATGGCAATAATTGCAGTTCCAAATTCATGGAATATCTCTTTCATCTACGCACCACCTCCTAACACACTGGTAAGAAAGGAATGTATCAGTGCAGTCATTGGCGAACTAAGAAACAAATATGCCAGTATTCCAAGTAAGAGTCCCCCACTGATTGCTTCAACGACAAACTCTCCGTACTCTTCAAAAATTTCTTTCATCCGCTCCTCCTAACTGCTGATTACCTTTAAGAATCCAATAAGTATAACTGCCATCCCACTTCCTGCAATGGCATAAATAATACTGCTTCCAAACTGCTCTATAATCAACTTCATAAAGTCTTACCTCCTTATCTTGCAAATGCACGTATCTGCTGTTTACTGATAACTCCTAAAAAATCCACATGATACTTATACTTAAGAATTACTTGCATCAAAGTTGTTTTCCCATCTTCGTCTTTCACTATACTGTTCTCATCAATTAAAAGCTCATATCCATCATTTGCCGCCTGGGTCTCACATGCATTGATTACACTGGGTGCAAAATTAGAATCCTCAATCTCTGCAATCACAGAAGCGTGAAAATCTCTTGCATTGTTTGCATCAATACATGCCGACATTACACCAGCCATGGTAAATACTCCTAGTAGAAGAATAAAGATTCCTATATAGGTTTTAATTATTGTACTCATGCCATCCCTCCTAACTTTTAAATGTCAAGTTTTGAAGAAATACCATCAATAACAGTGCCATGTCCACCATAAGCTTAAAAGAAGCAAGTAGTGACGGTAAAAGAATATAAATCTTCATTCCTGCTATCTTATCTTCCTGTGTAAGCTTCTCTGCCTTATCCATCATTGAATTATTACGGTCAATCAGTTCTTCCACCTGTTTCGTAACATCTCCTGCGTTTCCACTGGAAAGTGCATATAGCATCTTCATAGCTGACTGCACATCTGGATTACGATATTCCTTTAAAAATCTATGATATGGTTCTATGGCATTGGGATCTTCCTCCAAATCATAAATAAGTTCATTTAATGCATAAATCAATACCTCCGGTGCACCGTTCATAGATTTACGGATTGCCATCTGCACATTATCTGTCTGTAATAGTAACGCTACCTCCATCAGCCAGTTTGGAAATTGCTTTTCAATTTCCCTTGCCACCTTTTTCTTAGCAAGATTATGACCAATCTTATGCTGATTTAGGAAAAACAGCACTACCACAATCCCGGCTACCAGAATAACGATATTCTTAAAATACACAAAAACACCTATAAAAAGGATTGTCGGAATCACCGCCATCTTTTGGCTGTTCTTTGCTTCCTTTGCTTCATCATAGTCCCTTACTTGAAGGTATTTCTCATCCATTCTGGAACTGTCCGTCGACTTTTCAATCCAACTTCTACATAACTTCTTATCTGCTTTCACATATATCAGCATACATATACCAATCAATACCACAGCAGATATCTGGCACAACGGAATAATACTGATATTAAATTTCCCACCTAACAGATAAAGAGGAAGAATACAGATTAAAAGAGTTGCCACCAAAGCAATCATGATATTTCTCTTTACAATCTGAAATTCCTTTTGCAGATTGATGATACGCTCTGCCCACATGGCTCTATTTTTTGAAAGTAATGCAATACTACCCCCTGCATCCCCGCCACGTCTCTGGGCACCGATAACAAAAGAATGTATAGCATCAACTCTTTCACAATGAAAAAATTCACCAATCATCGCTAGTGCTTCTTGCTCTGGATCTTCACTGTCTGTGGCATACTGGATATGCGTAATTGCTTTAAATAGCACCTCATAAAATTCCCCTTTATCAAAAATTGTAGCCGTCTCTGTCAATGCATTTAACACTGTTTTGTTCCTCTTAAAGGAATATAAGAACTGCTCCATATAATTGTTAGCCATAGAAAACATTGTAGTATGATATCTTCCTTTCATGGTTTGAATCAGAACAAATGGTGAAAATACCACTCCAATAATTCCGATTGCTGCAATATAGGGCAACTGTAACTTATAAAACAGTCCAAATATGGCTGCAAGTAACACAATCATTCCGTAGGAAAAAAGCGCCTTCTTTGGTGTAAACTCATATCCATATCTTGCAAGTTCCTGAGACAGGTTCTTATATCGTAAAAACCTTAATCCACTTTTATTCTTCATTCATCACTTCCTCCTTCCACTGAAAATGCTGTAATTTCCATTCTCTCAAATTTCTCAAGTACAGGCTTTGGAAGATTTTTCTCCATCAATTTACCATTTAGCACAACTGGAAAAGTGATATTTCCTCCATTGTTGCGATAAAAGAAGCATACCTGGTCAATATATCTTCTAACCTTGCCATCCTCCATCTGTTTCTTCCGAATCAAAACTCCTATATCAATAAACATGAAAATATCATTTTCCATTCGATCTGCATCTGTTCTACTAGCTAACATATTTAAGATACGATCCGGTATCTTTCTTACATCATCTGTATGAATCGTGGTAAAACCACGTATTCCAGTAGATAAACTCTCAAGCAGATATTTTACTTCCACAGAACGGGCTTCTGATAGCATGAGCCACTTTGGATTCTGCCTCAGACTGGTTTTGATTGCTTTTGTATAGCTGAAACCCTCTGACACCATCAATTCCACACAATCCTTATTCGGATTGATTTCACAGTAATGAAGTTCTGGTGTATCCTCAATAGTAATGACTCTTTCATTTGCAGGGATATATTTAGAAAAGAACTTAATACCCTCCGTTTTGCCAACACCTGGTTCTCCACAGAACACAAAATTCATACGTGCTCTTACACAGTTCGTCAAAAGCACTAAAACCTCTTTGCTGCAATACCCATCCCTAATCATGCTCTCTCTGGTCATACGAACTGTGGGAAGCGTTTTTCTTATACAAACTGATCTACCTGAAATAGCTGCTGACTCATGGACAATACTAATACGAAGGGTATCCGTATCTGCCTCTAACAAATTTTCCACCTTATTAAAAGGCTTGCTTACGTTATTGGCAATGTAATGGCTGAATTTCTCGATAAATTCCTTTGTAACACCATGCTCCTCTACCTTGATTCGTTCATTTGCTGTATTGGTAATCCACAAATCCGTACCATTAAAGTCGATATCAGTGATTTCATCATCCTCGATAAAAGACCATAAGGGGCCAAAATGTGCAGGTACCAGCTCCCACTTTATATTTTGTTCCATATAACTCCTTTCCAAGAGGGGAAGCAATCCCCTCTTTGTATAATTCTTGCTTTCCTTAACTTATTCTTGCTAACCTATAATTGTACCAGCTGCTCTGTTGAAGAAGCTGTTAATCAGGTTCTTAAAAGATTCAGCCACTACTCCATTTGTTGACAGAAGCATTACGATAATTGCTACTAGTGCACTGATTGCTACTGCCGCTATAATTACTGATCCATACTGTTCAAAAATCTCTTTCATTCGATTTACCTCATTCTTTCTTATTTGTTGTTATAGTTATACTTGTTACTGCTTATTAGCCTGTGATTGTACCTGCTGCTCTGTTGAAGAAGCTGTTAATCAGGTTTTTAAAGGATTCAGCCACTACTCCATCTGTTGACAGAAGCACTACGATAATTGCTACTAATGCACTAATTGCTACTGCCGCTATAATTACTGATCCATACTGTTCAAAAATCTCTTTCATTCGATTTACCTCATTCTTTCTTATATTTGTTAGTTTTATGACAATAAAAAAAACAGCTATATTTCAAGCTGCTTGTTCCTATCCTCTCCTTCTGCAAGGGATAGGCTATAGTTGTTCTCCGTAATACCTATCCACTATGCAGTTGGAAGTCTATTGACTTTTTTCGGTTACACGGAGACAACCAAAGGTTTGTCCCGTATAAAATGCATGTTACTCCTCCTCATACCTCTGTTATGCTCTATTCTTGAAGAAATACTTCATAAGTCGGCAATTTGCTTGGTACGTTTTAAATCTTGCTATCATGTTAGGCACCTCCTTTCTACGTAGTGCCTACTCTCACAAAAACCAAAAATACCCTTGCAATAAGACCAAACAGAAGTAGAGTAACCTTTGCCAGTTCTAAGCTCAGTTTTAACGCTCCTAGTATAATGATTCCTACCCACTTTAATATGATGAGCAATACTGCTCCTATTCCTAAAAAGATTCTCTTCATATTTAATTCTCTCCTTCCTCATTATTCATGCATTTAAGTGCCCATTCAGATACAACTTCGTCATCTTGTTGATCTGGTACGCTAATTGCTACATTACTATTTGTTGCCGGATTCAATACTTGCATCCCTGATATTACACCACCCAATAATCTAATAACCTCTTTTCGTGCTTCGGTCATGTCGATTTCAATAAGTTCAGTCTTAATCTCTTCTATTTCTTCTAGTGTAACAAATTGAATCTCATGTTCTTTATTATGTTCTATGAAGCTTTCATCACCATAATGCTCACTATAAAACTCAACTGCATCTGCAATAAATTGATTTCTTGATTTAAAAATCTTTGGATTAAGATTCTTTAAAACATTATTAATTTTAACATGCTGTGGGTTGTTCATATTAAGCCGAAAACTGTTATAAATAAGATTTTCTCTTGCCATCTTTTCATCCCCTATGCCTTTTTCACCATATTTCTAATTCCTATCATAGCCAAATATTCATAACCTTTTGCATTTGCTTTAACATCCAAAATATATGAAATATTCTTCTGACTATAATTCCCAAAGTTTTTCATAACTACCGCCCCACCACCTACAAAGACAATTGGAGTTGTTGACAGATTATATCCATATTCTCTTATTGAGTTATAAACTTTTTCAACAAAGGTTTTAATTTCTTCATTTATGATCTTCTGGTAACGCTCATCAATATCAATCGTTCCATATCTCATAAATTGCTGAATTTCACTCTCATCAACTTCACCATTGAGCTGTCTCACACACTGCTCATTAATTGAACGAATACATGTAATAAGACCTTTAGGAATTGTTACACAATTAGATTCATCTGGTGCTCTATCAATTACAGGCATGATGTCTATTGTCCAACTTCCAATATCAACTACCAATGTTTTCTTTGCAAAAGTGGAAAGTCTGTCTGCCACTGCTGCATAGCACTGTGGAAATACCGCCATATTCTCAATAATTATGTGATAATTGACCTGTTCAAAAGAAAATATTACATCCTTTTCTTCTAAAAGATATTTTATGAAATCTCTCTTTTCTGCTCCAAATCTAGTAAGTGGTAAACCAACTGCCAGAAACACTCTTGCTTCAGTAAATCCTCTTCTTTTTAATTCTTTTGCTACTGCTACATATGTCAATAATTTAAAATTATCATCCTCTGTCTTTGTGTCCTTAACTTCCTGTCTGTTAGTTCCAGCCTTGTAATACTTACCTTTGTATTCTAAAGTATCCCTATAAAGAGCTGGTATTGATGTTATCTCCTTAATACCTGTAATAAAAACTTCAGATACGCTTTTCATCATCGACCAACCGTGATCAATTCCTATAACTTCAATTTTATCATCCATATTCTTTTTCCTCCTTAATCTTATCATCTGGACCCTTTCTTTAACGAATGTACTTCATGCCAATCTTTAACAAGTTTCTCTATCAATTCTACTTTCTGATGTTCTGTATAATCAGAAGGAAAATATTTATCCAATCTGTCTGATCTAATCTTAATCTGTTCCCTTTGATTTGGCTTTTGCTCTCCTAATATATTGTACATTTCGTCCATATCTAGATTTCCCTTCTGACTCATTCGTTTCAAACGATTTGCCTGTGATAACGATGGTGTACATTGCTCTAAATCCATTACTGCATGTAATTCATATTGTTCTTCCTCTTTTAAATAAGAAAGTTCGACTGCTATTGTAAAAGCGATTTTACCTTCATCAACCATATCTAAGATCTTTGGTATTAAATATGTTAGGCGGATGTAACGCTCTACTTGTGCCCTACTTTCACCCACCTGCCTAGCAAGTTCCTTATTTGAATTTACCTTTAATGGTTGCTCAGAATTTTTTATTCCCCACTCTCCATTCTCACTAATAAAAGGATCTACCTTGCTAAGTTCTAATGTAGGATTATCTGATGAAATCTCATCTCTGGACATTTCCAACTTTTCCTCAACTTGAGGAAAAGTTAAATCATTCCGTTTTCCTTGCTGTTTCATTGCTTTCAATTTCATTCTATATGCAAATGCCTTTTCACTTGGCTTGATATTTTCTCTCTGTAAGTTACTATCTACCATTGCAATGACTGCCTGGCAGTTATCAAGGTTACGGATAATAACAGGTACTTCTGTTACTCCAGCCCATTCACATGCTGCTTTTCTTCTATGACCGGAGATTAATTCGTAACCTTCTCCATTCGGATTAGGTCTAGCTAACAGTGGAACAAGAACTCCATCCTTTTCTATGCTCTGCATCAATTCAAACAGTTCTGTATCTGTCTCCACTTTAAATGGATGTTCTTTGAAATTTACAAGCTGATTTAGGTTCAAAATATTGATTTCATCCTTCTGTGTATTCATATTACTTTCCGTAACAACCTCTTCCTGCAAATAAGAACAATCTTTCTTTTTTGTACCCATATCCATGACCACATCCTTTCTATAAATTTATTTTTGGAACTAAAAAGAGACCGTCCATTCTCAATCAGCTTGAAAATGAACGGTCTCACGACTTTTTTTATTTAGTTGAATAATGAAAAATAGTAAAATTGTTAACTCTATTTTTATGTGTTCCTGGACACCATATCGATAACCACTGATACGTTAACTCCATCAGAAATTGCTTTTTTTCTCCTTTTTCGGTCACTCTCAGAAAACTGAAAAAACCTCTCAAAGTGCCTAAAATCAAGGATTCTTAGATATTTTCCCGATGTAGTCGAACCACACTCTCCACATGCGGCGTATTCGGGAACATATCCATCCCCTTCACCTTCTCCACCACATATCCACTACTTATAAGCACCTTCAAGTCCTCCACCAAGGTCTTGGGATTGCAGGAAACATATATTATTTCCTCAGCATTAAAATCCACAACGTAGCTAAGTGCCTTAGGGTGAACTCCTGGTCTTGGTGGGTCAAGGATTATAATGTCTGGTTCTTCGGTTAATTCATTTACGGTTTTAGCAACGTCTCCTGCTATAAAGGAGCAGTTGTTTAATCCATTTAATGCAGCATTTTCACCTGCTGCTTTTACGGCTTCCTCTATGAGTTCAATACCAATTACCTTTTTTGCTTTCTTTGCAGCTATTTGACCAATAGTTCCTGTTCCACAATATAGGTCAAAAATAACCTTCGAATCAGAAGACCCCATAAATTCCATAACCAGGCTATATAATTTCTCTGCACCCAAAGTGTTTGTTTGAAAAAATGAAAATGGTGAAATTTTAAACTTTAAGCCTAATATACTTTCTTCAACAAAATCTCTACCACAAAGTATGTCTATTTCATCTGCAGCTACTACATCTGACAGTGAATCATTTATGCTATGAATAATTCCTACTATTTTTGCATTTAGGTTAAGTTCCATAAGTAAATTCGTAAACTCTTCTTTGTTAAAGGAATTTTGCGAAGTTGTTACAATGTTTACAAGAATTTCACCTGTGTTTTGTGTTCTTCTTATTACAAGGTTTCTTAAAAATCCTTCATGCTTCATGACTTTGTAGTAAGGAAGTCCTGTGTTCCTAAAAAATTTTAACACTGTATCCAATATGATTTTAAAATCATCATGTATTAAAGAGCAATGATCTACAGTGACAATTCCAAAGGATTTGTTTTTTATGTGCATGCCTAATGAAAGTTCTCCGCCTTTTTCCATGTCCCCAAAGGTAAACTCCATTTTGTTTCTGTATTCAAATTCTTGTGGACTGTGTTCTATTCCTAAATATTCAAAACCCTCTATTCCTGCTTCTTCAAAAAGTTTTATTATTTGTTTTTCCTTTAAGTTTAACTGATCCTTGTAATCAAGGAACTGATAAGTACAGCCACCACACATTCCAAAGTGAGGACATTTGGGTTCTATTTGCCCATCTATCTTGTTTAAAACTTTGATTAAATTTGCCTTTGCGTATTCTTTCCTGGACTTCGTGATTCTAGCTAGTACCCTCTGTCCTGGAACGGCTCCTTTGATGTATATGTTTTTTCCATCTTCCTTTGCTATGCCTATTCCGGGGAATTCAATATCCACAATATCAAATTCATTTTCTATATTTTTTCTCATTTAATCTCTCCTAGGTAATTTAGTTTTCTATAGTTTAGACATATTAAATATAAAATACACTAGTTACTTTTTTGAATATGCCTTAATTATTTACTTGTAACTTTTGCCTTAAATAGCATTTTCCCTGGTGTTCCTAGTTTTTTTGAACTTTCAAACAAAGGTGTATATATCAAATTGCATATTACGTAAAATATAAGAAACATTTGTAATTTTTCAGATATGTAATACCCTGCAAACTGCATTATAAAATCTACAACATAAACCATAACTATTGCTATTACTGCAATGATTATCTGATCTACAATATTTGCAATTAATGCAACTGGAAGTGGCACTCTTTTCGAACTACTATCACCATTATGTAAATTTTCTTTTACACCTTCATGTTGAGTAACATTATTATCTTCTTTCATTATTTATTCATCCTCCTGTTTAATATTTATGTATTCCAACATAGATTATAACATTAATTAAGGAATAGTGTAAGTTATATGTAAATAGTTATAAATAATTCTTGTTT
>Ga0255363_100112_pt1 | contig 19814 bp, 18 predicted proteins | sample GFST100metaG_FD_186007 | JGI IMG/M metagenome (GOLD analysis project Ga0255363, IMG submission 186007) | Peat soil microbial communities from Stordalen Mire, Sweden - G.F.S.T100 | ecosystem: Environmental > Terrestrial > Soil > Wetlands > Peat | place: Sweden: Norrbotten County, Stordalen Mire... | reverse complement strand
CGCCGGGCAGTTGCTGCGGCCACGCGCCCGCGGTCCGTTCTGCGCGTTGCGGCCAGCCACCGCTCCATGAGCGACATGCCGGTCGACAGCTCGCGGTCGCAACCGCACTCGCCATCAGGCTCCGCAAGCTCGACTCGATCGAGGACCTCGCACGTGCCATCGTCGACGAGCTGCAATCGGCGTTCGGCTACTACCTAACCGCCATTCACGAGCTCACCGGCGGGACCGTGCACGCGCTTGCCGTCGCCGGCGAGCTTGCCACAGCGCATCCCGGCTACCTGCGAGCGCGGGCGCTGAGCTCGTCGAGTTCAGGTGGCCGCGTCGTACGATCCGGCCGGCAGCTGCTGATCAATGACACCCGGCTCGATTCCGACTATGTCGCGATCGAGCCGTCGCTCGATCCCCGCTCGGAGCTGTGCACGCCGATCTTCATTCACCAGCGGGTCTGGGGAGTGCTGAGCATCGGTCAGCCGCGACCCGATGCCTTCGACGGCTACGACGTGATGCTCGCAAACGCCGTCGCCGCTCAGCTCGGCGCGGCCCTCGATCGCCAGTTGCTGACAGCGACGATGGAGAGCAACTTCACGAACATCCTCGGCCTGCTCTCCGACATGCTCGAATACAAGGACGCCTACACCGGCGACCATGCGCAGAAGGTCGCCACGCTCGCGACGCAGGTCGCCACAACGCTCGGGCTGGACAGCGACACGGTGCACCGAGTTCGCTACTGTGCGCTGCTGCACGACATCGGGAAGATCGCGGTCCCGTCGGAGATCATGAACAAGCCCAGCCGGCTGAGCGACGCGGAGACCACCCAGATGCGACGGCATGCCTCGATCGGCGCTGCGCTGCTGTCGCGCTCGCCGCTCACGGCAGAGATCGCACCGTTGGTGCGAGCAACCCACGAGCGCTGGGACGGACAGGGCTACCCGGACGGGATCAGCGGCACGGCGATCCCGATCGAGGCGCGCGTGGTCGCGATCTGCGACGCCTGGCACGCGATGATCGAGGATCGCGTCTACCGCAAGGCGCTCGGCGAAGAGCAGGCGATCGCCGAGCTGAGAGACAACGCCGGCTCGCAGTTCGACCCGGACGTAGTGGAAGCGTTGCTGAAGACCGTAGGTGCGTAGGCCGGCGCGTCACTGAAAACCCGGCACCACGGTCCCGCGATTCATCCCTTGGTGGCTGCACCCGTGCGGAGCGCAGCCACCCAGCCGAGGCCGGCCAGCGGGCCGGCCCTAAACCGGCCCAATCAGGCCAGCGTCGGCTCGAGCTCGGCCTCGAGGCGCTTCTTCGGGTAGGCGCCGACGACCCGCTTGACCTCCTGGCCGCCCTTGAAGACGATCAGGGTCGGGATCGACATCACGTTGTAGCTGATCGCCGTCTGCTGGTTCTCGTCGGTGTTGAGCTTGTAGGCCGTCAGCTTGTCGGCCTTCTCGCTCGCGATTTCTTCGACGACCGGACCGACCATCCGGCAGGGACCGCACCATGGCGCCCAGAAATCAACCAGTACCGGTCCGTCAGCATTCAGGACGTTCGCCTGGAACTCGGCGTCCGTCACCGCGGAAACACTGCCTGCCATGATGGCTCCTCCGATCGCAAACAAAGTTCAAGTGTCACTTCAAAAAGTATAGCCCCGGCCTCAGGGCGCCAATCGACGTGAGCTCAGGGGCGCCGACCACCACCACTTCGATGTCACACACCAAAGCCAGCCGACCAATCCTTGCACTTGCCTCGGACCCGATCACAACCCACGGCCGACGCTCGCTCTGGCTGACGCAAGCACTTGCCGGCGACGGTGAAACACTCCCCCAGTTGCGCGATCGCGAAACGGCCGACGTCTGCATCGTCGGCGGCGGCTTCACCGGCCTCTGGACCGCCTACGAGCTGATCGCGCGCGACCCGGCCGCGACCGTCAGCATCGTCGAGGCCGACATTTGCGGCAGCGGCGCCAGCGGCCGAAGCGGCGGCCTCGCGCTGACCTGGTGGGCTGACTTCCCCGCGCTCGCCCGGCTTTGCGGCACCGAGGACGCGATCCTGCTCGCGCACAGGTCGGAGCAGGCGATCGAGCAGATCGGCTCGTTCTGCGACGCTCATCAGATCGCCGACTCGTTCCAGCGCAGCGGCTGGGTGTGGGCCGCCACCAACCCGGCGCAGGTCGGAGCCTGGGAGCCGACGGTGAAGCTCCTCGCCGAGCTCGGCGAGGAGCCGTTCGAGCTGCTCAGTCCCCGCGAGGTCGCGGCCGTCACCGGCTCGCCCGCCCACCTTGCCGGCCTCTACGAGCCAGGCGCGGCAACGCTGCAGCCGGCGCTGCTGGCGCGGACGCTGATGCGCGTCCTGGTCCAGGCCGGAGTGAGGATCTACGAGCACTCGCAAGTGCGGTCGATCGCGCCCGGCGCCGGGCCGGGCGCCGGCAAGCCGGGCGCAGGCAAGATCGAGATCAAGACGGCCACCGGCTCGATCCGCGCCGCCCAGGTCGTGCTCGCCATCGGCGCCTGGGCAGCGCGGATTCCTGAGATCGCGACCGGGCTGCAAGTGCTTGCCAGCGACGTCGTTGCCACCGAGCCGGCCCCCGAGCAGCTCGCCCAGCTCGGCGCCAGCTCGGGCATCGGCATCTCCGACTCGCGCCGGCTCATGGAGTATTGCCGCGCGACGCCGGACGGCCGGCTGCTGTTCGGGAAGGGCGGCAGCGCGATCGCCTTCCGCGGACGGATCGACGCGCGGTTCGACCATCCCGGCCGCCGCGCACCGGTGCTGCGCAGCCAGCTCCTGCGCATCTACCCGACGCTCTGGGACGCTGCCGTCGAGCACGCCTGGAGCGGGCCGATCGACTACTCGCTGAGCGGCCTGCCGTTCCTGGTGCGGCTGCGGGAGCTGCCAGGAGTGCTGGTCTGCGCCGGCTTCTCCGGCGACGGCCTCGGACCGTCCCGACTCGCGGCCGGACTGCTCGCGGAGATGCTTGGTGGACCGAGCGACGCCTCCGTGCCAGCGCCGCTACGCGCCGTGCCGAAGGCGCCGTTCCGGCTGCCGCCGGAGCCATTGCGCTATCTCGGCGCGAGCGCCATCCGCGCGGCGATCCGGCACAAGGAGCACGCCGAGGACCACGGCCTGACGCCCGCGCCGCTGACGGCGCGCATCGCTGCGCTCGACCCGGCCGGCGGGCGTGCCCGGCCACCACGGACCAGCGCCTGAGGCAGACCGCGCCGGCCTGAGGCGAGCCGGCACCTGAGCCGGATCGGCACCTGAGGCGCGACCGGACCGCTGCTGGGTCGCGGCGGGCTGCCACCGTGGCGGTTGGGAGAGGGGGCGGCACCACCGTGCCCGGCGCCGCCCCGACGAATCACTGCGAATCCGCGTTCTCGCCGATCAGTCCGGTGATCGTGCCGAGCAGGGTCTCGTTGTTGAACTCCGAGGTCGGCGCGTCGCGCACGACGCGCCCCAGCCGCATGACCACGAGGCGATCGGTCACCTCGAGCACGAACGGCAGCGTGTGGGAGATGAAGACCACCGCCAGCCCGGCCTTCTTCGCCGACCTGATCACCTCGAGCACCTCGCGGGACTGGCGCGCACCAAGGTTGTTGGTGGGCTCGTCGAGAACGATGACCTTACGCGCCCAGGCGACGGCGCGGCCGATGGCGACCGCCTGCCGCTGGCCGCCGGAGAGCTCGGAGACCATGCTGCGGGCCTTCGGCACGGCGATCCCAACCTCCGCCAGCTGCGCGTGGGCCTTGCGGTCCATGTCCCTCTGTGCCAGGAATCCCAGCTTGCCGAGGATCCCGGGCCTCACCTGTTCGCGGCCGAGGAAGACATTCGCGCCGATCGAGAGCGGCAGCGCCAGGCTCGAGTCCTGGTAGAGCGTCTCGATACCGGCATCGATCGCATCACGCGGCGAGCGAAAGTGCTGCTCGACGCCGGCCAGACGGATCGTGCCGCTGTCGGCGGGATGGACTCCGGAGACGACCTTGATCAGGGTTGACTTGCCGGCGCCGTTGTCGCCGACCAGGCCCACGACCTCACCGGCGCTGACGGTGAAGCTCACATCCGTCAGAGCCTGCACGTGCCCGTAGGACTTGCTGATGTGCTCGACCGAGAGCAGCGGCGGATCGGCATCCGCGCGCGAGCTTGCCGTGGCGTCTTCAACTTGTTCCATGTCAGCGCCTCACTCGCTTCCTTGACGGGCCGCGGCCGCTCGGAACGCCTGGGCCGCCGCCGCCGCGGCGATCAGACCCGCAACCGCAACCTGGTTCCAGTTCGGATTGATGTTGATGATCACGAGTCCGTCGGTGACGACCGTGAGGATCATCGCGCCGATGATCACGCCGCCCATCTTCCCGACGCCGCCGAGCAACGAGACACCGCCGATCACCACGGCGGCGATCGCCATCAGCTCGGCGGTGCCAGATCCTGAGGTCGGCGAGCCGGAGCCGAGCCGGAGGAAGTAGAGCATCCCCGTGAGTCCGGCGAGCAGGCCGCTGAGCACGTAGATCTTGAAGATGTGGCGCTTGACGCTGATGCCCGCCGCGCGCGTCGCGAAGGGGTTGGCGCCGACCGCGTAGGTGTAACGCCCGAACCTTGAGTACCGCAGATAAAGGAAGCAGATCACCACCAGCGCGATGACGATCAGGTTCGGCCAGGAGAACACCCAGAGCTTCGGCCCGTTGAACGCGATCGCCTTGGAGTCGGCATCGACCGGCCCGCCGCCCGAGACGACGAGCGCGAGACCAGTGCAGGCGCCCAGTGTCACCAGCGTCGCCACGAACGGCACCAGGTGCGCGTAGTTGACCAGCAACGCGTTGACGGCACCGACTATCAGGCCGATGGCGATGCAGATCACGAGTCCCACGAGCAGGATCAAGCCCTCGGGCTCATGGCCGTTCATCGAGACCATCGCCTCCGCTGCGACCACGCTGCTGAACCCGGCCGCGGCACCGACGGAGAGGTCGATCCCAGCGGTAATGATCACGAATGTCTCGCCGATCGCAAGCAGGACGACCAGCGCCCAGTCATTCAGCAGATCGGAGATGCCGCTGTTCGACAGGAAGGACGTCTGCTGGACGGTGAAGAACACGATAATCGCGACGAGCACGATCACGAGCATGAACACCTGGTTGCCCACGACCGCGCCCAGAGCCCCACGCGCGCTCGGTTTCCGGACCCGGCCGGCCGCTGGGGGCGACGGCGGCGTGTCCGTCTGGCCGCCCACTGCGGGGGCCTCAGTTTCAGTCATGGTGAAGTCAGTTCCTCTCTGGCTCGTGCGCGTCCTCGCTCAGATCGGACGCGCACGAGTCCTCCTTTTTGATCTGCTGCCGCCCTACGGCTCCGGATAGGTGTACTGCTCCAGCGTCGCGGCGGACGACTTCGGCGTCAGCACGATGTTCGGCAGCGTCACGTTGTGCTGGATGCCGGCCTTGCTGTGGGTCTTCAGGTACTTAACGATGTCGCCGACGGCCAGCTTCGCCTCCTGAGTCGGGTTCTGCGCGATCAGCGCCGAGAAGACACCTTGCTTCAGCAGGCCGACGTTGTCCGGGTAGGCGTCGTAACCGACCAGCGCGATCTTCCCGACGAGGTTCCGTGACTCGAGCGCCGACGACGCACCGGTGCCGTTGGTGCCGTCGATTGCGAAGATGCCCTTCAGGTCGGAGTACTTGGTCAGCCACTCGCTGACGTTCTGGTTGGCCGTCGTGCTGTCCGACTGCGAGTAGGCGACGGACACGATCTTAATGCCGGGGTACTTCGCGGCGATCTCCTGCTTGAATCCGGCCAGCCGCGCCACGTCCGTGGTCGAGGTCGAGGAGGTCATGCCGACCGCGACCTGGTATGTGCTCCCGCTCGTGTACTTCATGGCCTTCGCCATCGCGTCGGCCGCGTCTTTGCCACCCAACTGGTTGTCGCCGGTGATGTAGGCGAGCACGTTCGAGAGGTTGCCGACGTGGGTGTCGACGTTGACGACAGGGATGCCGGCCTTGATGAACTGGTCGACGCCTGCCTGCAGCGCGTTCGGATCGGTCGGCGCGATGATCAGGCCGGCCGGCTTCTGTGCGAATTGCTGGCTCAGGATCGGGATCTGAGTCGCCGGCGAGTAGGTCGTCGGGTTGCCCTGCCAGCTGAGGCTGTAGCCGGTGCCTTTGACGGCGGCGTCGGCACCAACCTCCATTGCCACGAAGAACGGATCGGCGGAGTCGCCGACGTTATAGGCGATGACCTTACCGCTGTTAGATGTCGTGTTGGCGGTGCCCCCACCTGAACTTGTCTTCGTCCCGCTGCTCGAGCTGCCGCAAGCGGCGATCACGCTCGCTCCCACGAGCGCTAGCGCGGCTGTCCCGAGACGCCGCACTCCCTGACTCCTATGGAGTCGGTACATGAGTCCTCCTTCTCCTCCCCAGGCAGCGACCGCAACCTGAGATAACGTTGTCTCGCCACGATATCAACTCTTTCCTGACTGTCAAGCGGAACCGGATCGAACCAACACAGGCCGCTAACGAGTACTCAATATCCCTGCAAAAGAAATAATTCTTGGGCCGCACAGAGCGCCTCCCAGGGCTCCAGAAGAGCCGTCCTAGGAAGCTGGCACCATTTTGAGCCAGCAGTTACTATGACATCGATGTCCGGAACTGCTACAGCCCGTCGCGCTTCAGCGCCGCCAACGATGCGCGACGTCGCTGCGGTCGCGGGCGTCGGCATTAAGACCGTCTCCCGAGTGATGAACGGCGCGACCACAGTCGCGCCGGAGCTCGCCGCGCGCGTCCGCGACGCCGCCGCCAAGCTCGGCTACCGACCTAACCTGCTTGCGTCCAGTCTGCGGCGTAGCGACGGACGGACCGCGACGATCGGCATCCTGGTGGGGGATGTCTCGAACCCGTTCGGGGCCGCGCTGCTGCGTGCGGTCGACGATACGGCGCGCACACATGGTGTTCAGGTACTGATCGGCAGCCTCGACGAGGACCCCGAACGCGAGCGGCACCTCACGCGCTCACTCGTCGACCGCAAGGTCGACGGCATGATCATCGTCCCGACCGGCCACGACCAGAGCTACCTCTACGCCGAGCAACAGCGCGGGAACCACTTTGTCTTCCTCGACCGGGCACCTAGCCTCTTCGCCGCCGACCTCGTCACCAGTAACAACCGCCAGGCCGCGAGACACGCGGTAGCACAACTGCTTGCCAACGGTCATCGCCGCATCGGCTACCTCGGCGACGTCTGCACCATCGCCACCACACTTGAGCGCTATCACGGCTACCTCGACGCGCTGAACGCGGTCGGCCTGCCGGTGGACTTGTCACTGGTAGCCCACGGCTGCGGATCCACGGACATCGCGGAGGCTGCGAGCGTCGCGATGCTAACCGGCGAGAACCCGCCCACCGCGCTGTTCACGAGCCAGAACCTGGTCACCTACGGAGCACTGAAGGCACTGGCCGGGCTTCGGCTGCGTCACCAGGTCGCGCACGTCAGCTTCGACGACATCCCGCTTGCCGACCTGCTCGACCCCGCGTTGAGCGTGGTGGGCCAGAACACAACGGAACTCGGTCGTCTCGCCACCGAGCGGCTGTTCGCACGCATCAACGGCGACAGCTCGCCGGCACAGGTCTTCACCGTCGACGCCACATTGATAGCGCGCGGGTCCGGCGAGATCCCGTGTCGGCAGCCGTAATAAGAGCTTTGACGGAAAACCAGGGGAGGCATCTGTGACCACACCAAAGGCAGCAGTGATCGGCGAGTCGCTGATCGACCTGATTCCCGCCGGCTCGCCGACGCACTTGCGCGCCGCCCTCGGCGGTAGTCCGTATAACGTCGCGATCGGGCTCTCGCGCCTCGGCGTCGACACGGCGCTGTTCGCGCGCTTCGGCGACACCGGCTTCGGGAGAATGCTGCGCCGGCATGCACTCGACGAGGGCCTGACACTCGTGCCGGAAGGGCCTGTCCGCGAGCAGACGACGCTCGCGGTGGTCTCACTCGACGAGAACGCCGTCGCGACCTACGACTTCTACATCGAGGGCACTTCGGACTGGCATTGGACGGAGGCCGAGATCGACGCGCTGCCGGTGCCAAGCGGCTGCCTGCACTGGGGTTCGCTGGCCTCGTGGATCGCGCCGGGCGATGAGCTGATCCGGAGCCTCGCGCGCAAGCTTCGCGCGACCGGCGACGTGATCCTCAGCTACGACCCGAACGTGCGGCCGTCGTTGCTCGGCACACCGGAGCGCGGTCGCGAGCTGGTCGAGGCGAGCGTCGCCTACGCGCACCTGCTGAAGGCCAGCACCGAGGACCTCGATTGGCTCTACCCCGGGGAGGCGTACGCGGAGGTCGTTCGTCGCTGGCTGGCTTCCGGCCCGCAGCTCGTGGTGCTGACCGACGGCGCCGACGGCGCGCACGTCTACGGCCCGGATGGCACCAGCACCACGCGCCCCGGAATCCACGTCCAGGTCGCCGACACGGTCGGCGCCGGCGACTCGTTTACTTCAGCGCTGCTGGCGGCCTGCCTGGGCCACGAGATCGACTCGCCCCAGGCGCTCGCAAGCTCGAGCCTCGACACCTTCACGGGCATCGTTGACGAGGCGATCCGTGCTTCGGCACTGACCTGCACGCGCGAGGGCGCCAACCCGCCGACGGCGGCCGAGCTGGCCGCCGCCATGTCGGTCGACTGACTCAGGTCGCGACGTGGTCGTCGTCCGAGGAGATCTCGAGCATCGACTTCGCCCGCTCGTAGCCCCCGAACGCCTGCGTCAGAGGCCGGCGGCGGAGATCCTAACGAAAGGAACCATTGTGACCGTACAGGCGCAGCGTACCCGGCTCCAGCTGGCGCTGGACGACATCACCCGTGAGGACATCTTCACTCTCCTGGAGAAGACCGACGGCTTCGTCGACATCGTCGAGGTAGGCACCCCGTTACTGATGCGCTATGGGGTTGACATCATCACCGAGATCAAGCAGCGCCACCCGAGCACGAAAGTGCTCAGCGACGCGAAGATCATGGACGCCGCCTACTACGAGGCGGCGCTGTCCCTCGACGCCGGCGCCGACTACGTCACCATCCTGGCTCTGACTGACGACAGCTCGGTTACCGACGTGATCCGTGCCGCCCGGGAGCGCGACGCGAAGATCGTCGCCGACATGATCTGCGTGCCCAACCTGGCCGAACGCGCCAGGCAGCTGGCTGAGCTCGGCGTGGACATCCTCGCCGTACACACCGGCGTCGACCAGCAGGCTCAGGGACGCACACCGCTGGACGACCTGCGCACCCTCACCGCCGCCGATACAGGTGTGCCGCTGGCTGTCGCTGGCGGCATCAACCAGGTCACCGCCGCCGACTACCTGCACCTGGGTCCCGCCATCCTCATCGTCGGCAACGGCATCATCGGCGCCGACGATCCGGCTGCCGAAGCCATCCGGCTCGCCCACATCATCAGGGAGGCCGACCAATGAGCACCGCGGGCAAACTCCATTCAATCCTGACCGAGCTCACCCGCAACGCTGAGTACATTCAGGACGCTCAGCTCGACGCGGCTGTCGAGGAAATCCTCGCCGCCCGACACGTCTTCCTCGCGGGCGCCGGCCGCTCCGGCGTCGCGGTCACCGGGTTCGCGAACCGACTGATGCACCTGGGCATGTCCGTCTCTCTCATCGGGGAGATCACCAGCCCGCACTCCCACCCCGGGGATCTGCTCGTCGTCGGCTCTGGTTCCGGCGAGACCGACAGCCTGGTCGCTCTGGCTCGCAAAGCACACACCGCAGGCGTCCGGATCGTCCTGTTCACGATGGACGACAACTCGACCATCGCGCAGCTCGCCGACACCACCGTGATCCTGCCCGGCGTCTCACCCAAGCTGCGCACCGCCACCGCGATCACGTCGATCCAGCCGATGGGATCAGCCTTCGAGCAAATCTCCTTCCTCACCTACGACGCTCTCGTCCTTGAGCTCATGGACAAGCTCAGCGAGACCAGCGAGTCGATGTTCCCCCGCCATGCCGACCTCGAGTGACGCCGCCACCCTATCTGCATCCAGATCCCAGGGGATCGACCCATCCATGACAAAGCTTCCAGACAACCCCGAGATCCTCGTCATCGGCGAAGCGCTCACGGACACCGTCACTCACCCCGACGGGCATCGCGAGGAGCACCCGGGCGGCAGCCCCGCCAACGTCGCCATCACCTTGGGCAGGCTCGGACACGCCACACGCCTGCTCACCGATATCGGTGATGACCCTCAGGGCCAACGCATCCGCGACTGGCTGCGCGAATCACACGTGCAGCTGGACACCGCGTCGGTGCGCCACGGTACGACATCCGTTGCCAGAGCTCGACTGGACCCCACCGGCGCCGCTCAATATGACATCGACCTGCAATGGAACCCACGCACACCATCGTGCAGCGAGGCGTGGCTGATCCACGTCGGTTCCGTCTCGGCGATACTTCCGCCCGGCGGACCAATCGTTCAGCACTACCTCGCACGGAGGCGTCCCTGCGCTCTGATCAGCTATGACCCGAACATCCGGCCCCAGCTGCTGCCCGACGCCGACAGCGCACGCGCAAGCGTGAACAGTCTTGTCCAACTCAGCGACATCATCAAAGTCAGCGACGAGGACCTGCACTGGCTCGAACCCAGGGTTCCCGCCGTCGATGTCGCGCACCGATGGCTGGCGCTAGGTCCGCACCTTGTCGTGATCACCCGCGGAGACGCCGGCGCCCGAGCCATCACCCAGGCAGCAGACGTCGCCGTTTCTGCGCCTATAACAGAGATCGCAGACACGGTCGGCGCCGGCGACACCTTCATGGGCGCCCTCTTGTCCGGCCTCATCGGTCTTGGCATTCTCAACCCCCTCGCCGACCCGGTCGCCTCGCGAGGCGCACTTAACGGCGCCACCGCCGCGGGTCTCGAACACGTCCTCGAGTTCAGCGCCCGGGCAGCCGCGATCACCGTATCCCGCGCTGGAGCTGACCCACCCTGGCGAGGAGAACTTCAGGAACGGAGCAGATCCTGGTCCGCCTGAGACTTCCAGGCGGAAAGAACGAGAAACGCGCGGACGCGGATCGCCAGCGCGCCGACAGGCCCGCGCCCGCTCTTTACTTCGCCGACGCTTCCGACGGCGCCTCGAACGGGGCGTCGAGTGGTGCGTCCGCCCGGGGGCGCGTGGACGTGACCGGGCGTAGCTGGATGCGGACGAACCAAGCGAGGCCGATCACGCACATGATCAGCGCGATCCAGAAGTTCACGCGCATCCCCAGGATGAAGCGGGAGTAGTCGATCCGCAGCAGCTCCTCGAAGATCCGGAAGCCCGAGTAGCCGGCGACGTAGAGCGCGAAGAGACCCGGCGCGCGGACCTTCCGGCGACGGTCCAGCCAGATTAGGAAACCGGCGAGCGCGAGGTCCCAGATGATCTCGTAGAGGAAGGTCGGCTGGAAGGTCGCAAAGTCGGTGTAGTTCACGGGGCGGTGCGCCGGTGCGATCTTCAGGGCCCACGGCAACGTCGAGGGCTTGCCGAACAGCTCCTGGTTGAAGTAGTTGCCGATACGCCCGATCGCCTGCGCGAACAGCAGCGACGGCGCGATCATGTCCATGAAGCGCCGAACGTCGCCCCAGGCGAGCTTACGGTGCAGGCGCCAGATGCCGACGGCGACGCCGGCGGCGATACCGCCCCAGATCCCGAGCCCGCCGTCCCAGATCGCGAAAACCCCCCACCAGTGCGACGGGATCTGGCTCGGGGTGGTGATGTCGAAGTAGATCCGGCCGCCGATCAGCCCGGCCGGGAAGCCCCACCAGGCGACTTCATAGACCAGGTCCGGGTTGCCGCCACGCGCTTGCCAGCGACGCACGCCAACCCAGATCGCGACCGCGACCGCGACGACGTAGGCGAGGCCGTAGGCGTGGAAGAACAACGGCCCGATGTGGAAGCCGTTCGACGCGGGGCTTGGGATGTAGGCAAGTGGCGTCATCGGCTCAGGCTGGGAATGTAGGCGAGTGCGTCATCGGCTCAGACAAAGGGGGCGGCCCGCTGGCCGCCCCTGCGTACCGACCCGCACGGGAATCACTGGGTGGGGTCCTAAATGCTCTCATGCCCGGCCGCGCCTCGCGGTCTGGCGCGAGCCGAACGCCGGCTGCGGCGGCAGGTTCGCCCGCAGGCCGGGGGTGCGCACCAGCCGTACGGCGGCGAACGGCGGGGTGCGATCGACGTAGAAGCGGGCGCCGTCGCGCTGCTCGATCGCGGTCACCGCCGACGCCTGGCGCCGCCAGGCGAACGCCCAGACGGCCGGGAAGCCGGCGGCCACCGCCGCTACCTGCGGCACGAGGAAGATGCAGGCGCCGGCAACGATCGTATAGACGAGGATCGGCCAGAGCCGAGTCATCATAGTTCGCGTCGGCTGCAGCTCCGGCAGCAGCATCTGGGTCCGCGCGTCGGCGAGCAGCCGCCGGATCGGCGGCGAGATGCGGTTGTGACGACCGAGGATCGTGCCGATCACGATCGCCGCCGCCCACCACACCAGCGCAACCACCACCAGCGTCAGGTCGGCGTTGCGCTCGGCGGCGATCAGCGTCAGCGCGGCAAGCACGGTGGCCGAGGCTGCGCTGATCGTCACGGTCGTGCGCAGGAACTCGGAGAAACGCAAGTCGCCTCGCTCTCGGGAGCTGCCTAGTCGTTTGCGTCGAGGCGCAGGCCTACGAGCATCTCGCGGATCCCGTCCGGCCCATCGACGACAACGTCGGCCTCGGAGACGATCTCGGCCGGTCCCTCGTCCGACGCGACGCCGACGCAGAGGGCGCTTTCGAGCTTGCCGGCCGCTACCAGATCCCGCAGCGCGTGGAAGGCATCGAGGTCGGTGACGTCGTCGCCGGCGAACAGCGCGCGGGAGATGCCACGGTCTGCCAGCAGCGCCTTGACCCCGGTGCCCTTGTTGACCGGCACCGGCGGCCAGATCTCCATCACCTTGCGGCCCCAGTGCGGCTCGAACCCCGCGGCCGTGGCCTGCGCCGCGATCGTGTCAACGGCGGCCCGGGCGGTCTCCTCATCGGTGGCACCGCGCCAGTGCAGGGCGAGCATCGAGCCTTTGTCCTCGATCCGGACCCGGCGGCGCTGCAAGTTCATGGCGTCGAGTCCGCGGCTGAACTGCTCGATCCGCTGCGCCCACTCTTCCAGCCGGGGGTCGAGGACAGCCTCGGTCGCGCCGGCGTTCAGCACCTCCGCGCCGTGCGAGCCGAGGTAGTACATCGAGCCCACCGCGACCATCGCCCGCGCATCCGACGCGCGCCGCCCGCTCACGCAGGCGAGGAGCCCGTAGCGACGCGACATCGGGATCAGCAGCTGGCGGGTTGCCTCGGGAACGGTTGCGTTCTCCGGATGCTCAACGATCGGCGCAAGCGTGCCGTCGATGTCCAGAAGGACCGCCGAGGTCATCGGATCCGCCGCGAACGGCTCGATCGCACTCTTCAGAAGCTGCCCTGCCACGCCTCTAGTATGCCCCCTCGCGGCCGCTGCCGGGCACGCATCGTTGCAGCGCCGGCGAGGCTCCGCGCAGCACCGGGGAACCGTTACGGAGAGATAAAGATTCGGTACCAAATCATTTGGTACCTTTGTTTACGCGGCGCCCTCCATGGGGACGTCGGTGTCCAGGGTGCGTCCCGGACGCCGGTGTTCGGAAGCCACCGCCGGTGCTGGTGCCATGGTCTCACCCAGCCCCAGCACCGCTTTAAGCCACAGCGAGACGACCAGTGTGAGGTAGGCGGATGAGCGCAACTGAAAGCACGGCAGTGGCCGACGACGAACTCCAGGAGCCGGTCCTGCCGCGAGGTGTCACGGCCGTGTTCATCGGCCTGATGCTCGTGATGCTGATGGCCTCGCTCGATCAGACGATCGTCTCGACCGCACTACCGACGATCGTCTCGGACCTCGGTGGCCTCGACCACATCAGTTGGGTCGTTACCGCCTACTTGCTCACGTCAACCGCGGTCACGCCGCTGTTCGGGAAGCTCGGTGACCAGTACGGGCGCAAGCGGATCCTGCAGACGGCACTGGTGCTGTTCCTGATCGGCTCGGCGCTGTGCGGCCTCGCTAGCAGCCTGACCGAGCTGGTTCTCTTCCGCGCCATTCAGGGACTCGGCGCCGGCGGCATGATGGTCGGCGCTCAGGCTGCGATCGGCGACATCGTCTCGCCGCGCGAGCGCGGCCGCTACCAGGGCTACTTCGGCGCCGTGTTCGGCTTCGCCAGCGTGATCGGACCGCTGCTCGGCGGCTTCTTCACCGACTCGTTGACGTGGCGCTGGATCTTCTACATCAACGTGCCGGTCGGCGTCGTCGCGTTCGTCGCGCTGGCGATCACGTTCCCGTCGAAGGTCCTGACGACCAAGCATCGGATCGACTATGTCGGAACGAGCCTGCTGGCGGCGGCGCTGGCGGCGATCGTGCTGATCTGCACGCTTGGCGGCGTCGATTACAAGTGGCTCTCGCCGTTCATCTTCGGGCTCGGCGCCTTCGCGATCGTGCTGATCGTCGCCTTCCTGATGGTCGAGCGGCGGGCGCCGGAGCCGGTGCTGCCGCCGCGGCTGTTCAAGCTTCGTGCCTTCAGCCTGACCAGCGCGATCGGCCTGATCGTCGGCTTCGCGATGCTGGGCTCGATCGTCTACCTGCCGCTGTTCCTGCAGGTCGTGCGCGGGGCGACGCCGACCCACTCCGGCCTGCAACTGCTGCCGCTGATGTTCGGCTTGCTACTGACCTCGATCAGCGGCGGACAGTTCATCAGTAAGACCGGCCGCTACCGGCCCTTCCCCATCGTCGGGACGCTGATCATGGCGGTCGGCCTCTTCTGGCTGTCGAGCGTGGACGCGACCGACAGCTATCTGGCGGTGGCAGTGCGCATGTTCGTGATGGGCTTGGGCCTCGGGCTGGTGATGCAGGTCCTCGTGCTGATCGTCCAGAACGGCGTCGGCTACAAGGATCTGGGCGTCGCAACCTCCGGCGCGACGCTGTTTAGGTCGATCGGCGGCGTGGTCGGCACCGCGATCATGGGTTCACTGTTCACCAGCCACCTGACGACTCAGCTGCAGGCTGCCGACCTGAAGCCGGCCGCGATGAAGCTGCTGGGCCTGGCGCAGTCAGATCCGCAGATCCTCCACCGACCGGACGTACCGGCCACGCTGCGCGAGATTTACATCCATGCCTTCACGAACGCGATCGACCGCATCTTCGTAGTCGCCGCCGGTGTCGCGCTCCTCGGCTTCGTGCTGAGCTGGTTCATCAGGCAGCAGAAGCTGCGCGAGACCGTCGCCACCTCGACCGGCCTCGGCGAGGCCTTCGCGACGCCGGGAACCAGCGACTCGGCAGCCGAGTTGGGGCGCCAGCTCAGCGTCGCGCTGAGCCGCTCCGCCCGCCGCGGCTACCACGAACGCCTGAACCGCGAGGCGGGCGTCGAGCTGACCTCGACCGCGACCTGGGCGCTGTTCCGGATCGGCCGCCACCCCGACATCGAGCTGGACCAGGTCTCCCCCCGCTACAACGTCACAGCCAACCGCGCGCACCAGGCGGTCGCCGAGCTGGTCGAGCTCGGGATGATCACAGGCACGCCGCTGGGCGGCGATCCCGCTGCCGCCAGCGGCCTGCACGGCAACGCAGTCCCTGGGATGGCGGACGCCGGACCAAGCGGTCACGCGCCCGAGACCCCCCTGGTGGCCGCGCCGCCGTACACGGTGACCGCGAAGGGCTACGAGGTGCTGGGTCGGCTGACGGTCGCCCGCCAGGCGCTGCTGCACGAGATGCTCGAAGGCTGGGAGCCCGATCAGCAAGAGGACCTGGCGAAGCTGCTGCCGCGGCTCGCCAGCGAGATCGCCAACTGGCCCGCGCGCGAGCGGGCACGGACCTGAGCCAGGGAGGAGTACTGCCTCTCGCGAAGCAGCCACGGCAAACACTGCACCCCGGCGCAGTGTTTGCCGGTAGGCGGTTTCAGGAAGGTGCGCCAGGTCAGCTGGCCATGGCTGCGATGGTCTCTACCCGCCCGCTGGCGGGTAGAGACCATGCTCCAGCGCGCCCTTGACACCCGCGTCGAGCGCGTTCAGCCGGTAGAGCGCCAGCGCCTCGGGCGACCCGAAGCGACCACCGGGGGCGCTGCCGGCGCCATGGTGGCAGAGCAGGCAGTGCGACAGTGCGAGCCGGCTGCTCTCCGGCAGCGCCCCCTCCGGCAACTGCGCGAGCCGGGCGAAGTACTCCTGCAGCATCTGCTCACCTAGCAGCAGATGACCGAGCAGCTTGCCGGCCTCGGTGAGGCCGATCTCGGCGCCGTAGGTGAACTCGCGGATCCGACCGATGTCGTGGACGATCGCCGCGGTCAGCAAGAGGTCGCTGTTCAGGCGCGGATGCAAGTCGCAGGTCTCGCGCGCAAGCGTGGTGACCGCCACCGTGTGCTCGAGCAGCCCGCCGAGATAGGCGTGGTGGCCGTTACGCGTGCAGGGCGTGCGCCGCAGCGCCTCGCGCAGCTGCTCGTCGGCCAGCATCATGTCGATCAGGGCCCGGTAGCCGGGGTCGTAGACCTCGCGGCCGAGGTGCTCGATGAAGCCGTCGAGCTCTTCCATGTCGCGATAAGTGCTCGGCAGGAACTCGGTCAGCGTCGCCTGCGTCTCCGCTTCCGAGCCGAGCCGCGCGCGGCGGATGTCGCTGACCTCGATCACGAGCTCCTCGCGGAAGCGCTCGACCTGGCCGACGATCGCGACGAGATCGCCGCGATCGAAGCGCCCGGCCAGGAGGTCGGCATTGCGGAAGACGCGCGCCGGAACGCTGCCGGTCCGGTCGCGCAGCTCCAGCGCGAGGTAGGAGGCGCCCGTCCGCGCCTTCAGGCGATCCTTGCGCACACAGGCGAAGACTCCGCGCACCTCGTCGCCGGCGCGGAGCGAACTTATCGAGTTGTCAGTCGGCATTGTCATCATGATGTACGGTGACCCGGATGCAGCTACTACGTTGGCGATATCGACCCGAAGGCCTCAGAGCGCCGGCCCTGATCTGCGCGTTCAAGGGCTGGAACGACGCCGGCGACGCCGCCTCGACGGCGGCGAGCTTCGTCGCCGACTCATTTAAGGCTCGCGAGTTCGCGACGGTCGACCCCGAAGAACTCTACGATTTCCAGTCCGTACGGCCGGAGGTCGAGTACGACGGCGAACAGCACCGCCGGCTGCGCTGGCCGGAGGTGACGCTGTCGGAGGTGCGCGTGCCGAGGGCGCCGCGCGACCTGATCGTGCTGGTCGGCCCCGAGCCCTCGTATCACTGGCGCACGTTCACCGACGCCGTGATCGATCTCGCCGAGTCGCTCGGCGTGCAGATCGTCGTCACGCTCGGCGCGCTGCTCGCCGACGTCCCGCACACACGACCGGTCGCGATCAGCGGCTTCACCTCGGACCCGATGCTGACCGCTCGGCTATCGCTAAGCGAGTCCAGCTACGAGGGACCGACCGGGATCCTCGGCGTCCTGCAAGACGCCTGCGAGCAGACGAACATGCCGAGCGCCAGCCTCTGGGCCGCCGTCCCCCATTACATCTCGGCCTCCCCCAACCCGAAGGCGGCGCTGGCGTTGATCCGCACGCTCGAGGGCTTGGTGGGAGTCGTTGTCGATGCCACAGCGCTCGAGCAGGCGGCTGGCGACTACGACCGCCAGGTGAACCTCGCAGTTCAAAGCGATCCCGAGATCGCCGCGTTCGTCGAGCGCCTCGAACGGGCCACGCACGAGCAAACGCCCAGTAACTTCGAACTGCCCTCGGGCGACTCGATCGCCCGCGACCTGCAGAGGTTCCTCCGCCAGCGCGGCGGGGACGGCCGCTCGAAGCCGTAGCAGAAGGCGTCTGAGCGGATGAATGTGACCTCTGGCAGCGAGCGCGACGTTTGGCTTCACGCCTGCCAGCGGGCAGGCGCGAAGATCAGCGCGATGCTGGCAAGCACGGTCGGCGTCGAGCAGCGGGTGCGCGAGCTCGGCACCCGTGGCCGCGGTGGCGACTTGACGCTGGTGCTCGACGCCGAGGCCGAGGCGGCTGTCTTCACTGAGCTGGAGGCACTGCACGCGCAGGGGCTGAACTTCCAGGCGCTCTCGGAGGAGCGCGGCGACGTCAGCTTCGGCAGCGCCGCGCCACTAGTCGTCGTCGACCCGATCGACGGCTCCCTGAACGCGAAGCGCGGCGCCCCCCATCACGCCCTGTCGATCGCGGTCGCCGACGGCACCCGGATGGATGACGTCCGCTTCGGCTACGTCTACGACTTCAGCACGCGCGAGGAGTGGTGGGCGGCAAGCGGCGTCGGCGCCTTTCTGAACGGCAGCCCGATCGACCCGAACGTCCCCGCGCGCTGCAGCCGTGACGGTCGCCTCGAGCTGCTCGCGATCGAGTCCGGCGATCCGCACTGGCTGCGCGCGGCAGGCGACGCGCTGGAGCGGGCCGCACACCGGCTGCGGGCGCTCGGCTCGATCTCGGTCGCACTCTGCGAGGTCGCCAGCGCGCGCGTCGACGGGATGGCCACGCTGCGTCCAGCGCGCGCGGTCGACGCCGCCGCTGCGCAACTGATCGTCCGCGAGGCGGGCGGCCAAGTCGCGTTCCCGGAGCTCGAGCCGCCGCTTTCGGCGCCGCTCGACCTGAGCACGCGAACACCGCTGATCGCGGCTCGGGGCGCCGAGCCGCTGAAGCTGCTGGAGGGCATTTGCCAGCGCCCCTGATCGACTGGGAGTTCGCGGAGCTGCTCGGTCGGCGCGTCGCACCGACCGGCGAGAGCCCTTGGCCCACCGTCGATCTCGCCGCACTCGCCGCGGATGCGCGCGAGCGGGTCGAGCGCTACACCGACCTGCATCCAAGCCGGCCGATCCCGGCGGCCGAGGGCATCGACCGCCGCGAGTGGGTAAGCGCGAACATCGCGTCGATGCGGGACATGGTGCAGCCGCTGATCGAGCGGGCACAGACACGGCTCGGCGCGGGGAAGGGCACCGTCTCGGTCTGGGCGGAGGCGCTTGCGAGCGTCGAGCTGGGGTTGATGCTCGGCTACATGTCGAAGCACGTGCTCGGGCAGTTCGAGTTCGCGCTGACCGGGACGCCCGAGCACGAGCGGCCGCCTCGGCTGTTGTTCGTGCTGCCGAACCTCGGCGACGCGGTGGTCCACCTCGACGCCGACGAGTACCAGCTGATGGCCTGGGTGGCGCTGCACGAGGTCACGCACGCGGTGCAGTTCGGTGGCGTTGCGTGGCTACGCGACTACCTCGCGGGCCTGGTCGGCGACGTGATGGCCAGCGCCGAGCAGCGGCTGGAGCCTCGCAAGCCGCACTGGCCACGGCGTTACGAGGTGGAGAGCTTCAGGCACGCCCTGCATGAAGGCGACTTCACCTCGCTGCTACTGAGCGGGCACGAGCGCGCCACGATGGACCGGGTTCAGGCTGTGATGGCCGTGATCGAGGGCCACGCCGAGCACGTGATGGACGCCGTTGCGATCGGGCTGCTGCCGTCGTTGCCGAAGCTGCGGGCACGGCTTGACGCCCGCCGGCAACGGCGCTCACCGTATGCACGGCTGATCTCGCAGTTGCTCGGGCTGGAGCTGAAGATGCGCCAGTACGAGCAGGGCAAGCGCTTCTGCGATGCCGTGATCGGCGCGGCCGGTCCCGACGCGCAGCGCTACCTGTTCTCCGCTCCCTACGCGCTCCCGAGCCTGGTCGAGATTCAGACCCCGCCGCTCTGGCTGCGCCGGGTGCGGTCCGAGCTTTAGCGACTTGGTTCCTCGGTTGGCGGGCGGTGGCGCTGTGCTGACGGCGCCGTCACCAGGGCTCCCGGGCTTGGGTCTGGTCGTGACAGGGGCTGTGAGCTAACCGCGGGTCACGGGCG
>Ga0255363_100110_pt1 | contig 19906 bp, 23 predicted proteins | sample GFST100metaG_FD_186007 | JGI IMG/M metagenome (GOLD analysis project Ga0255363, IMG submission 186007) | Peat soil microbial communities from Stordalen Mire, Sweden - G.F.S.T100 | ecosystem: Environmental > Terrestrial > Soil > Wetlands > Peat | place: Sweden: Norrbotten County, Stordalen Mire... | reverse complement strand
CCCCGAGGAGGAGGAATTCCACTCTGAACTTGACCTCGACTTCCCCGCGCGGAGGGACTACGCCGCCAACGGTGCGGTCCATTACGCCCGCCACGTAACCAATCACTCACCCCACTTCCCACGCGTCTTCGCCATCGGTGCGGTCGGCGACAAACACCATTTCGCCAGCCGCTGCTACTTCGTAACGAAAGACCAGATCAAGCGCCTGCCCGACCTGGAGACATTCGCCGACCTCGCGCCCGACGGTATCGACGAGTTCTACAAGGTCGCCGTCCTCGAAGAGCTGCCGAAGGAGGAACGTGATCTCCAAGAGGTCACGAAGATAGCCACCGAGCTGCATGAGGACATGCGCAACTACGGGTCGCTAGAAGGCGACCGAAAGGCGACGACGGTTGCGGCCATCCTTCTCGCCCTGAAGGAGAAGAACTTCGCGATCGATCAGTTGGATGGATCCAGCATCTCCGGCCAGACTGACGGCGCGAAGATATACCGTGCGGCAGTCGACTACTTGGACCAAGCGTACGCCGGGGACGAAGGTAACAACGAGAAACGCGGTGCGGTCAAGGACCAGCTAGCGCACATCCGCAGCGATGTGACCTTAAACAAGGCCCGCGCGGAAATCGGTGGCATTACACCGCTGCGGAAGTTTGCGCAGACACTACAAGCCGAAGTGCTCGAGCATGTTCGTTCCACCAGCAGCTTCGACATCCTCGGCAACTTCTTCGGGGAGTTCATCAAGTACGGTGGATCGGACGGCAACGCACTGGGCATCGTTCTCACCCCGCACCACATTACGACGCTGATGGCCGACCTCATTGACGTCGGACGCCACGACTATGTCATCGACCCATGCGCCGGAACCGCATCCTTCCTTATCGCCGCCATGAATCATATGGTGAAGCAGACGGACGACAGCTGCGAGGCGATAATCGATATTCGCGCGAACCGGCTGCACGGCATCGAACTGCAGGGGAAGCTCTACACCATCGGTGTGGCGAACATGATCCTGAGGGGCGACGGCAAGGCGCACTTCCACCGCGACGACATGTTCCACGTCGATATCTCCGAGCTTCGCACGTCACGCATTATCCAGCCGGACGGCTCGACAGCCAGGGTCGAGCATGGATTCACCAAGTGCCTTATGAACCCCCCGTACTCCCAAGCGAAGAACAAGGAGACGCGCGGGCTCTCGGAGATGAGTTTCGTCAAACGCGCCCTCGAGATGATGAACATCGACGGTCGGCTCGCCGTCATTGTCCCCGAGAGCGCCATGACGAACAAAAGCGGCAATAGGGCGACCAAGGATGCCATCCTCCGCGCGCACACCCTCGACGCTGTGATAACTATGAACCCACAGACGTTCCATGGAGTCGGGACTCACACGGTTATCGCGCTGTTCACGGCGGGCAAGCCGCACCCCGCATCCCACAAGGTCGCTTTCGTCGACTTCAAGGACGACGGCATGACTATCCGCCCCCACGTCGGACTCGTAAGCGACGGAACTGATAAGTCCAAGCGCGAGTACCTGCTGAGTGTGCTCCGCGGCGATGAGGTCGCAGACAGTCGCTTCATCGTAAAGTCGACTGTCATAGCAGACGACGAGTGGCTCCATTCGTACTTCTACTTCAACGACGAACCGCCGACGCTGGACGAGTTCGAGAACACCATCGCCGACTACCTCACCTGGCGCGTCGACATGTTCACGCACGGGCGCGGCGAGTTCCTCGTGCCGAAGGATGGCGATCCCGATGACGTCTGATCCTCGTTTCGCCGCCGTTCCCCTGCTGGAGGTCTTCCCTTCACTCGCCTACTCGAAGGCCATTCATCGCAGAGACCTGCGCCAGGAAGGCGAGGCGCGGTTTCCCTACGTGAGCCGAACGAGCAGGGGGAACGGAATCGCCGTCTGGGTCCCGAGACAGGCGCAGGAGCCGAACCCGGGGAACCGGGTCTCTGTCGGGCTGGATACGATGACGGTGTTCTACCAGCCAGTCGATTTTTACACCGGGCGTGACATCATCGTGCTCGCGTCGCCCAAGCTCACACCGGAGAACGGCCTTCTGCTGGTCCAAATCATCCGTAACCAGATTGCAGGGCTGTCGTGGGGCAACGGCGCGTCACTGAAACGTATGGGACGAGCAACCTTAATGATGCCTACAGACGGCTCTAAGGTTGACTGGGAGTGGATGAACGCGACTGGAACGGCGCTGATGCGCGAGCGCACGAGCATGGTCACCGCTCCTGATACCCAAGCCTCGGCAATGGCGCGTCCGTTGCTTTTCGAGGCGCGGCTTGTCACTGAGGTGTTCGACGACATATTGGCGTCTACCGCCTGGCTTGACGGCGTACGCATCGACAGCACTGGGGAACCAAGATACCCGTACATCAGCCGTTCCGGGGAGAATAACGGCGTGTCACGGCACATCCCGAGACAGCCGGGGATGGAGCCGAACCCCGGGAACGTCATCGCTGTCGGGTTGGATACGCAGACGGCCACCTACCAGCCAGTACCGTTCTACACGGGGCAGAACATCCAGGTATTAGCGTCGCAGCATCTGAACGAGCACAACGCGCTGATGCTGATACCAATGCTGCGTCGCCAGTTGGTGAAGTTCTCCTGGGGCGGGAGCGGCGCCACCCTCGGGAGATTGAGGCGGACGCGAATGATGGTGCCCGTAGTCGACTCTGGGGACGTGGACTGGGAAGGCATGACCGCGCACGGGCAGAAGCTCTCGGCTCGGCTGGCGGGAGCCACAGAAGATGGGCTTGCCTGGCGCGGATCCGACTGACGGAGCACATCAGTCGCCCCCGACCAGCAGCGTGCTTGTGGGGTTCCGTTGAGACCCGCGTGCGGCGCAAAAAATGTCTTTCATACGACCGGTTAGGTTTGCCAGGCGCCGTTCACGTAACGCGTCGCGGTCGGCCGGATCTCGACGTGGCCCCAGGCAGCGGACGGCGCTTGCCGCGAGCACCTCGGGGTCGAGCTCCTCGCCCGCCCGTTCCGGATAGTGGAGTAGAAGCGCGTATCGCATGTGGTCATCCTTCCCGATCGCGTATTGGTACAGCGTTGCCTACCCAGTGAGATGCCTGAGCAACAGTCCGCCACAGGCTTAGCGGATCAGCTCGGTGCGGTCGGGAAGCGCCTCGGCGAGGACGTGGTCAAGGGTCGCCAGCTTGCCGCCATGGCTGGCGGCAAGTGACGCGAGGTAAGCGTCGGTAACCTGGCGATAGCCGACGACGTGGCCGAGATCGACCTCAGCGTAGGAGATCTGATCCGGCCAGAACTCACACCGCGGTGACGCCTCGATAGCGGACAGGACGGCCGCTGCGGCTTGCCGCCTTTCGCCGACGCGGACGGCATAGCGGATCAGGGCACCCTCGACGATTGGACAGATCGAGATTTCTCCAGCCCTCGCCGTCCACCGAGCAGCCCGCTCGTGATGCTCGTGATCCGACATCGCGAGCGCAATTAGTGCATTTGAGTCCAGCAAGCATGCGCTGATCACTCACCATCCAAAACGTCAGCCACTTCAGCAGACGTAATGCGGCGGCCGATCGACATTACGGGGAATCCACTGATCGGATCGGTCGCCAGACGGACTGGCTCGTCCAGACTGGCAAGACCACGAACAGTGAGGTCTGATACCACAGCCGATAGGGATTGATGCCGCTGCTGCGCTAGGTCGCGCGCTCGCCGGTGGACGGCAGGCGGCAAGTCGACGGTCGTTCTCATGGCTGCATCAGCACCGATGCAAAGCCCAGCACACCAGTGGTGGGCGCCCCGCTGGGCGCCCACCGGGAGGCGAGCGAGATTACTTGCCGGGCACCAGCCGGTAGACGACGCCGGCCTGATCGTCGCTGACGTAAAGCGCGCCGTCGGGGCCGGCAACGGCGTCCACCGGACGTCCCCAGCGCGAGCCGTTGGCCGACTGGAAGCCACCGAGCACGTTGAGCGGAGCGCCAAGCGTCCGCGCCTTCGCCTGCCACGGCAGCCAGTAGACCTCCGGGGCGCGCGGCGGCTGGCGATCCCAGGAGCCGTGCACCGCGACCACTGCACCGTCGCGCCAGCGTTTCGTCAGGCTGCTGCCCGTCAGGAAGTGGAAGCCGAGCGGGGCACTGTGCGCCGGCAGGCCGCGCTGAAGGCGCTGCAGCTTGCCGCAGTCCAGCGCCTGCCCGCCGGCGTTGGTCTGGGCGTCGCGGTCGAAGCGCAGGTTCGCGTAGCTCAGCGCGGTCCCGGCCTGGCCGACGTTAACGTCGGGATCGGGGTTGCAGTAGGGCCAGCCGAGGTTGCGCCCCGCCGTCAGCCTTGCCAGCTCGTCAGGCGGATGGTTGGCGACGTAGGACGGGATGACCTGCGCGTAGGCATTGGCGGAGCCGCCGTAGGACCTGTGGAACGGATAGGCAATGTCGTCGCGCTCGTTGACGGCGACCCAGAGGGTCCCGTCGGGCGCGAACGAGAGGCCGTCGCCGTTGCGCACACCGCGGGCGAACACGCGTAGGTTCTGACCGCTTGCAAAGACCGCCATCACCGTGGCCCGCGGTGGCGTGGTCGTCTCCGGCGGGCTGGCGTTGGTCGCGCTACCGATGTCGAAGTAGACGGTCCCCTTGGCCGAGACCACGACGTTCTTTAGCGGGTGCGCGCCACCGTCGGGCAGGTTGCCGACGATCACCAGACGCCCGCCGGGCGACCCGCCGTTCCAGTCGTAGCGGTCGATCTCATCGGACTCCGCGACGAACAGGTACTCCTTGCCGGCGATCTTCGCGAACGCCATGCCCTGAGGGTTATGTAGACCCGACAGCAGCACGTGGTGGGAAGGCACATTGCTGCGCACCCTCCCCGGAGTCAGCTCGAAGATATCGCCACCATCCGGGGAGCTGACCAGCAGCTTGTGCTGCGGCGTCCACGCCTCGAGTCGCGCGCCCGGCACAAGCGCCCAGACCTCGGCCGACCAGCCCTTCGGCACGCTGACGGTGCGCGCGACGCCGAACGCCGCGTTGGCGACCGGAACTCGCAGCCTCACCTTGCTTGGGCGGATCGGGGCAGGCTTTGCGGTCTTCTTCTTGCGCTCGGCAGCGGGCGCGGCGCTTACAGGCGCCGCGGTCGCCGAGACCATCGACACGTGTTGCGCCGCCTGGCCGCCACAGCCCGCGACCGCGGCGCCCGCAAGCGCCGCGGTACCGAGCAGAGCGACGATCGACCGTCCCTTGGCCATGGATGCTCCTTCTCGGGTTGACCACCGTAGTAATCCGCTACCCGATATCCGAGCTCATCCTCGACCCGCGCTGCAGGCAACCTGCCGCCAACCGATCTTCGCTTGAATCCGTCCTTCGAACAGTCACGCAGCGGACGGGGACGGCAGTATCGACCGCCGACTCCGTCATCGCCGCGAACTCTTTGCCTATCGGCGTATGCCCCTCATCTACCGCACACGCCCTCTCTCACACTGCAGTGCTTGGGTTCGCCGTCCTCGCGACCGCCCCACACTCTGCGCCTGCAGCCGTACTGCTGACCACGACCCCAAGGCCAGGATCATCTTCGCGGATCAGCGGGAACCGCTTCATGACGTCCGGATCGTGCCCGGGTACAACGACGGCATTATCTTGTGCGACGAAATTCCGCACCATTTCGTACCCCTGGTACATCTCGAGCAGATTAACGACGACGCCCATCGGCATGTCGTTTTCGAGCTCTTCGTAGTAATGCACCACATCCGACGTCAATAGCACCGTTCCAGACGCCGACCTTACCACAACCATAAGCTGCCCGGGACTATGGCCGCCCACACGAAGCACCGCTATCCCCGGCGCAATCATCCAGTACGGCTCCGGCACCATGCTGAGACGCCCCTGGGCTCTCAGCTCTGTCAGATAGCTGATTTCACTATCCTCCGGAACCGGCGGCGCGAATTGAGCGCGTTTGGCATACGGGCCGCTCCAAAACTCATAGTCGTCGGCTGCGACGAATACATGCGCGTTCGGAAATGCAGACACGTTGCCAATGTGGTCGTAATGACAGTGGGTCAGAATCAAACGCCCAACGTCCTCCGGCTCGATCCCGGCCGCTCGCACTCGATCGGCTACCGCCTGATCGATCTTCCTACCGCGTCTTGCCCACGCTGCCTCACTAAAGCCAGTGTCGACCATCGTAACGCCCGATTCGTCCTGAATGGCCCATACGAAATAGTCCATACCAGGACTCTGGTTAGGTCGCCCATAAGAACTATAATTCAGATAAATCTCTTCAGAATCAGCAGGGCGGCTGCCGTACTTGATCGCCAGCACCCTGTGTTCCAACATGTCCCCTGACATTAGTCACCTCCCACTTCGATAGCCGAATACAAATCAACCTACGGTCGGCCTGCGGCCTGCGGCCGGCCCTGGCTAGGGCCGGCGCAGACACGACCGCGCCGCCGGCCGCCGCGTTAGCGGGCGCACAAAGCTAGCTTCCTAAGCCAACGCGGCAATGCCGACCTTCTCCGACAGCTTTCGAAGCTCATCAACAACCTCCACGGGGTACGTGATGCCCTGCGCCTTCTGCCTCTGTAGCTCGTTAGCCTCAATCTCGCCTGGTACGAGGATCTCTTTGACTCCAGGCTTCTTCGGCCCTTCTTTCAGGTACCGCACCGCCTGGTCCATGCGTGTCTTAAAGGCGTCAACGTCCGAAATGGCTGAGATATCGATCGCCTGGAACAGGTGGCCCGTGTTCTGCACGTCGCCAGGCCTCTCATAGAGGTCGGTGACGTCCGAGCCGAAGGCGGCGCCCGGCAGGATCGCCGAAATGATGGCGTTCATGAAGGTCAGACCCGACCCCTTGTAATCCCCGACGGGCCGGACTGTCCCCCAATACCCCGCCTCTGCATCTTCGGTGGGATTCCCGTCCTTATCCAGCGCCCAAGTCTCGGGAATCGGGGTCTTCGTCTTGGTCGCCATAACGATCTTCCCGCGCGCGACAACGCTTGTGGCCATGTCGAGCACGACATTCGGACCCGTCAGGCGCGGAGCGGCGATTGCAAATGGGTTATTGCCGAGCTGCCGTGCCATGCCTCCCCAAGGCGCCATGATGTTGACACAGTTGATGGTCCAGCAGAAACCCACCATGTCAGCGTCAGCCATCATCTCTGCCCAATATGCGCACGTCCCTAGGTGGTTGCTCCCCATGACGGAGACGGACGACGAACCAGCGTTCCGTGCCAGCCTGATCGCAAGGTCTGTGGCGAACTTGCCTGCCACCATGCCCATTGAGTTCCTGCCGTCAACAAGCGCCGTTGCCGCTTTCTGGCCAACGATCACCGGCTGAGCGGTCGGACTCGTTCCACCTTCATCGAAGCGCCTGCAGTAGATCGGCAGGCGCATCGCGCCATGCGAGTAGACACCCCTGCCGTCTGCAGTCGCCAGGTGGTCGGCCACCACAAGAGCATCGTCCTCACGCATGTTGTACGTAACGAGGATCCGTTTCATCCATTCCTTGATGTCCGCAAAGGAAATTGTTACCTCGTCATTAAAGTTATAGTCTGCCATACTACTAGTTATCTCTCTTTCTCGATCGTCCCGGCGCCGCTCGTAGAGTCACAACGCCGATACCATTAAGAACGCGGATACAGCACGAGTGCGATGTACTCAAGGCTTTCCGTGCCGGAGTTAACGATCTCGTGACTGTGATGGCGAGGTACGATGTTACAATCTCCGGCTCCGACTTCCGTCGGGACACCATCGTCGATCACCGTTCCGGTACCCTTTAGGAAGTAGCATATTTCGATGTCGTTTTCGTGCGTATGACGCCCAACCGATGCTCGCGGCTTCAGCTGCCCGTAGGCAAACTGACGACCCGCTCCTTCGAGAAGAGCGGCGGGAACTATCTGCCTAACATCGAAGACGCCCTCGCCCCCCTTCATGTTCGGAATAGACTCAGTTTGTTGCTGGTCGATTCTGAGGATCAATAGATATCTCCCTTAGCCTGCAGACACCGGGCGCGTCATCAGCCGGGCCAACGTTCGAAGTGTCCGGGGTGCATAACGTTCAGACTGGTGCGGGCCCCCTGTGGCGTCCCCAGGAGCGTGGTAATCCGAAGGCCTGGACGGACCGCTCAGCTGTGCTTGCGATGATCGGACACCCTGCGCGTCGTGAAGTTGCGTCAGCTGCTCTGCCGCGTCAGCGAGCGAGGCCACCGTCTCTCCGCTGCCCTCCGGGTCAGATGCCAGAGGCATCGGCTTTCCCCCGCCGTGAGTGTTGCGGTCATGCAGGCGGATCAACAAGGACACGACTAGCGGACATAGGATTGCGGTGACAAGGACGGACGCCGCAATCTGCACAGTGGCATTCTGCACATATGGTGCGAATTGCTTGTCGACGCCGGCAAGGACGGCGGGTGTGGTTGCTGCAACGCCAGCCGTCGAGCCTACAGCTGCGCCGATAGCGCGCTTCGTGTCCGGGAAGATACCGTAGGCCAGGTACGCGGCACCGCCAGTCAGAGCGACCACGGCCAACCCGAGCACGAGGCCAGGCCATCCGCCGGTGATCAAGCTATGCAGCTTCAACGACGCGCCGATCGAGAAGCCCATGAAGGGAATGAGCAGATGCCCGTGACTTAGGAAGCTGCGCCAATCCTTATCGAGGTTTCCGAGCAGGAATCCCACCAGGACCGGAATCACAATGGGCACAAACGTCATGACGCCGACATTCGCCATTCCAGCGGCGCCGAGAATGATCAGCGAGAAAAGAGGACCGTTGTTCAAAGTTATGACCGACACGGCGCCAGCGTCGGAATCGTTGCCGCTCTGCTGGGCAATAGCCGCGTAGAGGGCATCGTTGGAGTTCGTCATTGCCGGGACGATGGCCAAGACGCTAATCCCCAAAATGCCATCTCGTCCGAACAGAAGACCAATGACTATGCCGATGACGGCGCCGGCACCAACTTTCGCGACGAGGAGAGTCACACCCTTGCCCAGCGCCCGCTTAGCACTGTGAGTGTCGATCTGGGATGCCAGACATAGCATGAAGAGTGACATCTCGGGAATCAGCGCGCTTTTGCTGAACAATGCAGTTGTGAAGCTGCCGATTGTCAGCCAGCCTGGGAAAATGCTATTGATGAGCATTCCCAACACCAGCGGAACTACTAACAGTCCTCCAGGGACCCGCTGCATGCCCTTGAATAGGCGTATGTTCATTACTCTCCTCCGGTCTTATGCTGCCAAGGCGACTGGTCTGCTTCCCCTGGCCGGGTGTTTTGCCCTGGCCGGGCGTTTTTGGTTAAAGGCTGTTATCCGTGTGCGGGCTGGCGGAGCACGGTCGCTCCTCATGCAGTTCTGGGTCCGCGTGCGCATTGGCGCTGATCTCGCGCACGCAAGAAGGCGCGATCATGGCCCGCAGGATGGTCAGCTGGCGATTCTTGGAGCCACCCGCAGAGGGCCGCGCTTCGCGGTGGAGGCGACGGTCGGATACCTGACAGCAGGCGACGGGCGTGACCAGCGCGCCCGACAAACGGCTGATCCTTCGTGGGGAAGGTCCGACTGCAGCGAGATAAGGCCCATGTCCGCCGGAAGCCGCCCAGGCTCTTCCAGCGAATGCTGGAGCCCGCAGCTTAGATGCCTCCCTCGGTGCCTCTGTTGACTTCGTCTCCACTGAATCTCCAAACGGAATGGCTTTGCGTTACCGCGGAACCTGGTGTAGCATAATCTCACAGAAAATGCCAGATCCTGATCAAATCTTCTCAAGTTATGACACGCGCCCTGTGGGCTTCTGGGCGCTCGATCCCACGCACGAAAGGCAGCAGTGATGCTCCGAACCGGCGTCATCGCCGACGATCTCACGGGCGCAACCGACATTGCCTGCGCCTATGCGTTGAAGCACCATCGCGCGGCAGTAGCCGTCGGACCCTCTGCGGTCTCTGAACTGGACCCGACGATCTCCGCGATCGTCGTGGCACTGAAGTCCCGGACGGCCCCACTGGACGCCGCCGTCGACGGGTCTCTGGCCGCCCTACGCGCCCTCCAGAGCCACGGCTGCGAACGCTTCGTCTTCAAGTACTGCTCAACCTTCGACTCTACGGATCGCGGAAACATAGGGCCCGTCCTCGATGCGCTCTCCGCAGCCCTCAATGTCGAAACTGCCACCGTCGTGCCGGCCTTCCCTGACAACGCCCGGACCGTCTACATGGGCCACCTCTTCGTCGGGTCGGAGCTGCTGGAGCACTCTTCTATGCGCCATCATCCGCTTACGCCGATGACGAAGTCCCGGATCGCCGACATCCTCCGACCCCAGACGACATCGAGAGTCGGCGAGGTGCATCTCGAGTCGGTGAGGTCATCGCAGTTCGCCCTTTCCCAAGCGATCGTTGCGCAGGATGCGCGGTACATCGTCCTCGATGCGCTTTCGAATCGCGATCTTGCAAAAATCCACGCTGCGACCTGTGATTACGTCCTCGTGTCCGGTGCCTCAGGCATTGCATTGGGGACCGAAGCAGGACATGACTCACCTGCGGAAGATATGACCGCGCAACAGGGCGGCCGCCTCGTTGTATGCGGCAGCGCCTCCGCCGCTACGCGCGCGCAGATCTCTAACGCTCGGCAGAGCGGGTGCCCTATGTTACGCTTAGACGTCACCCGTTCGGTCGATACAGTCGTTCACGACATGCTTGATTGGCTACGATCAGCACAACGCACCGAACTGACACCGGTGATCTATACGGCCGCGGATCGCAGCGATGTAACAGACAGCGTGCCGCCGGGTGACATTGAACACATGATCGCGCGCGTGACGCATGCTGCGGTGCGCGAACTCGGGGTCAGGAATATCATCGTAGCCGGCGGCGAAACGGCCGGTGCCGTCGTTGATGAACTGGGTATCAGACATCTCCTGATCGGCCCGTCTATCGCGAATGGGGTGTGTTGGTCGCTCGCGACCACAGCCAACGGCGACCGTCTGGCGCTAGCGCTTAAGTCGGGGAACTTCGGAGGAGTTGACATGTTTACCCGTTCATGGGAGGTGATCGCTTGAGCCGATCAATGACTGCGTGTGCAGAAGCCCTAATTACGCTGTCGGCGCAAGTCGCGGCCGCCGGGCTCAGCCCAGGGACGACCGGAAATGTTAGTGTGCGGGACGGGGACCGCATACTTGTAACCGGGACCGGCTCCGACCTTTCCGACGTACGGGAGTCCCAGATTTCGGTATTACGCCCGGACGGTACGTGCCTTACTGGCCCGCGACCTTCAAAAGAGTGGGCCGTTCATCTCGCCATGTACCACCGCGAGCCAACTTATACCGCGGTGGTTCATGTCCACGCTCCCAACGCTACGTCCCTGTCGTGTCTCGCGCCTTGGAGCCCGTTGAGCGCGCTGCCGCCGATCACGCCGTACTTCGTGATGCGTGTGGGCCAGACGCCACTGATCCCCTACCGCCACCCAGGCGATCCAGAGCTGGGATCGCTCATCGAATCGCAGCCCGGACGATTCCGCGCCGCTCTACTAGCTAACCACGGGCTCGTCGCCGCAGGTCCGAGTCTTGCCGCTGCGCTCGCTGTGACCATCGAGCTCGAAGAAGCTTGCCGCATTACCCTTATCACCATGGAGCATTCCCCACACCTCCTTCAGTCGGCGGCAATCCGCGACCTCACGGAGCGCTACGGCACATCCTGGGATGAGCAGGTCCCGGCGGGATTAGACGGTACGGATTAGTCTCATGCCAGCTCTCATACCTGAAGAGCGTCGGCGACAGATCGTGCAGTCGCTGCGCCGGACGCCCGTCCTCAGCTATGCTGAGCTCGCCGCAGCGCTCAATGTCAGTCCGATGACGATCCGCCGGGACGTTGCCGAGCTCGAGCAGCGTGGCCGCGTGATCACCACCACGGGGGGAGTTATGACCGGTACCCATTTGCCGGTTGAGCCATCTCGCACTCAGAAAGACACGGCTGACCGCGCTCAAAAGTTTGCGATCAGTCGCAAGGCGGCGTCACTCGTCGAAAACGAGATGACAATCTACCTTGACGCCGGTACCACCTTGCAGCCGATGCGGCAGCACCTCGAACCCTTAGAAAGGGTAGCGGTTGTCACAGACGATCTCACAATCGCGGCATCGTTTATTGATCACCCGACGATAGATGTGATCGTGGTCGGCGGCAAGCTAGACAAGCGTAACGACTCACTGACAGGCAGGCTGTCGGCGTTAACTTTGCGAGAGTTGTCCATCGACATTGCCTTCCTGAGCACGAGTTCGTGGGACCTGCCACACGGCATAACCACGCCATCAGACGCGAAGGTCGAGCCGAAGCGCGCGGCGAGTGCCGCAGCCTCTCTTGTCGTGCTCTGTGCAGCGAGCTCTAAGTATGGCTCATTTGCGCGTTACCGAGTACTTGAGCTCGCCCAGATTGATCGAATCATTACAGATGACGGTCTCTCGGAGAGCGCCGCCGAGGCAGTCAAGGCCACGGTGGGCACGGAAGTCGACCGCGTTGTTTCCGACGTTGCCTCGGTCGCCGGGTGAGCCAGCGCTGACTGCCGTGGTAGAAGCGCTGGGCGTGGCTGGTAGGAAGGACGCAGTGTCCGGCTTGTTCGCCACGGCTCACTGATCACCGATACGGGCGTCGGGGCGCTCGGCAGCCGCCTGATTGTCATTTCATCCGGTTGCCAGCGTCTTTTCCGATGACTTCGCCTACCCCACTTGGACGCTAGCCACGCGGCCCTTGCGTGCTAACGCTCGGTGAGCCGTTCACTGACATCCCAGAGGCGGTCAGCCGCCACGGGGTCGGTCGCGTGCGGCACCGAGCAGAGCGACGATCGACCGGCCCCTCGCCATGATGCTCCTCTCCGGGTTGACCAACGTAGTAGACATCTACCCGATATCCGAGTTCGTCCGCAACCCGTGAGCGCGATGCCGGCAACCTACAGCCATCCGATCTTCGGCAGGATCTACCCGTGGATCAGTCGCACCGCGGACGCGGCCGGCGGCATCGAGCACAGGCGCCTGCTGCTGGCCGGCCTCAGCGGCCAGGTGATCGAGGTCGGCGCCGGTCACGGCCTGAACTTCCAGCATTACCCGCGGGCCGTCACGCGCGTCGTCGCGATCGAGCCCGAGTCGCACTTGCGCGCGCTGGCGGAGGCCGCCGCGGCACGCGCGCCGGTACAGGTCGAGGTTAAGAACGCAGTCGTCGACGCCCTTCCGGGCGGCGACGGTGAGTTCGACGCAGCGATCGTCTCGCTCGTCCTCTGCTCAGTCCCGGATCAGCGCACCGCGCTCGCCGAGATCAGGCGCGTGCTGCGCCCCGGCGGCGAGCTGCGTTTCTATGAGCACGTGATCTCGTCCCGTCTCTGGGAGGCCCGCGTGCAGCGCCTGCTCGACGCGACGATCTTCCCGACCGTCGCCGCTGGCTGCCACTGCGCCCGCGACACCGACGCTGCGATCCGTCAGGCCGGCTTCACCGTCGAGGCAGAGCAGCACCTCGCCGTCAAGGTGCGTTCCTACCGACTTGCCATCCCCCACATCCTCGGGACCGCCCGACGTGATTAAGGGAAGTGGCGCAGCAACTGACCGGCTACGCGGTCCGGGGATCGAGGTTGACTTCTCGGCGGACCTGGTGGCGCTCTGGGGCGCGGACACCGGACGGCTCCTCGGCCATGGTCGGTTCGGTGGCGGCGACGATCGCTTGCAGAGCTGCCAGGTGTCCACGCAAGGCCGCGCGTCCTGGCTTGGTGAGCGTGACCTGCCGCCGAGAGCGTGAATCCACCCGCACGCGGGAAACCTCCGCGTACCCGGCCGCGGCAAGTGCTGAGAGATGCTTGCTCAGAACCGAATCCGAGATTTCGAGGCTGTCCCGTATGTCGGAGAACGGCAACGACCGCACCGGCGAGAGCATCGCACATATCTGTAGATGCAGGGGTGCGTGGATCAGCTCGTTGAACGCTGCGTCGCTCACCGCTGCCACGCCCAAGCGTTACGGCGTCGATAGGAAGCGTAGGCGGCGAACATGCAAGCCGCGACGACCGCCGCCACGGCTGCGCCAAGCCCCCAACTCGCAAGGGCCGAATTGCCGTGGCCGGCGAGCAGATGGGGGCCGACCACACCGCCAACGAGCACCGCGACGGCGATGAGCGCCACTTCAGTGACATTCCACTTGGGCTTCGGCATCGAACGCAAGGCACGCCAGTGGGCACGAGCTGATATCCCGATGAGCGCAGCGAGGAACAATGAAACCGCGATGATGCTCGCCACGTTCTCCGGTCCCCTGTATGCGGGGGCGACCGTCTGCTCTCCGCAGAAGACGCTCAACGCGAAGATGAACCACGCTGGGGCCATCGCACGACGGATCGACACCTCGTGCGCCTGGCGGGCATCCCTTAGCTGCTCTCGAGCCGCGCCAGGAAGCACCGGGCCTGACGACTGATTTTCCATACCGGAAAGTTAGCACGCCACTTGCCGATCCGGAAAGTCAATCAAGCTCGCAGTCGCGGGCCTTCGGCAAGTGGGCGATCCAGGACTCGAACCTGGGACCTCTTCCTTTGTCCGATGCGAGTGGCAGCGCGAGGCTTTCCACCCCACCATTCCTGCCCTCGAGTCTGGACGATCCTCAAAGCCTCCATCGAGCTGTGATAACGATGGCCACGTCTCGGCCTCTGCAGGGCCGATGCCCAGGATCAGCTCATTCCGAGATCGATCCCATGGTCTTTGAGAAACTTTACGTAGCGATCAGAAAGCGCTGGGCTGTGTTCGATCGTCTGATAGTAGGCCAACGCCTCTCGTACTGCCCTGGCCTGCTTGCTAACCGTCCAGAGTCGGACCTGCTCAGCCATCTCGGCGACCGTCAACACCGACATGTCGTGCTGTCGGCAGCCAGTGCGCACGTCATCAGTGGCATCGAGACAGATCACATACGCAGTAACGTTTGGATGACCGGCCAAGTTCGACAGAAAGTCGGTGAGAGCCGAGTCGAAGTCATCTAGCTCGCGATCCTTGACTTCGACGGCAAGCTGAAGGAATGGTCCGTCGTAAGCGTCGACATCGCCTATGAGTCCTGCCCGCCGGGCACCTGTGTGGACACTCGCGCTCCGCGGCGTGAGCTCGGGCGCATCGGCGCAGACATAGCCGTACGCCAGGCCTTGAAGCGCGGCACCTGCAGTCTCGTTGCGCTGCTTTTTGCGTGAGAATTCAAGGATCACTCGGACGAACGGGTCCTGGACAGTGCGGGCCACCACACGCGGGATGTCCTTTGGCAGCTCTAGCACCTCGGCGTACAGGTCCTCCCCGAGCGCCCGCCGCTCGGCTCGCGTCATTCCAAGAATGGTGTCCAGCGTGGATGTCCAATCGGTCCATCGCTTGGTGTGCTGCATCGGCGATGACGGGTAGCCTGACCGTCGTAGCTTGGTTCCCTTAAACACATCAATTATCAGATTAACCCACCGGCGAATCCCGTACCGCTTGTCTTTGCCGTCTCCCTGTGGCAACAGGATGGTCAGCGTGTCAACGGCCTTAGCACCGGCGGCGCGCTTTTTCGTGTTGTCGAAGCTGTCGTAGCCCGGCAACGACTCCTTCCCGATCTCTTTCGCAAGCGCCTCCGCCAAGGCGATGAACGCCAGATGCAAGCCGAGCAACTGTGTGCCGCCTCGACGACTCCGGCCCACCACCTCCGTGAGTACCCGTCGTACCTGCTCGGTTTGGCTTGCTGGGGCATCCAGCAGACTCGCCATCCCGAGATCCGCCACTATCTCGTCAAACGGAGGGTCGGGATAGGCTGACGTTGAGCTGGGCATCAGTCATCAGACTACGTCGCTTGTAGGCTTCGCGCTTTATTGCAGCGCCGCTTTGACTCGCGCGACGCACGCATCTGGGTTCTTCTTGATCTCAAAGTCCCAGAGCCGTACCACGGTCCAACCGCCCTGCGCAAGAGCAAGATTGACGCGCTCATCGCGGGCACGATTGCGCGCGATTTTTTGGTCCCAATATGGGCCCGACTGACCCCAGTACCGGTCGGGATGTCCGTGCCAGAAGGCTCCGTCAACGAACACCGCTACTCGGCGTCCGATCCAAGCCAGGTCCGGTCGACCGGTGATTCCTGAAGGGTTACAACGCCATCCTCGGATACCAGCGGCCCAGAGCGCGTGCCGAAGTGCAAGCTCGGGCGCCGTGTCCTTCTGCCGGACGCGGGCCATACGGGCGCTGGTCGTCGGGTCTACTTGCATATGACGCTCCGCTACGCTGCCTTGAGCTCGAGCGCCTCGCTCTCGAAGCTGAGCTGCTGGACGGATTGGCCCGTCTTTTCAGTCCAGCTCGTCTCATTTACAAGCGCTCGCCCTAGGGTCTCCGCGAGCCTTGGCGGAACGGCGTTAGCAATCTGCAGCCGCTGGGACGTGACACCCGCCTCAAACCAGAAGCGGTCCGGGAAGCTCTGCAGGCGAGCGCCCTCGCGCGCCGTAAGCCCCCGGTTCTGGAACGGATGGATACAGCGCGTAGCCGATGGTTTGCCCATGTTAGACGTCACCGCAACCGCCGGATGAACGCTTGATAGCCGCGAGTACGAATTGTGAAAACCGCTCGCGGGCTGATACTGCGTCGGTATTGACCGGCGGCTGCCGCCGTCAGGGATAAACGAGATCGCCTTGACGAGACGGTCCGGGTGCTTGCTGGCCGTATGCCCTTGGAGTTGCGTGGACCCCTCACGCATGCTTCGCTGATAGCTGGTCCTTGGCGCCTTGTCATATGAGGTCACCGTCTCGCCGGGAGCGACCTCGGGGAGATCTCCGATCGCGTCCCATACCGTCACATAGCCGCTTTCACGGCAGGTCGGCACTGGCCGCTGAAAGAAGCTAGGTTCTTGATGTCCGACGAAGACAACACGGCGGCGAAGCTGCGGAACCCCGTAATCTGCCGCGCGTAGTACGTTAAAGGTCACGTGATACCCGAGGCCCTCGAACAGTCCGATCACCTCGCCTTGGAACCTCATGTCCCTGAGGCCGAGGACATTCTCGATCAGAAACCCCGAGGGTTGCAGGGTCTTGACTATGCGGTGAAACTCCCGGATTAGGAGATTTCGCGGGTCTCGGCGGACACGCTTGCCGACCGTGGAGAAGCCCTGGCATGGGGGTCCGCCAACGATCCAATCTGGCTTCGCGGGAAGGCACGATGAAAGCTTGTTGGCAGTGAGGTCACGTATGTCCGCATCGACGATCTCGTGTGTCGTGAAATTGCGCCTATAGGTTGCCACCGCATCACGCCACTGATCGACGGCCAATAACGGCTTCCATCCTGCCGAAATCAAGCCAAGCGAAAGCCCGCCGGCGCCACTGAAGAGATCAATGAATGTTGGATTCGTTCGGTTCGCCATGTCTTATAGAGGCTTCGGGCAAGCGAAATTCACCCCCTGAGCACCCAACTATGTACGATTTGCATAGTAGATGGACGACCGGACGGCTCAGCTTCTCGAAGCACTCACAGCGGCAAATGGCCGTCTGCTCTTCGAGCTCTTGCGTGAAGGCGGGAGAAGAGAGGTTGACGTAATCGCCGCCGCTGACGAGCCAGCACAGCCCACCGGCAACCGGCACCTGCACAAACTCCGAGCTGTGGGGCTAATCAGACAAGAGGAAGGAAAGCCGCACGCGCCTGGACGCATGTGGGATGTCGCGCACCCAGCCGAGACGGAAGAGCTCTTTGAGGCCCTCTTCGCGCTGGCCGACGCAATCGAGCATGCTGACCGTGAGCGCCGGATGCAAGCAAGAAAGGCATTGCGGTTGTCCAGAGCGCAACGGTTGGGTATCCGCGAAGCCTGAGCCGGGGCCCCTTCCCTAAGGGCAGCGTCCCGGGCATTTCGGCGAGGCCGACGGAGCGGTTTGTCACGTCGGATCCATCCCCGGCGCGGGGCGCAGGCTTAGCGCGAAGATGCACTCCTGCAAGCGTGCGAGCCCGCACATTGTTGGGATCGCAGGCCGCGCGCGGCTGAACAGCGGCGGCGTTCCGCGTGCGTTTGTCGTCCGGGCGCAGCAAAATGGCCCGCTGCGCGTGCCTTCGGCAAGCGGGCGATTCAGGACTCGAACCTGGGACCTCTTCCTTACCAGAGATCGCAGGGCTGTCATAGCGGGTTGCGGTCAGTTGTCGTATCCGCTGCAACTGCAGCTGTTTAGGCGAGTCATGCACGACTGCGGATGACTGCCCAGCGCAACCTGAGTTGCGCGGGCTCACGACCGTCCAGCGGTCGACTCAGGCCCGGTTGTCGCGTGGGCCTGTTCGGGAAACAGGGATGTGTGGCATGGATGTGTGGCATGCGTGCAAGAGTGGATGCTGGCACGCGAGCAGAAGCGTGCGGGTGACCGGCTTACTGAGGACGTTCGCGTCGAGAAAGAGCGTCCGGCTAATCGCGGCCATCGAGGTCGGCTTCCAGCTCGTCGCTGGTTGCGGCGACCATCGCACGAATACGCCGGTCGTGGTAGGCGAGCACGTCATGGCGCGCGATCCGGTGATGCGCCCCGACCTTCACCGACTTCAGCTTCCCAGCCGACAGCAGGCGACTCACGGTCGACCGGGAGACGCTCAGGAGATCGGCGGCCTGCGCTGGCGTGAGCATGTCCGGGCGGGAGCTGAGCGTGATCTGCTCATGGGCGGCCCTCGCCTCGCGGAAATAAGCACGCGCCTGCGCCAGCCATTCGGCTTCGGTGACCTGCTCAGGGTCGGCTACAACGGTCGGCGCCATGCTCAAGATATAGCACAGTTGTAGCCCGTAACTGTGCAGGCCGGCGGACTGGCTGGCGCACTGCGAGTCCTGGACGGGGCATCTGTGCGCGCGGGGTCCCGAGAGCTGCATCTGGCGATGGCTGCTGGGCAAAGTTTCGCGGGGCTGCTGTCTTTACCGTCACGTGGTGTGAATCACCGGTTGGCGATTTGCGCTGGGTCGCGCTGCTCACGCGACCGTGGGACCTGTCTAGTGGCTTTGGCGCTTGAGCAAGTTGTCGTCCCCCGCCCCCTCAACTCCTTGGCTGATGATCCGCTCGATCTCGACCGTGCGATCCCGAAGGACTCGATCTTCAAATACTCGCCGGGGATCACGACCACCACCATAACCACACCCTCCCGAACCACCCTCAGGTCATAGCGCACCCGCCGCTCGTCAAGCGCGGCGCGAAAAGCAAAGAGCTTCTCCACCTCCTAACCATGGCCCAGTCGGCCCGGCTTTGCCCGACAGCCACGGCAAGAAACGCGTCGGCTGGGGGTTCCGCTTGCGTAGCCCCGCTTTCGTGACGCTGCAGGCATTGTTAAGGCCGGAGGCTGCTCCCGGGTCCGGGGAAGAGGAGCGGCCCTGCCGAGAGCGGCGCGTGGGCGGCGGAACGGTAACGAACATCCTTGCGGTTGGGTTCGGCGTCGTTAGCCGGGTAGCTGGGGCGCGATGTAGGCGATCGCCGCCGCTGCGCCGGGTGTCGCGGCGGTCAGCCTGGTTGGCAGCAGCCAGAGCGCGGCGCGGAGCCGGGATGAGCGATCAGCAGGCGGCATGGCGCTTGCCTTCGTCCACAGCATGGTGCTAGGGTCATACAGCACCATGCTGTGGAAGGTCGACAGGGACGCGCCTCACCCGTTGCACGAACAGATTGCCGCGAGTGTTCGGCGAGCGGTGAGTGACGGCGCTCTTGCCGGTGGGGAGCGGCTGCCACCGGCCAGCGAGCTGGCTGCGGTCCTGCAGGTCAACGCCAACACCGTGCTGCATGCCTACCGGACGCTGCGCGCCGAGGGCCTGCTGGAGTTCCGTCGGGGACGAGACGTACGCGTCCGCCCCGACATCGTCGGGCTGCCGTCGGTTACTGCCGCGGCTCGCCACCTACTTGAGGTTGGCGGCAAATACGGCTACACCCAGCACGAGCTGTCCCAGATGCTCGCCACCCTTGTGAGACAGCCGTCATGAGCCGCCAGGCGTACACGAGTACCGTGGTCGCGCCCGTTCAGGTCG
>Ga0255363_100107_pt1 | contig 21215 bp, 11 predicted proteins | sample GFST100metaG_FD_186007 | JGI IMG/M metagenome (GOLD analysis project Ga0255363, IMG submission 186007) | Peat soil microbial communities from Stordalen Mire, Sweden - G.F.S.T100 | ecosystem: Environmental > Terrestrial > Soil > Wetlands > Peat | place: Sweden: Norrbotten County, Stordalen Mire... | reverse complement strand
GATCTCCGGATTTGACTGGAAGGAGACACGGGACTGCGTAGAGTGCAGCCTTCATTGTTATGTGGAGCCTTCTCTGGTGCTTTCATGGGATTTACCAACTTTCATGAACTACGCTTACCGACGGGGGAAGTAGAAATTCTAGAAATAGATTATTGTTAGATTACAACAAGGAAAAGATGGGATTTTCAACAATTTTGTTGGAATCGATAATCCGGCTAACGGGGGTTGTTGGCCGAGCACACGAAAATATTATTATCTTTATTTTATTATATTTTAAATCAGATACTATCCAAAGACTGCTCATCGAGCGGGCGCCTCAACTTCGTTCAACGCGTCCGCCCTGCACCATTGAAACGCGAGTATTAAGTCAACGGTATCCCCAAACTTCAAGTATTAGGGGCGTTAAACTGGAATTAAGGCTTAGAGGTGAAAGCAGGCCGCGCAATTGACTGCAATCAAGAACGGTCTGCTCTCACGCAAAGTAAGCGCATACAAACTGACAAGGCTTTGTATATAGTTTTGGATGTTTGTCGGCGTCTTCCTTTGTGTGATCCTTCACTTCGAGCTTAGCTACCGTCGTACGACGGAGATGACACCATGAAAGGAGAAGAAACAATACAAAGATTCCTGGTGCTACGAGCCCAGGGGAAATCGTTGAGAACGATCGAAAAAGAGATCGGTACAAATAGAGGCACGTTGGCAAAATGGGGGCGAGAGCATCTAGAAGAGCTCAAGAACCTAAAGGCCGTCGAGCGTGACACTATGCGTGAGAAGTACTTGCTCACCAACCACGCACAGCTGGAACTCCTCGGAACGCAGTTCATGCGCCTGAAAAAGGAGCTAGAAAAGCGCGATCTGTCAGACATTCCTACCCTCAAACTCCATGAGTTGGTCTTAAAGTACAGCACGAGGCTTACGGAGGATTTTCCGGCGGAGTGGATTGACACCGAAGAGAGTCTTGCGGAAAGCAAGGCTAGTCGACTAGCGCCTAGGTTGCCCTTCCCGATAAGAAGCCCGCGATAGCTACGAAGCTCTGCTAGGAAGTATCGATATGTCAAAGCAGTAGGGCCGTGTGCTCACGTTGATGGCGATGTTCCGCCAGAGGCGCTGCTAAGCACATGCGCAGCTCTACCACCGTTTTGCCGATCGATCATCTGGCGCTGGATAGCTGCTGCACTCACCGGCGCAAATGTACGGTTTTACCACGAGCCCTTCAGGGCTTGAGGAACCAACCCACGTCCAGGCCCCCACAATAGAAGATAAGGAAGCTGAAGCCTCTAAAGGAGACACACGCAGCGGCTGCCTTTGCTTCTCGCGGGAATACGCCTCTAAGAGAATCAAGCGCATAAGCCACCCGCGGTAAGCACTCGCGTCTCTCGACTGCTGAAAGCGCCGGGCGCAACCTTGCCGCGACGACGACGTTGATGGCGCGGGATCGTGACGGTCCCAAGATTATTTTTCAGGTTCTTGTCGATCCGGAACTGGATATGGCGCTCATTTTCCCCTCGGTGCAAGAGATCGGCCACGGGTGGGGGATGGAATCAAACGACTTGAAAGAAGCGAACAAGCGCTACTTCCGCAATATCGAGGACGCGACCACCAGATACGGGTCGCCGTTGTACGCGGAAGATCTGTCGAATTTGCCCCCTGCCCTCATTTTCACGGCTGAGTGCGACCCACTGCGTGATGCGGGCGAGGCGTACGGTCGTCGGCTGTGGGACGCGGGCGTTGAAGCAACTGTCCTGCGCTGCGTGGGGCATCCGCATGGCGCACGAAAGCTTTCAACGATCACTACTTCGGCGTATCAAGGAACGTTAAAGATTGCGGCGCTATTGCAGGCGTATGGCGTCGAAGCGTTCAAGCCGATGGATTAGGGTGGCATACCTTCTTTTTGTCCAAACGCAGTTTTGCTGTGCGCTTTTTCAAGCTCTGTGTCCCGGATCTCTTGCACAAAAGCGATGCGCGGGGCGAGGATTGAGTGAGCTGCGATCAGCAGCGGTGAACAATATCATTGGCCACTATGCGTTTCATATATCTCTCTAGCAGACACGTGGTACGTGGTACGGTTTCTTTCGGATCAAGCGATGCAGAGACGAAGCGGTGCAGCGTAAAGCTTTTGACGCTAGTCGCGGCCTCGAAAAGCTGGTTTGCACGCATGGAACGTTTCCCGACGCAACCACTGATCTCACTCTGGACCGAATGGACGAAGGAAAGGTACCGACGATACAACGAGGAACGAACCGATATGCAGAATAAGAAGGTGTATCAGACGACGCTGCGGCTCCAAGATATCAACCATCTCTTTGATGACCCGAACATTTCACCCTTTTCTGACTACTACCAACCGTACAGTTTCAAAACAGGTATGGATTATGTCGTCGATGAGTTGTATAGCCACCCGTCAGCAGATGGAATTGAACTTACAGTGCTGCTTCCTGCAGAGCAGATTACGCCCGATTTGGAGGCGAAGACGCTGAAAGCCGTCCATAAATACTCTGAAGCCTGGGCACAGAATGCGCGGCAGGGACAAAACACCGCTCGATACAAAGGCCTGCGCACGTTGCGAGTGGGCATTCTCGCTTTTGTTGTGTTGAATGGCCTCGCGCTCTGGTTTGGATCATTTTCAAATTTTGGAATCAAGTTGCTGAGCGAGGGTCTGCTTATTGGTGGATGGGTGCTTTTGTGGTGGCCGCTTGACGCTTTGGCCTTCGGCGTGTGGGAAAACCGGCTGGAAGAGAGCGCGTATAAAGCGTTACAAAACTTGCAGCTCACGATCAGTTCAGAGTGATGCCGATTGGTTCTTTAATTGACTCGTCGGATTCGAACCGGCGACCTTCGCCGTGTAAAGGCGAGTATCTAGAGCTAGCGCTTAAGTTTTCTGATTTCTTTGGGCGCTCTGCACGGCCATCAGAAGGTGAGACAACGACAAGAAAAGCTAGTGCTCCGTTGTGCTCTGTTTGAAAGATCCGTATTGGCAATCCTGCAAGCTTTGAGAATGTGCGGGGTAGCCGTATCGTTGGGTAACTGTAGGTGGCTTTTGCGTGGTGGAGCGAGATTTTGGTATCACGGATATGCATCAACTCTTCTTCGCGCAGCGCAAGATCAACGAAAAATCCTGAGAAATCAGATCCAGCTATCATAATGCTGGGACAGACTAGCTAGGGATATTTAACGCTTGTGACTATCCGCGCTTGCCATGAAGCAAGATTCGTTTGACGGAGTATTTCCTACGCGCCTACTCTACCCTTTCTACGCTTTCACTTTTTTGGATCGTTGATCCCAATCTCTGATAAAAGCACCAGCAATGCTGAACGTGGCAGTTGCAAATACAAGCATTACACCACCTGAGAGGCAAAAAAAATGGCAAGCTTTAATTCTCCAACCATTCTTAAATCTGACATATGCGACGCGGCCATGACAAATTGAGAGGTTTGAATACAAAGGAAAAATCGAAAAAAGTGGATTACGTCACGAAGCAGGTAATAGAAGCATGCGGCGACAGAATCGGAGCATTCAAACGAAACCACAGGGAGACGTTTCCCAGCGATGATGAGATATTGGCCGCCTTCACTGATTGCATTGATAAAACGCTGAATGCTCTGCTCAACATTGGGAGTTATGTTAGCGGGCAAAACTCAATGTTTTCCAGTGAAACTCTCGGAGAAGAGGCCAAGCAGCTCATATTAAAGATTATAAAAGGGAGGCAAGACCGCGATTTTGATCAAGCGGTTCGTATGCAGGTTGAGGAATTATTAACGCGGTTGGTCAATTACTCCAAACAGTACGAAGTGTACGTCCCGCTGCTCGGAATTAAACTGAACGAAGAAATAGACCAAGTAGAGTTTGGCGACGCATTGCTGACGCGCATAGATGAATCTTTTTTTCGCTCATTAGGAAGGCCGACAGATTCTGACAAGCCTAAAACAGAATTACAAAAAGCTTTAGAAGCGACAGACGAGGCTGAGCAAGCAGAGAAGCTCGAGTACGAGTTAAACGCTAGAGTAGAAGAGGCTGAAGAATCCCTCAGATTATCCATTGATTATGAGACGACATTAGGCGCGCTCGCGCGAGATATTTCCGCTTTAGGGCGCGACATGCGCAAGATCGACTCATCTATTCAGGCTTCCCTAGAAGCCGCTAAGAAATCTGACGATGACCTCTTTGAAATACGTGCTTCGCTGGACCTTGTCCGTGAGGAAATAAGCGAAGCGGAAGACGGAATAGACGCCGACGTGGATGACCCGGAAACACTAGATAGCAAAGAGCACGAGCTCGCCATGTTGGAAGACCAAGCAGCAGAACTCGAGGGACTCGAAGAAGAGCACTCGGCAGACCTTGTCGAGGAAGAAGACAAGAGAAAGGAGCTTGAAGAATCATTTCAGAAAAAATTAGCTGCGAAAAAACTAATAAAGCAACGACAAGCGGAAGTACGCCGTTTCAAAGTTGATGCAATGCAGGCACGACGCGCCAAAGTTGCAGACCTTGAAACACTACTCGCACGTGTAAAGGAAAAAAAAGTGGAATCGCCTCAAACACTTCGAGCTCGAATTGATCAATTAAAGAATGAAGTTACTAACGCCGAGGAATCACAGATGCTCCTAAACCGGTTTCAAGATAGTTTATGCCTGCAATATTGCTACACCGCCGAATGGCAAAAAGCAAAGCAGTTCGCTGAAAGGGACGCCGCTTCCGCCATTGATTTGCTTCGATACGCTATTTCAGTTGCAGACATATGTAGTGCCAACGTTCTCTTTGGACGTCAAGGCGAAATAGTCCGGGATATTCCCACACTCTTCTCGATCGAATCGGGCACCAATGATTTTCAAGAGATGCCGAGCACTCCGAACGAACACGCTCCGCTCGAAATTACTCTCGAACACATCGAGGCGATGAAGCGGGAGGGCATTTTTGAGATCGCAGCTTTGCTAGGGAAGACGCCGAAAGAGTTGAACCCGCTCGAGGCAATTATTATGCGCGGCATTCACTGGTACTCACTCTCGCAGATCCAACCTGACAGAGGAAGTGAATTGTTAAGCTTGGTAATTGTCTTGGAGACGCTCCTAAGCCCTGAAGAAAGGGAGCCCATTGCCGCTACTATTTCGGAATGTGTTGCAATGCTGCTTGACGATTCGCCCGAAGCGCGCTACGCTTGTAAAGAACATGTGAAACAAATTTACAACGTCAGAAGCAAGTTGGTACACGGCAAGCTGCAACACGATGATGTAAAGGAGGACGACTTGAATTACCTTAGAGGAACGTGTAAAAAACTGATAAGCACGGTATGGGATCTGTATGTAACTAACAAATTGGAAGGTAACGAGCAAAGGCACCTAATTCAGCTAATCAACAAAACTAAGCTCGGCGCACCGCCGATACGTTGACCTTGCCTGCACGAAATCGCGTGAAATCCTCCGACTTACCGACTTTTTGTTTGAGTTAGGTAATCAAAGGTTTTTTTCCAAAGTATGCTGTCGTGGCTTGAATGCAAGCGATATCAGCAGTAATGACGCTTTTCCTTGAGGCGAAATAACAAATCAAGCTGTAGAGCCACCTCTTCCCCAAATCATTGACGTGTTGCAGCAGGTGATGTGCACGCACGATGCGGAAAAGCTAGCGATTTCTGTGCTTGAAATCTACAAGGACAGTTAATTGAACTCAGAGTTCAAAACAACGTGGAGGGAACTGAAGGATTTCGTTCACTCTTTATTACAACGATCTACGATTGTCAGAAGCTTGCTGAAGCTCTCTATTTGGTAATCTGCTTTCGTCTCGTGCATTTGCCCGTACCTTGCCAGGCAGGTCTTCATACCGGCCAATCGTCCGCCCTGCACATCTCTTTCAGGCCAATCTCCAACCATTAGACCCTCTTCTGGCGCTACGTCTAGCTGATCGCAGATGAGTAGGAAAGGCTCTTTAGCTGGCTTCCTCTTTCCTGTATCATCAAATGTTACGACCGCGTCAAAGTAGCTATCTAAGCCTGCTCCATTCAACCGCATCCACGCTTTCAACCTAACACCGTCGCTTACCACGCCAAGCTTGAATCCCTGTCGCTTTAACTCACGCAGGGTATCAATGACGCCAGGATATGGCTTGAGATGCAGATACTTCTCCTTCAAGTAAGCATTCACAGCAGCAGCGAGAATTCGATAGTTAACAGTGTTGTATTCTTGCACGAGGTACTCCTCGAATGCATCATCTGATTCGATTCCGTGACCAAGGTAAAACGAAAAAAGCGCATCGGCGAGGCCTTGTGGGTAATCTTTGAGTCCTGCTGCAATCATCGCTTTGGCTGCGGCCGCAGAAGCCGCCTTCTTCATGCTGATGAAGTCGATGAGGGTATTGTCGATGTCGAAAATGATTGCTCTTATCATGATGTGGATTTTCGTCAGCAGCCTAAAGGCCATCGTTTTCTGATTCGACCTATGAGTTCTTGTGCGAGTACCGGATCTTATGATTACAGCACAATCTCCCGCCCCTTCTCCGGAATAATAACATTTTCGTGTAGTTTTTCGAATTCAGTAGCATTCTCTGTATGCACGGGAATCAATATTTTTGGATTTATGGTCTCAATCACTTCCTTGATCTCATCTCGTTCCATGTGTCCAGAGGCGTGAATTTTTGTGTACGGACACAGATTGAAGTGAGTTAACCAATTTTCAACTCTCTTTTTATCAAGTTCGCTTTGTTCGTCAAACGGTTCACAGGTGCTGCGAATGTAGCAGCTTCCCGCCTCAGGTTGTATGTCAATTAGTTCGGTGAGTTCATAATAATCACAGCGAAAAATGTAATCCTGCTGACTCTCTCGAATATCTTGAGCACTGACGACATTCGCCCGTTCGAAAAACTCCCGCTGCCAAACATAATAGTCTTGCTTCTGAAAGTTTGCATTATACTGATCGTCGCCGACTGCCCCGTATTTCTTTCTGGGAAAATAGATCCGAATATTGTCATCATCAATTGTCGGAGCGGGAACCCCCGTCTTCTGGAATAGCTCAAGTAAGTACGCTTGCTTGAGATTGATTACCAACGCGCGGCCTGTTCGTTGAGCAACTTCCGCGAAGCTAGACAGTCTATCAGTATCTCTGATCGGGAAATTTACTATGACAAGGCTATCCGTCTTTTCAACTTTAGTTGTAGCTTCCTCTAACACAGCTTGCTCCGTTTTGCTTGGGGGTTCTGAAATACGCGTACCTTCGCAAATAAGTGCTATAGGGTCAGAGTTAGCCGCATGCTGAACGAACTCGCGCGTGAGGTCGCCTTTGTAGCCTTGGAACCTGAGATCGCCCGTGTAGACAATCGCGCCTGCTTGTGAATGTAAAATGAATGCCGCCGCACCCTCTAGCGAGTGACACACTGAAAATGATTCTACTACGAGGTCTCCGACTTCAAATGATTTTTTTACGACGTTATAGGTTCTGGGATGTGCCTCTCTATCTCTTGAACGAACAAAGCCGGCCCCAGATCGTTTTATCGGAAACGCTTCTTTTCTCGCAATGTATTGATTTTTGCCGCCTGAGCCAGTTTCATCCAGAGATTGTAAAATATCTTTAGAAGCTTGAGTACAGTAAAGCGGTATGTCCTCTCGCAAGTAATGAACGTAGGCGCTGTGATCCATATGAGCGTGACTGAGAAGAACCGCGTCAAAGCTTGGTTCTGCTTTGAAAGAATAGTGACAACGTTCTAAGTAGTCACAACGATACAAGCCTTCTAAGTACGGAAGAAATCCGAGTTCCACCAGATCATTTATGCCGTTTAGATTTCGAGCTTCCATATATTTGTCAAAAAATTTGTTGGCAAGATTGAAGCTCATGCCAAAATCAAGAAACAGTCGCGTATCTTGATCCGCGAGGAGGATCTTGTTGCCGCCGATCTCGTTGACTCCTCCGTAGAACGTTAAGGAGGTCATTTAATTTCGTGAGGATTGTATACAACCAAAAGTGTTTTGGTTTGCAAACAAGTAACGGGTTACGTCAAGCAAGACATGTTCAATTTGACAGAACACCCCATTTTTAGTTTGAGCTGCGACTGGCAGCCAAAAAGCCAGCACCGCCTTACAACCAAAAGCTCGGTCTGTCCTGAAAAAAGAAAGAAAACGCGACGTCATAGATCGGTCGTTTTCTGTTCAGGCAGTCGTGCGATCGTCGTGGGCTTCGCATTCTGGGAGATTTCAAAGGTTACCTTACGTTACCTTCTGGCCGGCTTCGTTAGTTTATGTCAAGCTTGTTATGTTTCGCCAGATCACTATTTCGAATATCTGCATCGAAATTGATGACGAAATCTCTCTCTTCGTCGGTGAGTCTATAGTATTCAGCGAAGATGCAATCTATTTTGGCTATGATTGCTTTAGATGACCCTGGCCAATATTCTGTGATAAACGCATCGTGGTGACCCAGAGTGCTTAATCGCTTGTAAGAGTGACGATCAAAATCCACCATTAGATCTTCGACAAGCGGACTCAGTTTATGCTTAAGCTTGTTTGGGAAGTTCTGGACGTCGATAGGGAATTCACATATGAGCTGTTTATCCACGTTTCGGCCAGTTGACCAAACAGTCCACCACCAATAAAACAAGCTAGAATTGAGTAAACCTAGGACTATATCTGAATCTGACAGAGGTACGTAGAGGCTTTTGTAATGTTCAGGTAGTTTGGCGCACGCTTCACCGGTCGCGTACTCGCATCTTGGAACGTGCGATTCGTTGTGAGCATGAATGTAATTTCCCGGAGTTCTATACCACCACAGCCTGGTATTTCCATCTGATTCATCTCCAAGCATGCTGGCTTCAGATACTAAATTCAGTTTACCCATGATTGACTTTTCTGTTTCTGACCCAATTTTTGGGATAGGATCTGAACCCACGGCAATCTTTATGTCGACAGTTTTGAGATTTTCGAATAGTGTTGGTCTGTCCCGGTCGTACCACCTGTGATACTTAGACGTTCGAACCACTGGTTCACGCTCTCCTCTTTCTGCTACTGCAATAGTAGACCTGCAATGTTCTAAGCCTCGGAAAATCTTGCCTGGTCGGTCATCAAAATGAAAGTAATTTAGTTCAGAACAATTGTGATACATGTAATCCCTTATTGTTTCCATACTTTTTGTGGCTACAACAGAGGCTGGAACTATAAAACCAAACTTTCCCCCTTCTTTAAGGAGCTTTAGTGATCGTTCTATAAAGTACGCGTAAGTATTCCCACAGTCTTGGCATTGATAAAAAAGTGGTTCGTGAGTATCCGCTTTTTTTCCTTTCCACGAAGTTTTTTTGAGTTTTGTAATAATTATGTCAAGATCTTCGCAATCCTTATCTAAAATGTAGGGAGGATTTCCAATTATGACATCAAATCCACCCGCTGTTAGAATAGCTTCAAAATCAATTAACCAATGAAACGGATGCCGAGAGCCGAGTGATTCTATTAGAACGGTACGCGCGGCTTTGCTGATGTCACTGTTGTCTCTGATAAAGCCAACATAAAAAGCCCTGATATATGCGTACAATTCTTTTCTGAGGTGATTGAGCATCTCTTGAAGATCTTCAGCACACATTCCCGATTCAAGAGTGTAAATCTTTACGAGCATATGATATGCGGCTAGTGTTGGTTCCAACTTGCCTTGTTCTAACAGACCTTTGATCGCGGCTACTTCTTGAGGATAGCGACCTTTGAAACGACCTGCCTCAGCATTAAAAAAAGCACCTACGTCTGAAGTAATAAGAGGGGACTCAAAAGTCTCATTTAGCCAACCAATGAGGCTATTGCCAACAAAAATATTGAAATCAATATTAGGTAATGTAGCACTGTGTTTCTCTTGGTTCCAGTCTTCGATTAAAAAGAGCCACAATCGCAACTGAGCGATCTCCACTGCATTTTCATCAATGTCAACTCCAAAAATATTGCGTGATACAATCTTGTTTTTGAGATTGTATCTGTCAGCTTCTTCTCCCACGCTTCTTAACAAGAACTCCTCGATTCGCAAAATCTCCGACGGGGCTGCTGTCAAAAAGTGACCTGACCCGCACGCAGGATCAAGCACCTTAATGGTGTCCAGAGAATGTATAACCTCGTCGATGTCTTTGGGGTTCTTCGGCGGACGCCCATAAACACTGTCGAGCGTATTATACGCTTGAATATCAGCCTCTGACCAACCTGATTTAGCCAATCCTTCCTTTACTTTCTGGAGAATAGTTGAGGTTAACGTATCTTCAACAATAAACTGAACAACGTCATCAGGCGTATAATACGCGCCTTTCATTTTTTGTTCGTTTGTCCCAGATCCAGAAATATAGTTAATTGTCTTTTCAAAAACATAACCAAGAACATCTGGATCAAGGCCCTCTTCGCCTGAAAAGCTATATTTCTCCATTAGTTCCTTTAAGATTAACTCAAAACCGTCGTCACTTATATCAAAATCCTGTTCCCTTTCAATTTTTTGTCTGAAAAGTCCACCGTTCAAATAAGGGATCTCTTGGAATAGAGTGACCCTCTGGACGGTAGCAGCTCTTTTCGCCTCTTCTTTGTTAAACACCCCATAAAATAAGGGTTTAAGGTACTCATCGTAGAAGCTCCTTGGAGGTTTGGAGAGTTGGTATTTTTCGTAAAGCCTTCTTAAGAGATCGTACTTGACGAGTCCTCTCTCTTCTAGAAACTTGACGAAAATTAGTCTATTCATAAAAACTACTGCGAAGAGCCTCAGATCACGTTCGTTCGTTTGTGTGGGGGGGACAATTGAACTTAGTAGACTTTTTCCAGGCTTGATCCCTTTAGATTTGCTAACCCCAAAAACGTACCGAACATAATCAGAGTAGAATTTTTTGGAAATTCTCTCTTTCACTTCTTCAACGTACCTGATTAGGTCGCCGATAGTGACTTCGATGTTCTCTCCGCTCAAAAACAATAGATCGCTGAGAGTTTCATTTATTTCGTGAAGTTGCTGTTTACCTATTCTCTGTGGATCGTATGCTTGGATAAATGCGGCTCTTAGATCGACAGTTTGGATAGGTTCTAGTCTGCCAGACGATCCATTGTACCGTGCCAGAATCCATACAAGTCCGTTTGTTGCTAAACCGTAATCTGGCAGATTCTTAGAGATTAACCAAGACTGTACTTGATCTAGTCCGTGACCCTTATGGTTATCAAGCTTGACGTTAAGTGGTTCAGCCTCTACATACAAATCAAAATTCTCATTATCGGCAGGATTAATAACATAATCTGGCTTCTTTGTTCCAGTTGGCGTTGGTACACGAACCGTCTTGTTTTGCGACCAACCAAGATGATTGAGAATCGGATCAATAACGTATTGTTTCGTCAGCTCCTCTGGCTCTTGGTTTAAAACATAATCAGTAGAAACGGTAAGTCCTTCGCTTAGTAACGCGTTTTCAAACTTGCTTAGTTCTTTAAACCTCTTTCTCAAATTCAAACAGATACGCTTTAATTCGAGCCGTAAAGAAGAAATCTCTTCGTTTGAAGGAATTATAGATGGTATCCTAGCTTGGCGTGCCTTCGACATTGAGAGTATATCTGAAGTTTGCTTTACCAAAAAACTGTCGTTTTATTCAGTATTAACGCGCGGAGGCAGTTGATAGGATTTAGTCTTGCTAAACCAGTGCTAATCGCACCATCACACTAGCTTCCGCGTTTCTCCACCCATCACCGCTCCAGTTTGCGGCTGTATCTCCAAAAAAATGATAGTGTGACGTTATTTTCCCGACTGCGATGCACTGCTACTTTTCAAGGTTCTGCAGCGCATTGATTTCTGATCAATAGATCTTGGATGAGCTGAACGCACTGGTTCACTCGTTGTTGTAAGAACGGGTTGGCGAGCAGATATCTATCGAACCCGCCCTATTCTTTCTCATTATCGCAATGCTCGGCATTATGATCTGCCCAGTCATAAGGGTCTGCAGTGTTTAACGCCAACTCGGGTAATAACGATATCAGCGTTCGACCCGTCTACACAGTATACTATGCCGATTCAGTTATTATGCTTCGAAACATATTATAGTAAATCAATAGCCCCTCAAGTAGATGCATCACGTTTGATGAGCCTGAAGCCACCCGTTAATCGATTAGAGGGGAGCAAATGCCACGCGTCAGAAAAACCGCACTAGCAAACTTCATTCGTACTGAATGTTATCGGCAACTTCGCCTGAATCTTGCAACTACGCGTGAGAAGATGGCAGAGGACATGCCACCTAGGCAGCCACGACCGGGGTTTCCGCATGCGGCTGAGGAAGGAAAAGCATGGGAGGTTGAGAAGGTAAAAGATCTGCGTGAGGCCTTTGGAGAGAGCGCCGTATTAGGGAAAAAACGCGTCAATACCATATCAAAGCAGATTGAGTATAGTAGAACAGATCTAATCGAGACCCTGACGCTTGCTTCTGCTGGCACATTTCTTATCGAAGCTGAGTTCGATGTTGGAAATACGTTTGAGTCGGCTCTTGGTATAGTCGATTATCGTTCTCAGTATAACTTATCTTATTCGCGGTTACGTCCCGATATTATTGAAGTAGCGTCACCAGACGGTTTTGACAAGTTTATTACTCCAGACGGTGCTGTAAGATGGCTTCCTGACACTGACAAGCGTGTGGCGTTGCGAATTATTGATATCAAAAAGACCGCTGAGCCTTCTCCAGATCATTTTGCGGAAGTCACTCTCTACTCAATGGCCTTAGCTGGCTGGCTTGTCGATCAGGAACTTGATGATCGCTATGTAGTTGTCCCAGATGCTGCTATCTGGCCTGGATCCCACGATGTATCATCGCTCGTAAAGATGAGCGGTGAAATTTCTCTTCAAGGACGTGCACCGACTATCGATGAGCTGAAACGTGCAATGAAAAAGGACCTAAAGCCTGTGCCATTCGAGGTTTTTGCTAGCCGAATCAGACAGTTTCTGCACGACGAGATTGCAGATGTGCTGGATCCATCTCGCCCCTGGGATAGCCTCCATTGGCATATTGACACGCGATGCAAAGGTTGCGATTATGTTGGGTACCTAAATTGGAGAAACAAGGAAGGTGAGTATACATGGGATCCCAAGCACTGCATGCCGATGGCAGAGCGAAATGACAACCTTTGTCGAGTTCCAGGCTTGACGAGGGGTGCTAGGGCTGCTCTAGAGAGCGGGCCGTTTCCCATAACCAGTGTATCTACGCTTGCATCCGTAAATCCCGCAGACCCACGGCTTGATGTAAATCATACCGTTCGAGCCGTAAAATTTGTAATACCTGAAAGAGCCACTGCCCTTTTAGAGCGCCAGGCATTCATCGCTCAACAAAGCGGCACTTCGTGTACAATGCCGAAATGGGCCGATCTGCGTATCTACATATCTGTAAATTTTGACGTTGGAAGCGGGATAACCTTCGCTATGGGTTTGTATGCCGTTTGGGGGGAGCCTTGGTCCGATACGGTTACAACGCGAAGAAAATACGAATGGCCCGCGCTTACATTCATTATTGAACATAGAGATCTGCTAGTTGAGCAAAAGCAGCTACTAGACCTTCTAAATGCAATCAATAAAATCCTCAGCTATGCATACGAGCTCCACAAAGAAACAAAAGTGCAGCTCTACATTTGGGATTCTATACAATATAAGCACCTGACGCGCATTGTGGGGAGACATCTATCAGCCATTCTGGAAAATCCTGACATATCCCATCTTGCATGGCTTTTCCCGCCGGAAGAACTAGAGCCCAATCCGAGGATGGAGAGTCGCAGATCCCCTATTACTGTTCTAAAAGATGTGATCCAATCTCTTTTGGCAGCACCAGTTCCATATTACTATACCCTATTCACGGTCGCACGGACATATCACGAAGACTTCTTCAACCCTCGACAATTAAATGTTGTTCAGCTTTTCGAAGACCAACTGAGTGCACAGATCCCGAGCGAACGAGCACACGACATCTGGGTTCAAAACGAATACTCAGAAGAGAGATGTTCGATACTAAAAAGGACCGTACTTGCACAGTTAAAAGCATTAGAAACGGTTACACGAAGGTTGGAAGACGACCTTCGTCCTAGTCTTAACCAATATGCACCAAAAGTAAAGATTGGGCCTCCTGACCACTATTACACTATTAGCAGCGATGGCCAGCTGTGGCTCACGTTTGCGCTTCTAGATTCGGCTCTTGGAGAACTGGAAGTACACCAGGCACGTGCAATGCCACCTCACGAGCGCGAAGCTAGGTTCAAAAGTGCCCGATTAATAAGGCGCATTACGGGTGAGGAGGAAGCACAGAAACTCAAAGAGCTAGGCATTTCCCCCCGGGCGGGAAGGAGAGTTTACGAGATGCGTAAAACTTCGCGTGAAGTTAAGCTGCGTGAAGGAGATTTCGATTTTGCCCTTTCCCCTGGAGAAGATGCAGGTTTCTTAGACATTAAAGTCCCTCGGAAAACGGAGTCTACCCCGCTTCCCAAAGATGGCTTTTGGTGGCAAAAAAGGATGGAAGATGTTACCGCTGTAACTGTAACGCGCATAGATAGAGACGCTGGCATAATTGTGCTCGACCCAGATGCCCGGTATCCCAGTTGGCTCGATGACCTAGAAGCGTATAACGTGGCTGATTTCAGCAAGGACGTTACGCTTGATCCGCGGTGGACTGAAAAACTCACTAAAAAACTAAAAAAGACCCTTGAGGAGATACGAAACCCATCAAACGCAGAGGATAACCCCGTCGTCCAACGAGCAGTCAGTGGAGCGAAGCGCTATAGAACTCGCGTAACCGAGCGTCATCCTGCAGGTGATATCTTGTGGTCAGCCTGGGAACTTTCACAGCCACGTATCGAGCGAGACTTACAGGATGTTCAAAATAAACTGGACCCAGGCATTATTCGATTAAACGAGTCGCAATGGAAAGCATGGGAACTCGCCCTTACACATCGGGTTCAACTTATCTGGGGGCCTCCAGGCACCGGTAAGACTCGCACGCTTCAGGCCGTGACACTTGGAGCTTTGTTAGATGCCTCCAAACAAGAACGACCTAACCGGATCCTTTTATGTGCGCCAACATACAATGCCCTCGATAACGTCCTCCTAGATGTAAACTCGAAAATAAAGAGTATCACGCCCGACGCACACATTTGCGTAAAACGCCTCCGCTCCAAGTTTAGAAAGGCAGAAGAGAAATCGCGGGATATTGATTTAGAATTAAACGTTGCCAATCCTACAAGTGATGTCCAAGCACTACGTCAACGTCTTATAGAGAACAGGGGGATTACCCTCGTTGGTACGACTCCTCAGCAGGTACACAACTTCCTTGTCCTAAACGATAATCCACCTATGGCTCCGCTCTTTGATATGATTCTCTTGGACGAAGCGTCACAAATGGATGTGGCGAATGCTATTCTCGCTATCGCGGCGATCGCGGACGATGGGGCATTAACCATTGCTGGGGACCCTCAGCAGTTGCCCCCGATTCATAAGGCGCAGCCGCCTGCTGGTTTAGAATGTATGGTCGGCTCTGTCTTTAATTATTTTAGGCACAGACACAAACTCATAGATTACCCCCTCGAAATGAATTACAGGTCTAATCAGACTATTGTGGATTTTGCACATGAAGCAGGGTATCCTCGTTCGCTGAAGAGTTATTCGCCCAACCTTTGCATGAACCTTGTCAAAGCGCTTCCTTTGAAATCGGCGCCTGCAAATTGGCCCTCAATTCTCTGGTGGACTCCTCACTGGGCCTCTTTGCTTGACCCAAACCGTTCCGCGACGTGTTTTGTTTATGCAGAAGGGATGAGCGGCCAGTCGAATCCCTTCGAAGCTGATACAATCGCTGCGCTGGTATTTTCACTTTTTAGGCGGCTGGGAAAGCAACCGTTATTTGAACGGGACCCCGACACGGGAGAGATCAAGAAAGCAGATAAGACGGCATATCAGGATAACGAATTTTGGGAGGATGGTGTCGGTATAGTGACCCCTCATCGCGCACAGCAGGCACTCATCATTTCTAAGCTACAGGACATATTTGCACCTCTAGGGATTAAAAAAACTTTAATCCGTGATGCTGTAGATACCGTCGAACGATTTCAGGGACAACAGCGCCAGGTTATCATCGCTTCGTACGCTCTAGGCGATCAGGACTTGATCCGGGATGAAGATGAATTTTTGATGAGTTTGAACCGCTTTAACGTCATGGTTTCAAGGGCACGGACAAAAATCATAACCCTCGTCTCTCAAGAAGTCATAAACCATCTTTCACTGGATGTCGAAATATTGTGGGAGTCGCGCTTGTTAAAGCTTTTTGCAGACTCCTTTTGCAAAAAGGCAGAACCTATGACACTCAAGTATTATGATAAAGAGGGCGGAGAACAAACGAGGGAGGGGGTCTATAAATATCGAGAGAATCGCGCTCAGTAAGCATTTATGTATATCTAATTACTCTGCTTGCCATTCCCTCGTCTAGCTGATTTTGTCCTGAATTCTTTGAGTTTGGTATAATCGACGAGCCGATCAAGCGTTTTCAAAGTGAAGACCTTCCCTCGGGTTGCTAGTATCATCTTTTTCATATCTTCACGACGCACTCCAAACCCTCGACCCCCAATACAGGCAATCACCTCATACTTCGGGTTATCTGTAGTGCGATCTGAAAGGCTTAGCTCTCCGAGGTGCTGGATGCGCGTGACCTTGTCCCGTGCAGTCCCATCATCCTCGGTGATTTTTGCCTCAATAATAACTTGTGGATTAAATTCGCTTGGAATGATGAAATCCGGGGATTGATCAAAGCCTTCGATCCGTTCAGCACGTTTTGTTTTTCGGAAACTGATTCCGGCTCGGCTTAGAACTTCTTCAATCTCCGACTCTAGACTGTCCCCGATCAATTCACTTACCGAATCGCGGTGACCGGCAAATGGTCTACCGAGAAATCGTTCGTATAGCAGCATGGCGTATGGCACACCCATATCCGCGAGATTCTGGACGCCCTCGATCCCGCTTTTCGTGTCTACTTTGTCCAAGCTATGAAGTTCGTCAGCCTCCGTTTTCGGAACGCCTTCTGAGAGTAGATGGCAGGCAGTTTCTACAAGCGCTATCATTCGTTCCTTCGTCACCCCCTTTAAGCTAATTGGCGTCTCTGGAGCCATTCGAACCTTGCGGTCAAGGGAGCGCGTAAATCCTTGTGATACAACGAGGCCCGTTCTTTGGGTAGCAACGTAACTCCATTCTGGCGGAGTGAATCCGATCATTGTTCGCAATACCACAAGAGAAATCGGCTCCTTAGAAATCGCTGCCAGCAAGTTTGCTGTCCCTAACTGAGAAAAATCCCTTGTGGACATTTTCAAGGCTTCATAGCCTCTTTCGAAAACAGGATATGCAACAAAACCGGTCCCCTTTGGCATCACCAGAAACTCGGACTCTAAGCAAGAAAAAACGGCATCGACATAGCTTTCAGGATCTCTGAGAATTTCTTCGTAGCTAACTTCAAAAGGAAATGTAGGCATCTTCAACTGCATAGGCTTGTTTCTTCTCCTGCATAGCAAAAAAGAATGCTTCAGATCCAAAAATACGAGCATCGGCAAGGATTTTTTCGACTTCCCACCCTCCGAAATCCGTAATCCAATCCTTAACCATCGATAACTTGTTGGTGACCGGCTTGTTCTTGTTCCAATTTTTCCGCAAGTTCCAAATGGCCAGACGAATCAATTGGCCATAGGCGATACACTTCACGTCACCAGGGGTGGGCTTTACTGAGCCTTGCCGGAGTTTGGCTACGTCTCTTACCACCAGACCGGTAACCCCTTGAATCGAATCAGGCAACCACTCGGCCGGAACGCTACCTATCGTCCGGCAAACAAACACAGTATCTATAATGGAAGATCTTGTTCCGCTGATATGGATGGAAGCGCCCATTTCAGCTGGGCAGGGCAACGAAGCAGAACAGATCAGACCCGCATCAAGTATTGCGACCGCTATCGGCAAGTAGGCATTTAGATCGTTATGATGGTAAGTAAAGGTCAAGGGGGACCCCGGTTTTAAAGCGACCACCATCCGTTGAAAAACAGAAGACAGTCCAGCGGTGAAATGCTCTAGCCCCCGCCCCATATCTTCATTTCCAGTCAGTTCTTGGCGATTCCTAGTTGATTCCGTCTTGAATGCCTCGTCCTTTTCACCGATCAAACGCCGCATCCAGACATAACAAAAATCCATAAGCTCCGCATATTGCACATTACTAAAATATGGCGGATCAGTGAATACCGCGTCCAGGGAGGCCTCCGGCAATCGAACTTCCGTCGAGTCCCGGCATTGAAGGTCTACCATTCGCTGTTTACCAGATGTATCTCCGTTGCGAAAGTCACCAATCCATTCTCCGCGAATCGGCACAATTTCCTTGCGGCGACCACGATGCCTTACTTCAAAGGGGGCATCACAATAAGCTTTGGCTCTTCTGAATTTATTGATAATGTTGGCCCAGCCGCCGCTCCCTATGCAGATGCTTTTGTTGAAGTCTTTTATACCTAACAAATTGGACTCGCATTGGATGAGACCGACTGGAAACCCATGTACGGAGAAGATGTCCAAAGACTTCAAGGCCGTGGTGTCATAACGGCACAACATGTTTTGATAACGCAGCAAGTCAGACAGATTTGTGACCTGAGCGTTTCGAATCCTTTCATCTATCGTGTTGGAGACGATTCGCGCTGAAAGCTCAAGCCCCAGAAGTTGGCGGGCATTGAACATTTCACGGTAAAACCTATATCCCCAACGGTGAAGCCTGTTCGTTTCAACCCCGGTTGGAATTTGATCATTTGGCACGAATCGCGGGCGTAAGGCGGCCCATCGCTTTTCAGCTTCGGCTACCTGCTCTAGGTCCTGACGGTCTGGAGTCTTGAAGAAACGTCCGGCGTGGCTTTTTTTACAGGACGGACAATGGTACTCAAGAGCGAAAAGCCGATGACGTGGCGGCCCACGGCTGCTATCGGGAAAATAGTTAACCGTTTGGCAATGCCGACATTGACATTGATTTCGACCGGCGGGTCCTTTCAAAGACAGCCTAGTGCCGCAGTGACTGCAGTTCCCCGGCTCCGCCCTATCGCTGCTCTCATTTAGTTGCCCACAAGCAGGACAGAGAAATACATTTTTGGGATGTCGGCTGTTCGCGGCAATAAGGTAGCCGGGAAACAGATCAATTTCATTCTGGCATTGACGGCACTGAATTACCTTCACCCATAAGAAGTACTTGACAGGCCTATCCGTCTTCCCGCAAAAAACACATTGCGTTTTATATAGTTGTCCTATTTCGCTTTCGAGGCTGCTGTGCAAAGATTCAACGGCTTCGTCGTAGGCCTTCAGATCAAGGTGTTCGATTTCCTGTCTTACAATCCAATAGGCCATTGGGTTAATATCGAAACCGATTACGTCGCAGCCTAAGCGGTTGGCTTCCAAAAGAGGCGTCCCTCCACCCATAAAAGGGTCGGCAATTCTTATGTTTTCTAGCGAATTTGCGTTGTAAAACGCCTTACTAAGCGGGCCGTCTACGAACTCTGCCAATAGAAGTCCTCGAAACAAGGTTCCTGGGCGCCTGGCGAACCATTTATGAACCGCGATGACGGGTCGGTAATTCTGCTGACTTTGCTTCTCCCTGTGTGCCAGGTCGGCAATGAAAGGTATGTCAAAGTTTCTTTCTATCAAGGTTATTCTCGCTGATGTTGTTGGCCTAATTGAATAGACCTATCTAGCCCGTACTAGCGACGTTTGATAATAAATAATTAGGTTAAGTACCGCGCAATTTCTCCAGGTCACGTGAAACGCTGCTACCCGTGTGAGGCAGAAAATCCACCCTCCATTCGACGCCTTCCGCAGTAGGTCAAATATCCTTATAATAGTGCTGAGATAGTAACAACAGAGGCGATCGGGATCATGGCACGTATTCTCATAACGGGCTGCAGAGGGGGCATAGGGCTTGATGTGGCGTGCAGGCTGCTCAAGAGAGGACATAGAGTCTATGCAACCGTTCATAAGGAGAACTCAGTTGAAGAATTGCGATCTGTTTTGACCTCTTTTGGCGAGAACTTCGTAGTGGACAAGCTCGACGTGACCGAAGCCAACGACATCAACAAAGTCGACGAGTGGGACATCGATGTCTTAATCAACAACGCCGCTATCGGCGACTCCGGACCGTTGGCCGAAATAGACCCTCAGCGAATAAGCGCCGTGTTTGAGACAAACGTGTTTTCAGCGCTGCGACTGACGCAGAAAGTACTGCCTCAGATGATCGCAAAGGGTGGAGGACGCATTGTGTTCATGGGCTCAATGGCAGGCCTTATTCCCATGCCATTTTACGCACCCTATGCCATGACAAAATCTGCCCTCGAAAGTGTCGCCTCCTCTTTGCGAACAGAACTAAAACCATTTGGCATCAAAGTGATCCTCATCAATCCCGGGGGCTATAACACAGGCTTCAATCAGAAAAACCTGGCGAAAAAATACGAGTGGATGGACGTAAACGGCCTGTATAAAGATCACATGGGATACGTTCGCGAAGCGGGAGAGCGACTCGTGAAGCGCGAGTTGCAAGACACGCAGAGCATAGCAAAACAAGTTGTTAAGGCGGTCGAAGCCCGGCGACCAAAGCGCAGGTACGTCGCTCCACGATGGGAATGGGTGTTTCTTCCACTCGTTCGCAGGTTTGGTTGAGTTCCATATCACACGCCATTCAGACACGCTGTCTGCGATGCTCCCTCGCAGGTCGGAGTGTCGATCACCAATGCCTGGAGAAAACGACGTGTCCGTGCGCGTGCTAACCGGCGATAAAGAAATAGTTATTACTCCTGACGGCAGTTTCTAACACGTAATGAGCGTACTATCAGATCTTCTCGTCCTAGTACTGATCCTTATTATTGTGCTCTTGGTGATCACCGTGGTCATCCACTTGCTTCCCTTGTTGATACTTGTCGCGCTGGTGTTCTTTGTGGTGTGGCTCTTGTTCTTCCGAAATCCCCGAAGACCGGTTGCGTATGTTTCGCGCTAGTTTCTTGGAGCCGCAAAGGAGGCATCATAACGGCACTTTGCGCAGAGCACTGTGGAGATTCCGCGAACGGGCTGTGGTGAGGGCGGACAAGCAATTTGACATTGCCGATAAAGGCATATTGAAGAAGAACAAGACAGCCCAGCAGAGATAAGATGGTCTATCTAGCGGAACTATTCCCGACGACAACTGCGGCATCAATATTCTTTGTCGTGTACGCGCTGTGGCTGCTCAGCGAACTTGTTATCGGGGGCATCATC